>Ga0209235_1000366_pt1 | contig 22411 bp, 22 predicted proteins | sample GraSoi013_1_20cm_4_FD_185817 | JGI IMG/M metagenome (GOLD analysis project Ga0209235, IMG submission 185817) | Grasslands soil microbial communities from the Angelo Coastal Reserve, California, USA - Sample 09_25_2013_1_20cm (SPAdes) (version 2) | ecosystem: Environmental > Terrestrial > Soil >... | reverse complement strand
TGATCTCGCCGACGGCCAGCGCGACGGCGCTGGAATCGATCCCGATGAGGAAATCCGCGCCCCAGTCCTCGACGAAGTAGCGTGCGTTCTTCACGCCGACGTCGACCTTCAGCTCCTCGTCGCGGAGGCTGATCTCGATCGGGCTGCCGCCGATTCCGCCCTGGGCGTTGATCTCCTCCATCGCCAGCGTGGCGCCTTTGCGCATGAACTCGCCGTACCCGCCCAGCGGACCGGAGAGGATCGTCTGGCAACCGATCTTGATCGGCTTCTTCAGCTTCAGATCCGCGGTCGCGGCGCCGATTGCCCGGGGCAAGCCCAGCCCCGCGAGGGCGAGCCCGGTGGACTTCAGGAATCGGCGGCGTGTGGTTCCGCGTCGAGGTGCCATGGGGAGACCTCCGACAGCGCCTGGGAGGGCAGATGATCCTTCCAGCGATGCTGGAAAGTCAAAGAGCGGAACGCCCCGGCACCAGACGGCCCCCAGCGCCCTGAGCAGACGCGACGGCAACCGTCGCGGCTCCGCTTCGCTGGCCGGCCTCCGACGGCAAGGCGACGGTGAAAGTCGTCCCGTCCCGTTCCGCCGAGCGCACGCCGATCTTCCCGCCGTGTGCAAGGACGATCTGCCGCGCGATGAAGAGGCCCAGTCCGAGCCCGTCCGCCTGCTTCGCGCCCGTCTTCGCGCCGCGGCGAAACGGCTCGAAGATCCGCGGCAGGAGGTCGGGGGGTATGGGCCGACCGCCGTCGTCGGCCGCCGCTCTCATGACTTGGGCGAAACCGGCGAAGAGGGAATCGTTGGCCCGCTGGACCGGCTCGAGAAAGAGGCGATCTCCGGTGAGCAGGAACCCTCGCTGCGCGCTCTCGGCATCGGCGAGCGCTGCGCGCATGCGCCCCAGGGCGTCATGCAGCTGGCGCGTGTGGATGATCAGCGGCCGAGCCGAATTGATCCCTCCGAGCGTCAGCAGATTCACCAGGATCAGGGCGAGCAACGTCGCGGCCGCGAGAATGGCGGCGAGCGGACTCCAGCGAAGCGGTGAGAAGCCTTGCGGCATCGGTGCCCTCCCTCGCCGCGAAGCGGCGCGCTTCGGCACTTCTGCGCCGCGATGAGACACGCATTCGCTCCGATCCGTTAGCGGGGGAAATGAAACGAAATTCTTCCCCTACGGTTTCGTCGCCCGATGTCCGCCGGACGTCTCACCCGGCGCCGTCGGACCGGCCGGCCGCCCCCTCTGGTGCCGGTCCGGCGAACGCCGCATACTGGCGCCCTCTTCCAGATGGCCTGACGGCCCGCATCGAGGTGTGCCATGAGGGGGAAGACGTCAGCAATCCTGTTCGCGTCCTTGGCGTTGTCGCTCGCCGTACCGTCCCGGGGGTTCGCGCAAGGCAAGATCCGCGTCGCGATCTGGGAATTCGAAAATCATGCAGGCGCTCAGTACTGGTACTCCAATCAGCTCGGTCCGGCCGCCCGCAACCAGATCGACAACGAGTTCTCCGAGAACAAGCTTCTGTCTGCGAAGTTCAGCGTGGTCGAACGCGACAAGCTCAACCTCGTGCTCAAGGAGCAGGGGCTCGCCACGGCGGGAGCGGTCGATCCGGCGACCGCGGCGAAGGTCGGGAAGATCCTGGGCGTCAAGTACGTGGTGATGGGGGGGATCGACAAGTTCAACGTCGACGTCACCAAGGCCGCCGTGGGCCCGTTCAACGTCGGCGGGCACATGGTCCAGTCCTTCGCGACGATCAGCCTGCGCTTCGTCGACACGACCACCGCGGAGCGCGTCTTGTCGGTAGCGGCGGACGGGGACGTCAAGTCGGGCGGTGGGTTCCTCAAAGGCAGCAGCCTGAGCCGCGACACGGAATGGGGAATCGCCAGCGAGACGATCCAGAAGGCGTCCAGGGCGGTGGTGGAGAAGCTGGCCGGCGGCGACTACCTGGAACGCGTGCTGGCGGCGGCGGCTCCGGCGGGAGGCGTCGAAGGGAAGATCATCAAGGTCGAAGGGACGCGGGCCTGGATCAATCTCGGATCGCTGGCGGGCATCAAGGTGGGCGACAAGTTCAACGTCTTCAACGTGGGGGACGCGCTCATCGACCCGGATACGGGCGCGAAGCTCGGGGCGGACGAGAAGCAGACGGGCAACGGGGCGGTGGTCGAGGTCCAGGGCAAGTTCGCAGTGATCAGCTTCACCGGGGCGGCGAAGGCGAAGGATACGATCAGGAAGCAGTAAGCGAAGGGCGTTGGCGTTGACGTGGACGGCGACGGAACGGCGACGGCGACGTGGCCGTGGGCGCGACTGGTCCTATCGCCGCCTGCTCACGAACGCCTGCAACTTGTCCGCGATCTCGCCGGCGACCACCCGCGCCTTCTCGGCCACGCGGTCGCTTCCGAAGCTCGGGTCGTAGCTCACCGTCATGGGCGGCGGCATCGACACCGCCTCGCTGGTCCGCGTCGCCTCGGCGCTGAGCGCGATCGAGTACGTCCGCACCGCGAACGTCGTGTCGAATTGCGGTGCGACGCGTCCTTCCACTCCGGCGATGCGGGCGCTGATTCCGATGTCCGCCCGCGCGGCGTTGCGCACGCTGGTGAACCGGGCCTTCTCCAGCTCGTCGTCGATCGCCGTCCGCAGCGCGGCGCAGATTTCCTCCGCTCCGGCGCACTGGAAGAACACGGCTGGCTTCTCCGGCACCACCGCGGGAACCGTGGCCGGCTGTTCGGTCTTGCCGGAGGCGTGCTCCTGCGCCGGCGACGGAATCCGGCGGCTGCGCGGCGGTGGAGCGGGCGGTCCCGAGCCGGGCGTGCGCTGCGGAGCGTCCGCGCGCCCTTCGCTCGACGGCGGAGTCGCCGGCGGCGTGGCGCTATCCGGCGGCGACGAGGGGAGGCGCGAAGGCGGCGACTCCCGCTCGCCTCCGCTCCCCTGTACCGGACCCGGTTCCACGGCTACCGGCCGCGGCCGCTTCGGCTCGGGGGCGCTGGACTCCCGGAACCACACGAACAAGAAGGCGCCGATTGCAATCGCAGCGGCGGCGCCGACGACGGCGAGAAGCGCCGTATTTGCGCGCCGCGGCTGCGCTGCTGGTATCAGGCGCGTTCCGGTTCGCGGCTGCGTCGCGCCGCGAGCCGGTGCCGAAGCGGGCAGCGTCCGGGTGCGCGGCTGCGTAGCGCCGCGAGGCGGTGTTGCCGCCGGATCGGTGCGGCGCGCCGCAGGCGCCGGCCGCGGTGAAGAAGGTTGACCTTCGCTCAGCAGCGGCAATTCGGCGCTGATGCCCAGCTGGTCCATGCATCCGTGCAACGCCTCGTACAGCTCGGACATGGACTGGTAACGGTCGTCCGGGCTCTTCTCCAGCGTCCTGAGGATGATCTCCTCCAGCTCGGCGGGGATCTCGGGGTTCAGCGTGCTCGGCCGCGGTGGCGGCTGCTGCAGGTGGGCAGTGAGGATCCTGCCGAACGAAGGCCCGGCGTCGGCGAAGGGCACCTTCCCGGTGAACATCTGGAACATGGTGACGCCGAGCGAGTAGACGTCGCTGCGCGCGTCGATCGACGGCTCGCCAGCCGCCTGCTCAGGCGACATGTACGCCGGAGTGCCCATCACGGTGCCGGTCTGCGTGAGGTGCGCGCCGGTCGAGTCGGTCAGCTTGGCGATGCCGAAATCGACCAGCTTGACGAAATCGGTGCGGCCGTCCCGGTCGACGAGGAAGACGTTGTCCGGCTTGAAGTCGCGGTGGACGATTCCTCGCTCGTGCGCCGCCTGCAGCGCCCGGCAGCACTGCAGGAGGATCGGTCCCGCCCTTCCGAGGGAGAGCGGCACTCCCGGCTGCACCAGCGCCTGCAGCGCCCGGCCGTGCAAGAACTCCATCACGAAGTAATGGCGCCCGCCATCGGCGACGTTGAAATCGAGGATGTTGACGATGTTGTCGTGGCCGATGACGTTCACGGCCTTCGCCTCGTTGAAGAAGCGCTCGACGATCCGCTCGTCCGCATCGAAGCGGGGATGGAGCATCTTGATCGCCACCTTCGAGCCGATGGCGGGATGCTCGCCCATGTAGACCGAACCCATCCCCCCTTCGCCGAGCAGCTTGACGACGCGCCATGAGCCGACGACGCGTCCGATCATCTCGTCGCGCCTGACGTCGTGCAGAGGAGCCGTGAGCCCCCGCTCCTCGCGATCCGCTGGACCGCCGGCCGTCGGATTCGGCATGGTCGCCGCAGGATACGCCCAACGAGATCCGCCCCGTCAAGGTGCGCGGGATTCGACTCGAACCTCCCCGGCGACCTCACGTCTTCAGAGCGGCGGTGAGCTTGACCATCGTCTCCTTCGCGTCGCCGAAGAGCATGAGCGTCTTGTCTCCGTAGTAGAGCTCGTTGTCGATGCCCGCGAAACCCGCGGCCAGGCTCCGCTTGCAGACGATCACCACCCTCGCCCTTTCCACTTCCAGGATGGGCATCCCGTAGATCGGGCTTCCCCGCACCCTCTTCGCGGCGGGATTGACGACGTCGTTGGCTCCCACCACCACCGCCACGTCGGTCTCCGGGAAATAGGAGTTGATCTGATCCATGTCGTACAGCTCGTCGTAGGGCACGTTGGCTTCGGCTAGCAGCACGTTCATGTGCCCGGGCATTCGCCCGGCGACGGCGTGGATGCCGTAGCGGACGTCGACGCCCTTGCTCTTCAGCACGTCCGCCACTTCCCGGACGCGATACTGGGCCTGCGAGACCGCCATTCCGTATCCGGGAACGAAGACGACGGACCGGGCCGTTCCGAGGATCTCGGCCGCCTCCTCCATCGAGCATTGCCGGATGCCTTTCTTCCCCTCCAGGGCTCCTGCCGGCTGCTCCTGCACCTTGCCGAACGCTCCGAAGAGGACGTTGGTGATCGACCGGTTCATCGCCCGGCACATGAGGATGGAGAGGATGAATCCGGAGGAGCCGTCCAGCGAGCCGGTGATGATCTGGATCTTGTTGTCGAGCATGAACCCCATCGCCGCGTCCGTGAGGCCGGCATACGAGTTCAGCAGGGCGATGACCACCGGCATGTCGGCGGCCCCGATGGGAAGGACGAGCATGACGCCGAAGAAGAAGGCGAGCCCGACCAACGTGTAGAACGCCGGGGTGGAGGTGGGGACGAACATGAGGAACGGGATGAGCCCCAGCATCGCAGCGAGGAGCAGGAGATTGGAGAAGTTCTGACCCCGGTAGGTGATGGGGTAACCGCGGATGAGCCCCTGGAGCTTGCCCGCGGCCATCAGGCTGCCGGTGAACGTCAACGACCCGAGCATCACCTCGAGCGCGATCACGCCCACCCGCAGCGAGCCGAGCGCGGCGCCGTGCCGGTAATATTCGGAGACCCCGATCAGCGCCGCCGCCAGCGCGCCGAACGAGTGCGAGAGCGCGGTCCGCTGCGGAACGGCGGTCATCGGGATCCAGATCGCCATCGGCGCGCCGATCACCGTCCCGAGGACCAGCCCGGCGGCGATCCAGCGGTAGTCGATGATCTCGTGGTGCAGCAGCGACCCGATGATGGCGAGCAACATCCCCAGCTCGGCGAGGAACATCCCGCGGCGGGCGGTCCGCGGATGGCTGAGGCCGCGCAATCCCATGACGAAGAGGATCGCCGAGGCGAGATAGAAGAGCTGGAGCAGATCGCGGCGCATTTATTTGCGGGCGCGGAACATTTTCAAGATCCGGTCCGTGATGAGAAATCCGCCCACCACGTTGATGGTGGAGGCGGTGACGGCGATGAACCCCATCAGGGTGCTCACCCGGTTGTACCCGGCCCCCGCCACCACCAGCGATCCGACCAGCGAGATCCCCGAGATCGCGTTGGTCGCCGACATCAGCGGCGTATGCAGCAGCGGCGAGACGCGCGAGATGACCTGGTAACCGAGGAATCCCGCCAGCACGAACACGTACAGATCGCCGATCACCCCGAGGTCGATCATGGTCCCCTCTCTAGAACTGCAGCATCTCTCCTGCGTGCGCGATCAGACAGCCCTTGACGATCTGGTCGGCAGGGTCGAGCGAGATCTTCCTCGCCTGCCGGTCGTAGAGGTGCATGAGGAAATTGAGGACGTTGCGTGAGTAGAGCTGCGAGGCCTGGAAGGCCATCGCGCTGGGAAGGTTCAGGGGCCCCACGACGGTCACGCCCTGGTGCACGATCTCCTTGCCCGGATCGGTCAGTTCGCAGTTGCCACCCTGCTCGGCCGCGATGTCGACGATCACCGAGCCGGGTCTCATCGCTTCGACCATCTGCGCGGTGACGAGGACGGGCGCGCGCTTGCCGGGCACCAGCGCGGTGGTGATGCACGCGTCCGTCGACTTCAATTCTTGTAGCAAAAGCTCCCTCTCCTTGCGGGCCGTCTCGACGGTCACCTCGGTGGCATAGCCCTTGGCGTCCTCGGCGTGCTCGGCGAGGTCGACGGCGACGAATCGCGCCCCGAGGCTTTCCACCTGCTCCTTGACCGCCGGGCGGATGTCGAAGGCGCTCACCACCGCTCCCAACCGCCGCGCCGTCGCGACCGCCTGGAGTCCCGCGACGCCGGCCCCGAGGACGAAGACCTTGGCCGGCAGGACGGTGCCCGCGGCGGTCATCAGCATGGGGAAGAACTTGCCCAGGGCGTTTGCGGCGATGAGCACGCTCTTGTAGCCCGCGATGTTGGCCATCGAGCTGAGCACGTCCATGCTCTGCGCGCGCGCGATCCTCGGCAGCAGATCGAGCGAAAGGGCGGAGATCCGCCGGCGCATCAGCCGCTCGGCGAGCTCCGCATCCCCCCGGCTCTGCAGCGAGTATGCGACGACGGCGACGCTCTCGGGAATGGAATCCAGCTCCTGGGCGGAGGGGCGCTGGACCTTGAGCAGCACGTCTCCGCTCTCGAGGAGGGCGGCGGGCGAGGTCTCCGGTTTCGCACCCGCGGCCCGGTAATCGGCATCGGCAAAGCCCGAAGCGACGCCCGCCCCTTCCTGGACGAACACCTCCATCCCGGCCGCGACCATCTTCTCCACGGTAGGCGGGACCGCTGCGACCCGCTTTTCTCCGGCGACCATCTCCTTGAGGACGGCCACTTTCATCGGCCGCTACCGCCCGGTGATGTAGATCTGCAGCTCGTCGATCAGCCACTGCTTCTCTTCGAGCATGAGGCGGATCACGTCGCGCATGGAGATGATCCCGACGATCCCGCTCTCGTCGGAGACGAGCAGGTGGCGGGTGAAGTGCACGCGCATCAAGTCGGCGCACTCTGCCTCTGATGCGCTGGGCGGGATGCAGGGCAGGTCCCGTCGCATCGCGTCGGCGATGCGCTCCTCGCAGCGGCCGCCTTCGGCGAGCACGTTGTAGACGAGATCGCGCTCGGTCACCACGCCGACGACCCTGCCACCCTCCTTCACCGCCACCGCGCCGATGTTCTTCTCCGCCATGAGCCTTGCGGCTTCGCGGCATTCGGCCGAGGCGTCGAGGGCGACGACCTCGCGCGTGAAATGGCGATCGATGCTCGACATCGAGCGCAGTAGAGCGATCCTGGGGCCTGGAAAGCAAGTCCCCCCGGGCGGGGAACGACCATCCTTGGTCATCAGGGCGTGGCCAGGGGGGCGGATCCTCCGTCAGGCGCGCAGGAGCGCTTCGACGGCCGCATCGTCGCCGCGCTCCATCGCCGCTTCGATCAAGAGGCTCTCGCGATCGCGGTAGATGGACGCGACCGCCTGCACGCGCCCGGCCTGGCGGTAGGCGACCAGGCAGCTTCGCGAAGCGATGCTTCCGGTGACCTGGATCCAATCCCAGGCTTCGGCATGTCCGACGTAGTTGATGGGGACGTCGTAGTGCTGGCTCCAGAAGAAGGGCACGGCGCGATACGGCTCCCGCGCGCCCAGCATTCCCCTGGCCACATGCTGTCCCTGGCGTTCGGCGACGACCCAGTGCTCGATCCGGATGGACCTGCCGCTGCGCGGGTCGGGAAAACGCGCGATGTCTCCGGCCGCCCAGATGCCCTCCGCGCTGGTCCGCAGCGCGGAGTCGACGAGGACGCCGGAGTCCACCTTCAGCCCGGCCTGCTTCGCGATCTGCAGCCGCGGGCGCACGCCGACTCCCATCACGACCAGGTCGGCCGGCAGCACCGTGCCGTCATCGAGCGCGACCGCGCCAGGATCGATGCGCGAAGGTTTGCGGCCGAGGTGGAAGCGGACGCCGTGCTCCTCGTGCACCGCGCGCACGAAGTCCCCGAGCTCGCGCCCCAGCACCCGCTCGAGCGGGCTCGCTTCCGGCGCGACCACTGACACCTCGACGTTGCGCGCGCGCAGCGACGCCGCCACCTCCAGGCCGATGAAGCTGGCGCCGACGACGACGGCGCCCCGGCCGGAACTGGCGCGCGCCGCGATGGCCTTGCTGTCGGCGAACGATCGCAACGTCAGCGCGCGGTCCGCGCCGGGAATGCCCAGGCGGATCGGCTCCGCGCCGGTCGCGAGCAGCAGCGCGCCGAAGCGAAGCGACTCTCCCGTCGAGAGCCGCACCTCCCGGCGCCCGGCGTCGACGGCGGTGACCTCGGCCTGCTCGAGCAGATCGATCTTCCGTCGGGAGTAGAAGTCGCGGTCGCGCAGCGGGATCCAGTCTTCCGGCGCCGTACCGGCGAGATAGTCCTTGCTCAGATTGGGGCGATCCACCGGGACCGTGCCCTCGCTGCCGATCATCGTGATGGCGTTCGCGTACCCTTGCCGGCGCAACTCCTCGGCGCAGGCGTTGCCGGCTGCGCCTGCTCCCACGATCACGACACTTTGCGGGCCTGCGGCCGGCGCCGGAGGCGGCGATTCGATCCGTTCGCCGACCCGGATGCGCGCGCCTTGCCGTTCGACGCGGTAGCAGGCGATGGCTTCGCGGCCCGGACGCGCCGCAGCGCCGGTGCGCAGATCGAATCGGGCGTGATGCCAAGGGCAGCGGATGGTATTGCCCTCGACGATCCCCTCGGAGAGGGGGCCGCCGTAATGGGTGCAAACCGCGCCGACGGCGCAGACCTCGCCCGCGCGCCTCACCAATACGATCGGCTCGCCCGCGGCGTGGCCGAGGAGCGGCTCGCTTTCAGCGAGGGACGAGCCGTCGATCCCGGCGGCGAGGTCGGGACCCTTCAGCTCCTGTGGCGCGCTCATCGTCCCTCCCGCTCGCGCGACTCCTGGCTTCGTTCGAGCGCCTTGCGGTCCCAACCGGCCAGATCGGCGGCCGCCTCGTACGTGGTCTCCAGGAAAGCAAGCAGCATCTCGTCCGGATCGGGAGCGGCGCGCAGGGCTTCGTAGGGCAGGATGAACTCGCGCATCTGCCCGTGGTAGTACGCCGCGGCCGGGCGGATGGATGCCTGGGGCAGGCCGGCCGGCTCGGGATACGCGTACGCGTAGAAGGCGGCTTCCCGCAGCGGGCCGCCACCTGGCCACCACCCCGCGCTGATACACTCGTGCGAGTACGCCTCGTGCTGCACGTAGTCGGGACAGTTCGGCACGCCGCCCGGATGCAGCGGGGCGGGGCGGCCCGAAAAGCGCGTGCAGGCGAGATCGAAAGCGCCCCAGAAGAAGTGCACCGGACTGCACTTGCCGAGGAAGTGTCCGCGAAACTCCTTCAGCACGCGATCCGCCTGCGCGAGCACGCGGAAGCAGCGCTGGGCGGCGTCTGCATCGTAGGCGGCGTGCTTCTGATCGTCCGGGAACGGCACCGCCTCCACGACCTCGACGGGTAGGGGTCGGATCCGCACGGCGAGGCCGAGGGATTCGAGCATCGCCAGGTACTCGCGATAGAACTCCGCTACGCTCCGGGCGGCGAGTCGGAGGGTCCGCGTTGCGCCGTCGCTCACGCGCAGCGCGAGAACGTGGTCGAGGAAGTCGAGCTCGACCTCGAACGTCCGCTCGCCGGACGGCATCGGACCTGTCGTCAGGCCGCGCGCGGTCACGTAGAGAGTGACGTTCCACCAGTGATTCATCATCGGGACGAGCGCGAGCCGCGTCTTGCCGACGATCTGCGACCACATGTGCAGCGTGGCAAAGGTGTCTTCCCACTGCTCGAGCGGCAGCGCTGGCCAGATCGAGTTGGCAGGGGCCCGCGTCATGTTGCCTCCAAAGAACGATCGTGCACGTAGCACCGCCCCGGGGCGCTCGCCAAATCGTCGGGGCGCGTATGTTCAGCAGCCGCATGGGGATCGACGAGGGAGCCGCGCTGCATTCGCCGAGAGGCCGCGGCATCCTCGTCGCGACCGCGCTCGCCTCGGGGATGGCGTTCCTCGACGGCACGGTCGTGAACGTCGCCTTGCCGACGCTCGGCCGCGAGCTCGGCGCGTCGCTCTCGGGGCTGCAGTGGGTCGTCGACGCGTATCTCTTGACGCTCTCCGCCTTCATCCTCCTCGGGGGATCGCTCGGCGACGTCCTCGGCCGCTCGCGAGTCTTCCTCGCCGGCACCCTCGCCTTCGCGGCGACGTCCGCGCTCTGCGGCGTCGCCGGCACGCTCGCCATGCTCTGCTGGGCGCGCGCGCTGCAGGGGATGGCGTCGGCCCTCCTCGTTCCCTCCAGCCTCGCCATTCTCAAGAGCAGCATCCGCGCCGCGGATCAGGACGCAGCGGTCGGGGCCTGGACCGGATTGTCGGGAGTGATGACGGCGGTGGGACCGCTCGCCGGCGGGTGGCTCGTCGAGACCCTCTCGTGGCGCTCGATCTTCTTCCTCAACCTGCCGCTTGCGCTCGTGGCAGCGCTGATCGGGAACCGCTGTCTGCCGCAAGCCGGAGCGCCGGCGCAGGGCGCGCTGGACTGGCCCGGCGCGACGCTCGGCGCCGTCAGCCTGGGCGGCTTCGTCTACGCGCTCATCGAGGGCCCGCCACACGCGTGGCCGCGACCGGCGTGGCTGGGCGGCGTCCTCGGCGTCGTCGCGCTCGTCGCGTTCGTCGCCTGGGAGCGCCATGCCGCCCGCCCGATGCTCCCGCTCGCGCTCTTCGGGCGCCGGCAGTTCTCCGCCGCAAACCTGACCACGCTCCTGATGTATTTCGGGCTTTCCGGAGCGATGTTCCTCGTCGTGCTCGGGCTCCAGCAGGGTCTCGGGTACGGCCCTCTCGGATCGAGCCTCATCCTCTTGCCGCTCGCGGCGATCATGCTGGTGCTCTCGCCACTGGCGGGAAAGCTGGCCGCCCGCATCGGATACCGCGTCCCCATGACCATCGGACCGCTGTGCTCGGCCGCCGGGCTCGCCATCGCCGCGCAAGCGGGACTCTTCGCACGCAATCTGATCTGGCTGCTCGCCGGAATGTGCCTGTTCGCGGTGGGGCTCTCGCTCACCGTCGCGCCGCTCACTTCAGCGGTCATGAGCGCCGCGGACGAGCGCGACGCCGGAATTGCCTCCGCCGTGAACAACGCCGTCGCGCGCGTTGCCGGATTGCTCGGAATCGCCGTCCTGCCCGCCGTCGGAGGCGTTTCCACGGCGATGACCGGCGCGCCCTTCCTGGGCGCGATCCGCGGCTCCTTGCTGGCGACGGCGTTGTTCTGCGCTGCCGGCGGAATCGTTTCCTGGTTCGGGCTTCCCTCCCGCGCATCGCGGCAGACCGTGGTAGAGAGATCGGCGAGCAGCATCCGTTGACGTCGAAGAGGCACCATGGAAGTCGGCGGAGTCCACGCTTCACAGCTCGTATTCGTCCTGCTGCTTCTGGTCGTGGTCGCATTCGGCGCCCTCGCGCGCAGGCTGCAGGCTCCGTACCCCATCGTACTGCTCGTCGCCGGCCTGCTGGTGAGCTTCGTCCCCGGGATCCCGAGGGCGACGCTCGATCCCGACGTCATCTTCTTCGTGGTGCTCCCTCCCCTGCTCTACGCTTCCGCCTGGACGACGTCCTGGCGGGAGTTCTCGTTCAACTTCGTCAGCATCACTTCGCTCGCCGTCGGGCTCGTCGGCTTCACCGTGGCCGGCGTCGCCGTCGCGGCGCCATGGATCTTGCCTGGGTTCGACTGGCGCGTCGGATTCGTCCTGGGGGCGATCGTGTCACCGACGGACGCGATCGCCGCCACCTCCACGGCGAGAGAGATGGGCCTTCCACGGCGCGTCGCCGACGTCCTGGAAGGGGAGAGCCTGGTGAACGACGCGACCGGCTTGCTGGCGCTCGAGTTCGGCGTCCTGATCCTGGCGTGGGGAACCGTCCCTTCCTTGCCGTACGCGGCTTTCCGCTTCTGTTATCTGGTCGTCTGCGGGATCGCGGTCGGCCTGCTGCTCGGCGTCGTCGTGGACTGGTTCGAACACCGCATCGACGACGGTCCGATCGAGATCGCCATCAGCCTGCTCGTCCCGTACGGCGCGTACCTCATCGCGGACGCGCTCCACGCCTCCGGGGTTCTCGCCGTCGTCGCGTCGGGCCTCTTCCTCAGCCGCAGGAGCACGCGCTTCTTCTCCCCGGCGGTCCGGCTCCAGGCCTACGCGGTCTGGGACGCGCTCACGTTCGTGCTGAACGGGCTCGTCTTCGTGCTGATCGGGCTGCAGCTCCCCGTCGTGGTCGGCGGCATCCGCGACGCAGGGCTCGGCCGGATGATCATCGCGGGCGCGGCGTTCAGCGCGCTCGTGATCGCGCTGCGCTTGATCTGGGTGTTCCCCGCGGCGCGGCTCTCGTACTTCATCCGGCGCCGCATCCTGCGGCAGGACGTGTCGCTCCTACCACGCCAGCAACTCTTCGTCGTCGGCTGGTCGGGGATGCGCGGCGTCATCGCCCTGGCCGCCGCCATGTCGCTCGCGCATACCATGCCCGGGCGCGGGGCCTTGCCGTACCGGGATGCGATCGTCTTCATCACCTTCTGCGTGATCGTCGCAACGCTCGTCGTCCAGGGGCTCACGCTGCCGCCGCTCGTCCGCCTCCTCGGGCTCGCCCGCGAGCCCGGACCTGACTGCGAGGAGCAGGAGGCGCGGCGGATCGTGCTCCAGTCGGCGCTGTCGCGGCTCGAGCCGCTGCGCGCCGCCGACGGCGCGGACCTCGCTCCCCTCTACGACGACGTCGCCGAACATTATCGCCGCCGTCTCGCCAGTCTGCGCCTGGATGACACGGACGACAGCCGCGCGGCGGCGAGCAATCGCCGCCGGCTGCGCGAGGTGTCGCTCGAGCTCTTGCGCGCCGAGCGCGAGGCTGCCATTCGCTTGCGCGAGGAGCGCCGCATCAACGACGACGTGCTGCGGCAGATCGAGCACGAGCTGGATCTGCGAGAGGCGCGCCTGCAGGGGATGGGTTAGACAGCCGGTACGAAGCGGGAGAACCTCAAGGAGGACGTTGTGGCAGACACCTGCGGTGACCTCGAGAAACTCGACGAGCAAGGCCGGGATCCGATCAAGCCGAGCGGTCACGGCTGCAAGGAATGCCTCGAGGCCGGAGGCGAGTGGGTCCACCTGCGGCTGTGCATGTCCTGCGGACACGTCGGCTGCTGCGACTCTTCGCCCAACAAGCACGCGACCAAGCACTTCCACCGCTCGCACCACCCGGTCGTCAAGTCGTACGAGCCGGGCGAGGATTGGGCGTACTGCTATGTCGACGATCTGATGGTCGACGGCGTCGCCCTCCTTCCGGGCGAATCCGCGGCGCGCCACTATTCCGCCCCGCAAGCGCCGCACCCGTGAAACCTCCGGATCGCGAAGGCGGAAACCTCTCCACGGAGCTTCACGAGCAGCACCAGCGCAACGAAAAACAGGTGCACCAGAGGCCGCACGCACCCGGGAGCGCGACCCTGGAGCCGCGCGTCCGCCGTCTTGGGCGCGACGGTCCCACGCTCACCCGATTCGGCCTCGGGATGGCTGCGCTGGGCCGCCCCGCCTACATCAACCTCGGACATGGAGCGGATCTCCCCGAAGGGCGCTCCGTGGAGGCGCTGGAAGCGCACGCGCACCGCGTGCTCGACCAGGCCTTCGCCGCTGGCATCCGCTACTTCGACGCCGCGCGCTCCTACGGCCGGGCCGAGCACTTCCTGCGCGGATGGATCGACAGCCGGGGGATCCGGCCCGCGGAAATCGTCGTCGGCTCGAAGTGGGGGTATCGCTATACCGGCGATTGGCAACTCGACGGCCGCGTGCAGGAAGTGAAGGACCACAGCGAGACGATGCTGGACGCCCAGTTCGCGGAATCGACTTCCCTCCTCGGCCCCTACCTCCGCCTGTACCAGATCCACTCCGCGGCGCCGCAGACGCGCGTGCTGGAGGACCGGCAGGTCCTGGAAAGGCTGAGGCGCCTCCAACAAAACGGCCTGTACCTGGGCGTGACGGCGACCGGCACCCGGCAGCTCGAGACCATTCGCCGGGCGCTCGAGATCCGCTTCGACGGCGTGCAGCTTTTCTCCACCGTGCAGGCGACCTGGAATCTATTGGAAGGCTCCGCCGGACCGGCGCTGCGCGAGGCGCACGACGCGGGCTTGACGGTGCTGGTGAAGGAGCCGCTGGCGAACGGCCGGCTCACGCTGAAGGGCGAGGAAGGAAGGGCCGGTCCGCTGCGGACCGTCGCCGATCGGCTGCGCTCTTCGCCGGATGCGGTGGCGCTCGCCTTCGTCGCCCGCGAGCCGTGGGCCGACGTCGTCCTCCTTGGCGCGGCGACCGGAGCGCAGCTCGATTCCAACCTCCGCGCCCTCGACCTGCGTCTGTCCCCGGAGGATCTGGAAGCGCTGGAGGAGCTCGGTGAACCCGCGGAGGAGTACTGGGCGCTCCGCTCCCGGCTCGCCTGGAATTGAACCTCGACAGGGGAGGCGCGAGTGGCCAGGATCGCAATCACCGCGGTCGACAGCGAAACGGGATACGCGCAGCGGATCAAGGCCGGGCTCCACGATCTGAAGGCGGACGAGCCGGTCAGCGCCGGCGGAACCAATACGGGCCCCACGCCTTATGCGCTGCTCCTCGCCGCGCTGGGCGCCTGCACTTCCATCACCCTTCGCATGTACGCCGAAAGGAAAGGCTGGCGGCTGGGGCACATCCACGTCGAGCTGCGGCACGACAAGTCGGACGACGGCGCCGACCGGATCGAACGCGAGATCCGTTTCGCCGCGCCGTTGACGGAAGACCAGCGCCGCCTTCTCGCCGAGGTTGTCGAGAGGACGCCGCTGACGAAGACGATCAAGGCGGGTTCGCCCATCCAGACCCGCTTGCTCTGAGCCGGCGGCGTGCGGCGGGACCGGGCGACGCCGGCCGGCAACGGGAAGCGCTATCATCGGCCGCGTGGAGTCCTGGTTCGAAGAGATGAAGCGCCGCCGCGTTTTCCGGGCCCTCATCGGATACGGGATCGTCTCCTTCGCCGTGCTGCAGGTCATCGAGCCGGTGATGCACGGACTGCGGCTCCCGGAGTGGGTGCTCTCGGCCACCGTCGTGGCGCTCGGCGTCGGCTTCCCGTTCACGCTCGTGCTCGCCTGGGCGCTCGATCTGAAAGGCGGACGAATCGAGCGGACCGGGCCGGCGCCGAGCGGCCGTTTGCTGTTGATCCTCGTCGTGGTCGGACTCGCCCTGGGCGCTCCCGGCGTCGGTTGGTACTTCTGGAAGTCGCATCGCGCCGCCCCCGCGAGAGAAGAGTCGGCGAGCATCGCGGTGCTGCCCTTCAAGGACCTGAGCCCAGCCAAGGACCAGGACTGGATGTGCGACGGCATCGCCGAGGAGATCATCGATGCGCTCTGCACCGTCCCCGGGTTGCGCGTCGCGGCCCGGACCTCCTCGTTCCAGTTCAAGGAGAAGCCGGCGGACGCGCCGGTGATGGCGCGCGCGCTCGGAGTATCGACGCTCCTGGAAGGCAGCGTGCGCAAGATCGGAGACCGGCTGCGGGTGAGCGCGCGGCTCGTGAGCCACGACGGCTACGAGCTCTGGTCCGACAAGTTCGACCGGGGCGTGCAGGACGCCTTCGCCATCCAGGAGGAGATCGCTCGTGCCGTGGTGGCGGCGCTGCAGTTGCGGGTCTCGTCCGACGAGGCGGGCCGGCTTCGCCGCTCGGGGACGACGAACTCGCAAGCGTTCGAGATGTACCTGCGCGGCCGGCAATACGTGCGCACCCTGGGGCCGGAGAACCAGGAGTTGGCGCGGCAGATGTTCAAACGGGCCATCGCGCTCGATCCCGCGTTCGCGCTTCCTCGCGCCGGGCTCGCCGATGCCGACATCACGCTGGTGCAGTGGCTGCTCGTGCCCAAGGAAGCGCAGCCCGCCCTTCGCGCCGAGGCGCTGGCCGCGAGCGATGAGGCGCTGCGGCTCGATCCCGACCTGGCGGAGGCGCACGTCGCGCGCGCCAATGTCCTGGCGGGCCTGGGCCGCAACGACGAGGCAGACGCAAGCTTCCGGCGCGCTACCGCCATCGCTCCCGGGCTTCGCGACGCCTGGTACTATTACGGGCGCTTCCTCTTTTCGCTGGAGCGCTATGCCGATGCGGCGCGGGCGTTCGAGGAATCGGCCAGGCGGAATCCGGACGACTATGATTCACTCACGCTCGCGGCGATGCCGTACGAGAGGCTCAACCAGCCGGCCAACGCCCGCGCGGCGCGCAACCGTGCGGTCGAGGCGGCTGACCGCGTGCTGCGCAACAGCCCGGACGACGTGCGCGCGCTGTACTTGTCCGGCTCCTTGCTGGTCGCGGAAGGTGACCGACAAAAAGGAATCGACCGCCTGCAGCAGGCCATCGCCTTGAGGCCGTACGACTTCACGGTGCTGTACAACGCCGCCTGCGGTTTCGCCGCCGCGGGTGACCAGGAAAAAGCGCTCGAAATGCTCGACCGCGCCGTCGGCACGGGACGCGGTTTTCGCACCTGGATGGAGCACGATCCGGACCTCGACCCCCTGCGAGGGCTGCCGCGCTTCAAGGAGATCCTCGCGCGCCTGCCACCGTGATCGTGACCCGTGCCAGATCGAGTTGGCCGGGGAATTGCTTATGGTGTCCCCAGATCCATCAACGGACTGTTCGAAAAGTCGTCACCGCCGGTACCAGCGGCCGTAGACGTCCCACCAAGCGCTGCGGATGCCGTGGACCACCATCACCAGGCCCACCGCGCAGACCATCGCCAAGGCCTGGCGCGAGTGAACCAGGGCGTCGATCCGTCCGTAGAGATCGGACAACGGCATTGGAAATCGCCGGGGCGCGGCAAGGCGATCGGCCAGCCAGATCGACAGCTTGTGGGCGGCAGTTTCGAGGGCGGCGGGGAGCATCGCACGGCGTTTGATCCAATTCCCGTGCCAGAGGACTCAGACTAAGGCCCGGGCCCGGTCGCCTCCCAGACCTTCCGCTTGACCGCGAGAAATCCAGTGGAGAAACGGGTCTCGACCGAGCGCGGCCGGGGAAGGTCGACGGCGAAGTGCGCCTTCACCTTCCCAGGACGCGGCGAAAGCACGACGATCCGATCGGCGAGATACAGAGCTTCCTCCACGTCGTGCGTCACGAAGAGCACGGTCTTTCGGCGCCGCTCCCAGAGCCCGGCCAACGCGTCCTGCATGCGGGCCCGCGTCTGGGCGTCGAGGGCGCCGAACGGCTCGTCGAGCAGGAGGAGGGCCGGATCGGTGGCGAGCACTCGCGCGACCTCGACCATCTTCGACATGCCCGTGGACAATTCCTTCGGGAAAGCGGACTCGAATTCCGACAGGCCGATGAGGCCGAGGAACTGGTCGCTCACGGCCCGCCGCGCGGCGGGCGCGACGCCCTTTGCCAGAAGGCCGAACTCGAGGTTCTCCCTCACCGTCATCCAGGGAAAGATGGCCTGTTCCTGCAGGACGTATCCCCGCTGCCAGCCGGGGCCGTCGATGCTCGAGCCGGCGCAGCGGACCGATCCCTTCGTCGGGCGAAGGAAGCCGGCGAAGATGCGCAGCAGCGTCGTTTTACCGCAGCCCACGGGACCGAGCACCGCCAGGAACTCGTTCTCCTTGACCTCGAGGCTCAGGTCTTCCAGCGCCCGCGTCGGCGTCAGGCCGGAGTAGGTATAGCTGACGTCCAGGGCCTCCAGCAGCGGCGGGGAGGCGTTGGCCGTCATCCGGCCCGTCCCATCCAGCGCGTCGCCCTGGCGTGCAGCAGGAGCGCCAGCAGGTCGAACACGAGCACGAGCGCGCCCACCGTCGCGATGCCGATCAGCATGGTCGGCACCCGCGGGTACGCCCCGGAGAGCGCGAGGAGATATCCGAGGCTGGGCATCCTGGCGTCGATCAATTCGGCCACCACGATCGTCACCCATGCCAGACCCGCTGCGACGCGGACGCTGTTGAAGATCGAGGGAAACGACGCCGGAAGCACGATCTTGCGGAAGCGCAGCCAGCGGCTGGCGCCGAGCGAGGCGGCGGCGTCGAGGTACACTCGCGGCACCGCGCGCACCCCGTGGTGCGCTCCGAGCAGCGTGATCACCGCCACGTTGGTCGCGATCAGGAGCACCTTGGAAGCCTCGCCGTAGCCGAACCAGACCACGTAGAGCGGCAAGAGCGCGAGCGCAGGCGTGAAACGGAAGAGCGTCACCCAGGGATCGGCCAGCGATTCCACGCGCGTCCCCCATCCGGTGAGAAGCCCGAGCACGATCCCCGCGAGCGACCCAAGGAGGAGCCCGATGAAGACCCTTCCGCTGCTCACGAGCACGCTGTCGAGCAGGATCCCCGATTCGAGGAGGAACGCTCCCTCCTCGGCCAGCGAATGCCACGTCGGCAGCAGCTGGACGTTCTCGACGTAGTGGGCCCCCATCCAGATCCGGTCGGGCAACCGCCCGCGGCCGACCTGAGCGGCGATCAGGTAAACGACCGCGAGTGCCAGCAGCGCAACGGCCCCTCGCCTTACCCTCAGCGACGGCATCAGGTTGCCCAGCGCGTGAGCCGCGCGCTCACGGTCCTCGCCAGCATGTCCATCGCCCAGCCTGCGGCCGCCAGGGCGAGGATGCCGACGACGATCACGGCGGGATCCGATCGCGTCTGCAGCCGCGATGACCACATGCCGCCCCCCACCAGGAGATTGCCCATGCCGTTCTCCGCCATCAGCATCTCCGCGCCGACGGCGGTCATCCAGGCGATGGCGATCGAGTACCGTAGGCCGCCCAGCACCGCCGGCGCCGCGGCCGGCAACAGGATCTTGATGAGCAGGAGCCGTCCCCTCGCGCCGAGCGATCGCGCCGCGACGACGTACTTGCCGGCGACGTCGCGCACGCCGTGATAGGTGGGAATCACCGCCGTGACGGCGACCGCGTACACGACGGGGATCAGCCGGTGCGCTTCGCTGTGCCCGAGCCAGAGCATGATGTAGGTGATGAGCGATAGCGGCGGGACCGAGCGGATCAGCACATAGATCGGGTGCAGGTAGTCGTCGGCGCGGCGGCTCCAGCCCATGAGAAGGCCCATCAGCATTCCGAGCGGCAATCCGACGACCAGACCAAAGAGCACCCGGGCCGTGGTGACCGCGAGTGAAGCCTGCAGGGTCACACCCTCCTGCGTCAGCGTATCGACCTGGTCGCTGGAGTGATGATGATGCGCGGGCATGTCGCTCGCGGGCAGTTGGTGACCGCGCCCCAGCAGCGCCGCGAATGCTCCCGCGATGTCTTCGGCCGGCGGAACGACGTCAGGCCGCGAGATGGCCCGCGCGACCAGCGTGTACGCGACGATCAACGCGGCGAGGGAGAGGATCCAGAGGAGGGAGCGGCGCGCCAATCGGCTACCCGTGGATCGTGCCCATCACTTCCTTGTTGTCCATGACCTGCCTTGGATCGCCTTTATAGATGATCTCGCCGCGGTCGATCGCGTACAGGCGGTCCGCGACCCTGGTCGCATTGGCGAGGTTCGACTCCGCGATCAGCACCGAGATTTTCATCTCCTTGATCTTCCGGACTGCGTCGATCAACCGCGTCACCACCACCGGCGCGAGACCCTCGAAAGGCTCGTCGAGCAGGAGGATGGCGGGCGAGAGCATCATCGCCCGGGCGATGGCCACCATCTTCTTCTGGCCGCCGCTCAGGAACAGCCCGCGCCTCTGTGTGAACTGCCGCACTTCCGGAAATACGGAGTAGACGCGGTCGTTCGCCTCCGACGCCTGTGCCGCCCGGCCGGAGGACTGCGCGAGCAGGCGACAGATCTGCAGATTCTCCTCCACGGTCAGATCGGGAAAGAGGCCGCTGTCCTCGGGCGCGTAGCCGATCCCGAGCCGCGCCCGCCGGTACGGCGGCAGCGCGCTGATGTCCTTTCCCTGGAACGTGATCTTCCCGGCCCGCAACGGCAGCAGGCCGATGATGCTGTCGATGGTGGTGGTCTTCCCGGCCCCGTTGCGTCCCACGAGGACGACGGATTCCTTGTCGCCCACTTCCAGCGAGACCTGCCGGAGGATCTGCGCCCGGCCGCGATAGGTATTGATGGCCTGCAGCTCAAGCATGGGTGGGCCCGAACACTGCGTCCTTCACCGACTCGTTGCTGCGGATCTCTTCCGGGCTGCCGCTGGCGAGAATCACGCCCTGGTGCATGACCACGATCCGGTCGGAGTACTTGAAGATGATGTCCATGTCGTGCTCGATGACCACGGCGGTGATCCTGTGCGACCGGACGATCGAGCTGATCACGTCCATGATCGGCGCCTTCTCGCGGGTGCTGACGCCGCTGGTCGGCTCGTCGAGGAACAAGAGCTGCGGCTTGAGCGCGTAGGCGACGGCCACGTCGAGCAGCTTCCGCTCTCCCTGCGAGATGCCGCCCGCCAGTTGCTTCGCCTTGAGGTCGAGCCCGAACTGCCGGAGGATGTCGTGCGCTTCCTCCCAGATGGCGCCGTAGTGATCGGCGAGGGTGAAGAACCAGCGCGTCTTTCCTTCGCGGGCGAAGATGGACAGCGCGACGTTGTCGACGACGGTCAGCTCGTCGAAGAGATTGACGATCTGGAAGCTGCGCGCGATGCCCGCCTTGATCCGGTCCTGCACCGGCCGGCGAGTGATCTCCTCGCCGCGGAACACGATGCGGCCGCTGTCTGGCTGGAGCAGCCCGCTGATCAGGTTCACCAGGCTGGTCTTGCCGGCGCCGTTGGAGCCGATCAGCGCGACCACCTCGCCCTCGCCGATGACGAAGTCGACCTTGTCGACGGCGTGCGTATCGCCGAAGTACTTGGTCAGCTTCTCCGTCACCAGATAACTCATGGCGCGAACCGCCTCCTGGCCAGCGCCGCCAGCAGCTTGGCCGTGCCGACGATCCCGGTGGGAAGCGCCAGCACCAGCGCGACCAGGACGACTCCCATCACCGTCTGCCAATAGACCGTGAAGCCGACGGCGAAATCCTTCAGGTAGTTGTAGACCACCGCGCCGACGATGGGTCCGGTGAAGTTGCGGAACCCGCCCAGCACCGACATGAAGACGATCTCTCCCGAGAACGTCCAAACGAGAGCGTCCGGCGTGGTCAGCCCGTTGAGCGGCACCCAGAGCGCTCCGGCAATTGCGGTGAAGACGCCGGAGACGAGGAAGGCAACGAACCGGTACCGCCGGATCCGGATGCCGACGAACCGCGCGCGAGTCTCGTTGTCGCGGATTGCCTGCAGCGCCTTGCCGAAAGGTGAGTGGACGATCAGCCACATCACGGCTACGCAGCCGACGAAGAGCGCCAGCACGTAGTAGTAGTAGCTGTGGGAGAGGAACTGGATCTTGTCCTCGCTCTCGGCGGTGGCAACGCCAAGCAACTTCGGCGTCGGTACGCGCAGCCCGTCGGTCCCGCCGGTCACCCAGAAGAACTTGAAGGCCAGGCTCCACAAGACCTGGGAGAGCGCCAGCGTAAGGATGCTGAAGAAGATGCGCGTGTAGCGCACGCAGACGTAGCCGAAGAGAGCGGTCACCAGCAGGGACGCCACGATGGTGCCGATGAGGAAAAGCTCCATCGATTGCACGTGGAGGTACTTGACCATGAACGCCACCGCATAGGCGCCCACGCCGAAATACGCCGAATGGCCGAAGGAAAGCAGCCCCGTGTACCCGAGGAGGATGTTGAAGCCGAGACCGGCGATGGCGAAGATCAGCCCGTACGTGAGCTGGATGGTCCTGTACGGATCCATCACCCAAGGGAGCATGGCCAGAATCGCCGCGATCGGCACCGCCCAGATCACGATCCAGAGAGGCGACCGCGTCGCCGCGGGACGGAGAGCGACGGCGCTCATGTCGCCCGCCCGAAGAGACCCGCGGGCCGCACCAACAAGACGATCGCGGCGATCAGATAGAGCACCGCCAACTCGAGCTCGGGGAACAGGCTGATGGCGGTCTCGCGGAGCAGGCCCACGATCACGGCGCCGACGAGCGCACCCTCGAGGCTGCCTAGGCCCCCGACGACCACCACGATGAAGGAGAGCACCAGCGCGTCCACGCCCATCCCCAGCACCGCCGACTGGCTGGGAACGATGATGGCGCCCCCGAGCCCGGCCATGAAACAGCCGATGGTGAAGGCCTGGACGTAGACGAGATTGACGTTGACGCCGAGGGCCGAGGCCCGGCGCATGTCCTGCGAGGTGGCCCGGAGCAAGATGCCGAAATTGGTCC
>Ga0209235_1000365_pt1 | contig 22415 bp, 27 predicted proteins | sample GraSoi013_1_20cm_4_FD_185817 | JGI IMG/M metagenome (GOLD analysis project Ga0209235, IMG submission 185817) | Grasslands soil microbial communities from the Angelo Coastal Reserve, California, USA - Sample 09_25_2013_1_20cm (SPAdes) (version 2) | ecosystem: Environmental > Terrestrial > Soil >... | reverse complement strand
TCTCCCACTTTGGATCTTGACGATACTCCTCGAACCAAGGAAGAGATGCGAAGTATAACAAGCTCGAATCTCGTTCCGCGATGGCCTTCTCGAGCCACCTGTATCCTTCATCCGATCTACCCAATGCAAGTTTGACCAAAGCGATCCAGACAGGGGGAACGTACTCCTTAGCCGCCCTACTCTTCATACGGTCGAGTATTTCCTGAGCTTCATTACTCTTGCCCGCAAGAGCATGGGTCCACGCAAGGATCGACTCAAGCCAGAGGTTCTTGTCAAGATCAAACGCCTTCTTCGCTTCCTCAATTGCCAAATCGTGTTCGGAGAACCATGCATGAACGCCAGCCTTCCAACCGTAGACTGCCGCAGAATCTGGGTAAATCTCGATGATTTGGCGATATCGTTCCATCGCCTCATCTTTCTTGCCAAGAATTGCTAACAAGCCGGCTGTCATGTTGTTGATAACGCGTGAGTACGGGTCGATGGAGATAGCTCGCTTCTCCTGCTCATAGGCTTCTCCGAATCTCTTCTGGTAGAGCAACATGATAGCACGCCAGTGGTAAGCCGGGGCATAATTGGGTCTTAGCTTAATTGCGTGTCTGAGCTCTCTCTCTCTGCGGACCCAAAGTCCCAGAAGTTGTTGATCTGGGTAAGTGCAAGTGATGCGTGCGCTTCGGCTAAATCGTTGTCTAGCTCCAACGTCTTCATCGAGAAATTTCTGGCAAGCTGCCCGGCTCGATTGGGTGCCATCCAAAAGTAGTCTGCGAGTACGCTGTAACAGTCAGCCAGGCCTGAGTACGATGGTGCAAACTGGGGATCAATTCTTATTGCATGTTCGAAGTATTGTATCGCCTTGTCTATGTCCTCTCGCGTCCTTTCGTTCCAGTAATATCGACCCTTTAGGTAGAGCGCGTATGCCTCAGGACTCACGGTTTGCTTCTTTTCGATTAAAGCTCTCTCATGGGACAAGAGCTGGACCTTGAGTTCCTCCGCTACTGTCTTCGAGATTTCAGACTGTATAGCAAACACGTCCTTCAGTTTTCTGTCGTAGCTTTCGGCCCACAGGTGTTCGCTCGTCAGGGAATCGATGAGTTGGACTGTGATTCGTACTCTATCTCCCGCCTTCCTGACACTGCCTTCCAGTATTGAGCCAACCTCTAACTCCTTAGCAACCTCGCCGATCTTTTTTTGTCCCCCTTTGTAACCCATGACAGACGTCCGGGCGATGACTTTCAGACCGCCGATCCGAGACATCGTAGCAATCAGTTCCTCGGTCATACCATCGACAAAGTATTCGTCGGCTGAGTCCGGACTGATGTTCGAGAACGGCAGCACCGCGATTCGCCTCTTGTCGAACTGTTTCGAAGCCACGATCTTCTCTTCGTCCCACGGCATGACCATCTTGTACACTTCTATGGCTGCGTCCACATTCTTCAGAGGTCTCACTCCCAGACTCAAGAGGGGTAGCTGAAATTTGTTCTGCACGTGATCGTAAACCTGACGGGTTAGGCAGACCCCTCCATCTTCAGCCAGAGCCTCTATCCTAGATGCAACGTTCACAGTATCCCCGGAAATGTCCCCGTCTGACTCTGTCACGTCGCCGAGGTGTATCCCAATCCGAAGATGAATTCTCGGCTCTACGGGCGCGGAGATATTGTACTCCCTTGCAGTTCTCTGAATGTCATATGCACATTTCACCGCGTCAAGAGCACTGGGAAACTCAACTAGGAACGCATCTCCCATTGTTTTGATTTCTCTCCCGCGGTGTCGGTTTAGAATTGGTCTGATCAGCTTCCTCTGCTCCTCGACTAGGGCTAGCGAGAGAGACTCGTTCCTCTGACCCAGGGTTGTGTAACCAACCATGTCAGTGAAAACGATCGCAGCGAGTCTTCGCTCGCCCTGAGGCAACGACTTCTCCCAAGTCTCTTGATTCGTCTTGGGATAAAACCGTTTACTAAGCCGAAGCCCAAAGAGTCTTTGATGAGCTTGCACGAGGAGTCTTGACTAGAATACGACCCTTTTCAGGCTAATGCGACTCGAATTTGGTTCCGCAGGGCATGCGCATATAGTCGGTTACTATACGGACGTAGTGGCCCAAGTTCTAAGGATCGGTTGCGTGTCCTATATGCACAAACGATGCCCTTCGTTGACGCAATCCCTATCTTCGGCGAGACGCAATAGCCGATCTAATTGCGCAAATCTATGTGGAAATCTCAACTATAGACGGGCGATTTCTTTGGGATGGGCTGTCGGGGTTGTTCTGGTTCGACCTCTTTCATCGTTTTGACTAGATATATTACATTCACGACTGGCACGTTCGCCAGCTTGGATATTTCTCCAACCGAATATCCCTGACTCTTCGCATTAACAAAATAGAGAGCAAGAACACGGTCTATTATCTCCCACGCCTCTCGCTTCTCTTCCACGAATCTTTCCTTAGATAGTTCTCGAAGCTTTTCCCAAAGGCCCTTTGGCCACCGACCTTTACTAGTCGGAATACTTCGCTGAATCCTGTCTAGGACTTCGTCTCCATTTCCCTCTAAGTCTATGTCTGGGGCTTCGCTATCGTCTATGTCCGTAGGATGCTGAGGCTGTGTTGCGGCGACTTAAAGGTAGCGCGAATCCCGCCGACAGAAGGGGCAACCGTCAACCGGCCATATGTGACCGCGAGGACAGCCAAGATTCGATCTCTTGGCTAGTAATCCGTCAAGTTGTTTCCGCATATCTTCCAGTCTCCATTCGCCTATTCCGCCTATCGCAAGTGCGAGAGCTGTGGCCAATATGCTATAGTAAGTGATTTGTGAAAGAGAAATAATATCGACATCATGTGCGACTACAATTGCGGCACATAGAATCGCGCCAACAAGAAGTTCAGCAAGGAGCCAACTATACGGCCACCATTTCGGTTTCATTATTATCTAGATGGTCTGAGCCAAAGTAATCCCGAGTCCCAGCCCAGTCAAGAAGCCTCCAGGCGTACCAGTGATCGGATTCCTGTTGGTAATCATGGCGATTATTCCTATGACTAAGAGTACGAGACCAATAATCGGTATGAGACTGTTTGTTGGTTGCGATTTTGCGAAGAGGTATCCGATTATGAAGCCAGCGATAGTCGCGAACGCTACTGGGCCGTATCCATATACCAATTATGTTTCTCGCCCGAGATTTCCCCGACGGTCGAAGTGACTTATCATGTTTGCAGGTGTGTGAAAGTAATTCATAAATGGCTAATTTCCGTATTTGGGTTAAAATTTCGATATTTGGTTGATTTCGATATTTCGATCGTGATATGTTTTTGTGACACCTTTTTAGGATACCTGTAGCAATCCTGTCAGCGAGGATAGTGAGATTTCAATGACTGAAATCAAGACTCAGATTGTAAAGGACGAACCGCACACAATTCATGCGAAAGTATCTTTTTGGACTCGGCATCTGAACGTCACCCTTGACGATAAGCCAAGTTCGAGTAACAAAGGAATCTGGAAATGGAAGAAAACCGCTACAATCTACGTCGGGGACAAGGAGAAGCATAGAGTCGATGTTAACATGGAAGGCTTCCTACCGAAGCTAAAGGTTCAGGTGGACAACGAACTCATCGCGTCTAGCTAGGGGTTCGTATCGTTCCCCTAGCTGACTCCCTTCTTTTCTTCGAGCAACTTCTGTAGGGCGGCTAGCTGTTCGGTGGGCGAGTGCCCCTCGTGGGGGCTAGCTTCGCGGCGACGGCGTTCAGTAGAAGGTTTAGCTTTGCCTCTAGGTCGTCTATCTTCTTGTCCTGCTTGACGACCTCGATCTTCTGCGTCAGCCAAGTCATGCAGTCGTTGCAGACCTCGAACCACTTCTCCGTCGTCTCGTTGTCTAGTTCGTCCTGGTAGGCCTTACCCATCTTCCCAGCGTGCCCGACTATAGCTCCTACGAACTTCTCCGGCAGACCGCACGCCAACATAGTATTCTCCGCGAATTTCCGCAAGCTATGGGGGCTGTAAATCTTGGAACCGTCTTCGGCGTCCTTCAGCCCGCCTTTGATGAACAAGTCTTTGATGGAACGCCAAGCAGAAACGTCGGTTTGGTGAGTCTGTTCGGCCCGTTCCTTCCTCTTGCCCTCTTTTGGGATCTTTCCCTTTGGCTTCTTTCCGGGAACTTCGCCAGGGAACATCCATTCAGATTTGACTCCTTGGTGAGCGTTCTTGATCCATTCTACCGTTTCGGCAGTCAGGGGGACCCAGCGCTTGTAGTTCATCTTGGTAACCTCCTTGGGCAGTTCGATCCTGTAGTAGGGTTTCCCGTTCCTTCCGGGCAAGATGTCTTTCATCTTCCGTGACAGGGCTTCGTTGATCCTCATCCCGCTACAAAGTACGGCGATCAACGCCCGAGACCTAGGATCGGCTATATTCAGAAGGTGCTTCAGTTCTTCCCGTTCAGGGGCTAGCTTCTCTATCTCGGTTCCCGTGTTCTTGAATCCGGCAAGCGTGTCGAAAGTCTTCATGCTAAAGTTCTGTTCGCCAAGGACTGAAATCCAAAAGTCCGGCAACATAGAGCGTAGCTGGGCGATGGTTCCTGGCTTGAGTTCCCTGTCCCGCAGGGAAGCGATGTACCTCCTTGAAGCTATGTAGTGGTCGATCTTGTCAAGCCAGATGTCGTTCAGCAGGTCGTCAACGCTGTCTTTGTCGTTGGCCCGGCATAGGTCGTCGAGAAGCTTCTTGCGGCGTTGCCTGACTTCCTCAACAACGTCTAGGTCCTTTACCCACTCGGTCCACGGGAGGACGTGCTTCGCCTTTTCCACCCTAGGCTAGCCCCCTATAGCTAATCCGATTCTTTAACCCAGCCTTTCGCCTTACCATAATCATTACCAAATGCTCAGTTGAGCCCGCGAAAGCTTATGCGTCGCTCGGATTTCTCGATAGGAAGGTCGTCGACAGCTGAAAGTTGTCGTCTGTGTGCGGCGTGTCCCGGACACGGCGACCCGCATCAGAATAGCCTCTGACGGGAAGTCTATTGATACTTCTGACGCCGAGTTCGTAATCAACCCCTACGAAGAGTACGCCCTTGAGCAGGCTGTCCAGCTCAAGGAGAAGCATGGTGGCGAAGTTACGGTCGTAACGTTAGGTCCAGAGAAAACGACCCAAGTAATAATGAAAACATTGGCGCTCGGGGCTGATAACGCTGTTCATCTCAAGTGCGACAAAATCCCCGATGATCCCAGCTCAATTGCGCGGGCGCTTGCTAACGAGCTGAAAGGATTGGAGTTTGATGTTCTTCTTTTCGGGAAGAAAGGCGTCGACGATGACAACCAACAAGTCGGCCAGATGGTCGCAGAATTGTTGGGTATTCCCAGCATGACCCAGATCGTCAAACTAGAGATATCCGATGGAAAGGCAGTTGCCCACAGAGAAGTAGAGGGAGGATCAATAACAGTAGAGACAACCCTTCCAGCAGCGTTCACCGCAGAAAAGGATCTAACTGCTCCGCGCTACGCATCGCTTCGGGAGCTTGTCGCCGCACGAAAAAAACCGATAGTCGTTAAGGACGTACAACTATCGCCGCCATCTCTTGAAATTGTCTCTATTCAATATCCTCCCCCCCACCCTCCGGGGAAGATTGTCGGAAAGGGAGTCGATGCAGTTCCAATACTAGTGAAACTCTTGCATGAAGAGGCAAAGGTGATCTAAGCGATGACAGGAGATGTTCTGGTTCTCGCAGAGTCATCTGGCCCCACATTCCGCAAAGCGGCCTTCGAAGCTATCACCGAAGGGAGAAGGCTAGCTGATCTCCTCAAGGTGAACGAGTACGCCCTAGCGATAGGAAATGGTCTGAAGGATCGCGCCAGTGAGCTGGGAAAGTACGGAGCTGACATAGTCATTTTAGCAAATGACCCTTCGCTGGCTCTATTTCATCCCGACTATTACCGAGAGATCGCCCTAGAAGCCATCGAGCGAGTCAGTCCAGGCATTATCCTGATCGCAGCAACCTCTGCCGGAAAGGACCTTGCGCCCCGATTGGCAATTCACCTAGATACCACCGTTGCTAGCGAGTGCACTCAGTTGGAGCTTGAAAACGGAAAGCTGATCGCAACCCGGCCGGCCTACGCTGGCAAAGTCTTGCTCAAGGTCAGAGTCAATAGCTCGCCTAGCATCGCCACTCTCCGGCCGAATGTTTTCACAGCGAAAGAGATCGTCCCCGGAAAGAGGCCGACAATCGAGCAAATAGAGTTCAAGAGACCAGAGTCACCGATGGTTGTGAAGGAGTTCGTAACTCAAGGAGCCAAGAAACTAGATTTGACAGAAGCCAGTGTGATCATCTCTGGTGGCCGGGGAATGGGCGGACCGCAGAATTACAAGATTCTTGAGGAACTGGCTGAGGTCATGGGAGGAGTTGTCGGAGCATCAAGAGCTTCCGTGGACGCTGGATGGAGGCCTCACTCAGACCAAGTGGGACAGACAGGGCGTACTGTCTCTCCGACTCTCTACATTGCCGCCGGCATTTCAGGCGCAATTCAACACCGCGTCGGAATGATCAATTCAAAGGTAATTGTCGCAATTAATAAAGATCCAGAAGCTCCGATCTTCGGATTCGCCGACTACGGCATTGTTGGAGACGTTTTCGAAGTGGTTCCAGCGCTTACGCGCGAAATGAAAGTGTTCTACGGAAAGACGTGAAACTAAGCGCTCTCATTCCATATGGGATTTGAGAAACCGGCCTATTTCTTGGCTTAGAGGACTTCTTGAGACATCAATTACCGGCATCTCCATGTTGCCAGATTTCACATTGTGGCTGAACTCAGACATCGGCGCGAAGCTGATCGAGGCAATGTAGAGCTCACCCTTCGCATATTCTTCAGGCATCTCTGGAGGGGGGATTGGCTGAGAGACAAAGACGACCCCTTCGCACCAATTGAGGAGAATGGGCTGCCCCATTTTCATGATGATGGCGAGAGAGTTTACTAGCTGGGGGGCGTTGTCATACTTGACGAGTTCGCGGACGACGACCCGCTTCAGTGGTTCGTGGGCTATTTCGACCATTGACGACTCAACTTCACGCTCGGAGGTCTGCGAGTGGCCTATTTGTTGGTTAAGAGGATTTGGGATACCTAGCCGAGCCTGAAAGTGACGCCTTTTCCCCCAGAGGGATATTTCCAGCTAATCGCGCCTGCGCCGATTTTCTGGCATACGATCAAACACGCCCCCGTCTCCATGCAGCCTTCAGTGTTGTAGTTTAGTTTCTCCTTCCAGGTATAGACTTCTGCTGGGCAGATGTAGAGACAGGGTTTCGACTCGCAGCGATTGCATTTGTCGGTCTCGACTAGGATGAATGGTTCGGCGTCCTTGGTGAAACTTACGAGCGCGAGCCTCTTGTCAAGGGTCAGTGATTCTTCTGTGGACATTGTTAGAATGTCCTCGCCCCACCGATTAAGTCACGTATTAACGTGAATGTTGAGACTCTGCCTTTCGTCTGCAATCTCAATTCCTTGGAGATCTTCCTCTTTCCCGTGCCATCAACCCGGTAAACTGCCTCGGCAGCTGAGCATACAAGTTCTGGATAGATGGTGTATAGTCGCCGGTTCCGTAGGTAAGCGGGAACGCGGTGGAAAGTGTACATGTCTTTGAGAGCGGGGTCCTCGTGTAACTTTCTGTCGAAGGCTTTCAGCGAATTTGACGAATAGTCTTTCCTCTTTCGAGCTTCCAGAACAGTTTGGGCGGCCGCGACTCCCGCTTGAATGGCCATGTCAACTCCCCGGAATGTGTAGCCGTTGTTGAGGAGGTGGCCCGCAGCATCTCCCGCGACGACCATGCCGTCTGTGTACGGGCGGCTGAGCATCTTGGGGCCGGCTTCGGGGATCATATGCGCATCATATTCTACTGTCTTTCCCCCTTTGATGAACCGCTGAACCTTCGGGTGTTGTCTGAGTTTTTCCATGAAGCTGTATGATTGAGTCTTGTGTGAAGAAACGTCATCTCCACCTACAACCATGCCAAGCGCAAGGCTGTCTTGGTTCGTGTAGAGAAAACCTCCGCCCCGCAGTCCTCCTGAGCAGGCTCCGATGAAGACATGGGCAGCTCCTTGGCCTGGGTCGAGACCGAACCGTTCCTCAATCTTCTCGCTCGGCAGCTCCACTACGTCCTTTACTCCCATTGAGATCTGGCTTGGTTCAAGCATCGAAGTGAGGCCCGCTCTCCGCGCCAACCCAGTCGTCGTGCCATCGCAAGCAATCACGACATCGGTTGCAATGGTGTCTTGCCCAGCGACGATTCCTTTTACACGGCCGCTTTCGATAATCAGGTCGTCGACTCTACTTTCGGTAATGAGCGAGGCTCCCGCTTTTTCCGCTTGTTCGGCTAGCCATTTGTCGAACTTTGCCCGCTTCGCGGTGAAACTGCCTTCCGGGTTCTTGGATTCGAATTCGATGGAGAACGCGTTATCAGGAGTCATGAATGTGATGCCCTCCTTTCGGACAAAGCGTTCGATGGGGGCATCTTTCCACGAGTCTCCTACGAGTTTCTTGAGGGCGTACGAGTATATTCTTCCTCCAAAGACGTTCTTCGATCCGGGAAAAGTCCCTCGTTCGACGAGTAGAACCTGAACTCCCTCTCTCGCAAGGGTAAGTGCTGCTGCGCTTCCAGCCGGGCCTGCTCCAACTACAGCGACTTCGAAGCGTTCAAGTGACATTGTTGCTGCCTCGAGGTTACGCAGAAGCTTATTTCTGTTTGAGTCTATGTCCTGAGTCGTGACACTCTGGGCGGTTCTGTTAGGAAACTAGTAACTGGGCAGGTAGCAATCGGCTACTTGAATAAGAGTCCACTAATGATCTCTCTCCTTTTCCCATCTATGCCGCAGAATCTCCTGGATTAGCTCCACAGCCCGCTTGATCTGCCTTTGCATAGCCATTGGATCATATCCTACGGGAGGTTTCGTATCCAGATATCGTCTGTACATATCAAAGTCTAGGAACTTCTTGCTGGTCTCGAAGATGTTCATCAGTGCCGGGCTATCCATGGTCTCCAAGTCTGAACGGCGGCAATGGTAGAAACCATTCTCTCGTGCGAAAGTAATTTTTTCATTTCCGAACGAATCATTGTAAACATCTTCCCAGAGGTTTCGATCCACCTCACTCTCCTCAACAACTCCCTTCGCTATCTTTGACTGGTACACCTCGAATAGTTGGTTCGCCTGAGGCTCAGGAATCTCGAGAGCCTTAGAGACTTCCTGAAAGGACAATCCTTTCTTTCTTAGGTAATAGCAGGCTTCTTCGAGATACGGCAATGCATCCGTATCCACGTCAGTCAATCCAACCATTCCCGGAATGAGGTCGAGGAGGTTCACATGGATAATAAGTTGAACTCGACTGAATTCAGATTATCAGAAGGTGGGGTCTGCCGCTGCAAAAGTCATGCGGCCATTTTGGGCAGACTGCTCTTGAAGTATCTTCGACATTTCCGACATTGTAGCCTGCCTTCCGAGATGGGTCTGAGAGGTGTCTCACAGAAAGGGCACACGTCGAGCCTAGCCAAATTGCTAGGTCCCTCAAGGTCCTCCAATTTGGATTTGGAACCGAGCCGGGCGGTTAGGGATTCAGAGTCCCTCCTCGCATAGAATACCAAGATGACAACGGCGACGATCGCCACCGAAACTCCGATGGTTATTTCTGGCCAAATAGCTGCCCAGACATTTGACACATACGTTTGCATGAAAGGATTGTGAGTATACTCTAGATACAGCCAAACGGCAAGCAGTAGGTTAGCGGCTGACTGAACCACCAGCAAAGGACCGTACCTTGAGCCGAGCAATGCGGGTAGTCTTGTCGATCTCATCTTTGATTGTCCCAGAATTGAGTACGGTACCCAGAGACATTCTGCTAGTTCTGAAAAATAAGCCTACCTGAAAAATGGAGTCTCCACTTGAGAGTTACTGTGGACGAACTCGTTACGTGACATCGAAAGGGAAGTCTTTCCCGGGCTTGTTGTGTAAGTTAGCGATAAGCCTCGTATTCGGAGCCCAGCAGACTCACGGCTATCTTCTGGACCATTATCTCGTCCGTGCCCTCGTAAATCCTGCAAACCCTAGTATCCACCAAGTGCCTTGGAGCCCTCGTTTCGAAGCTGTAGCCGCTGGAGCCAAGTATCTGCACTGTCCGGTCTGCCGCATCGAATGAAGCGTTTGATGCGAAGTACTTCGCCTTGGCAATCATCACGTCGGCGTAATCTCGCAAGTCCTTGTCTTCTGGATCTGAGTCGCTCTTCTGTTTCAGAAGCGCTGCCTTGTACACCAAGTTCTTCGATGCTTCTAGATTCGTTGACATTTCCCCAATATGTCGCTGTATTAGCTGGTGTTTTGCTATCGGTTTTCCATGTTGGATTCGCTGTTTGGCGAACGCGACCGCCTCATTGATGCAGTCCTCAATTACTCCTAAGCAACCCGCGGCTACGCTCAGCCGCCCGCTCATCAGTCCCGAATAAGCGATACTCAACCCTTTACCTGTAGGTCCCATTAGGTTCTCTTTCGGAACCTTGCAATTGTCCAAGAATATGGAACCAGTGTCTGACGTTGGCATCCCGAGCTTGTGTTTTTGTTGCTGGCTGGAATATCCTTCAAAGCCTTTCTCGACAATAAACGCGCACATTCCTTCCCGCTTACCCTTCGGATAAGCAAAAATGACAGCCACATCCGCGATGCTACCGTTTGAAATCCAGGCCTTAGTACCATTCAAAACGAAATAGTCCCCCCTATCCTCAAACGTCGTGCGAAGGGACGTAGGGTCGCTGCCCGCAGTCGGCTCCGTGAGCCCGAAACACATCGTCTTCTCCCCTCGGGTAGCAGGGGGAAGGTAGCGCTGCTTTTGCTCCTCGCTAGCCCACTTCTGTATCGTTACCTGTCCAAGAGAAACATGGCCCGAGAGGAACGTTCGTACTCCAGTTCCCTCTTGGCCAATCCTTTCCAGAGCCAGAGCATAGGTTAGAACGTCTGCACCTTGGCCTTCGCCGTATCGCCTTGATATCGGCAATCCAAGAAGCTGTGCCTTTCTGAATATTGGAGCTAGGTGTTCATTGAATCTTCCTGCCAGGTAGGCTTCGTCTTCCAATGGACGAAGTTCTCTACACGCTCGATCAACTTCATCTAGCACAAACCTTTGCTCATCGGACACCTCAAAATTCATACGTGAAAGATCTGCGAAACCAGAATCAACAACAGTCTTCATGGGACGATTCCACTCTATCTAGACTCTCTAGCTCCACGTTTTCTGGAAAAGTTATATCATTGGGTTCTTAGCCATTTGCCCGAGGCCAATAGTTGCCTATTCAAGTTGAGGAAGAAGACATTCCCTTCTTCGCTGAAGTAATAGCGGGCGGACGAATCACCATACCAGAAGAGATAAGAAAAATCTTCGGCGTGAAAGACGGAGACCACGTTATGTGTCGCGTGAGGCTCGTAAAGAGGGCCGAAGACGTAAAGTAGGAACTACATCTCCCAATTTCGCCCTTCTGTTCTGACAATCTTAAATAACCTCAAAGCACTCGATCCATTCTGGCACCCCAGTTGACACTGGACGTCTCCGATCCAACCGAGGTCGTAGACGGCTTTCGAAACAAGTCAATTCTCGTCATTGGGGACCTCATTGTCGACCGGTATGTTCACTCTCAAGGTCGAAAGCTCTCTCGAGAAGCCCCCGTGCCAGTGGCCGACTTCATCTCCGAGGAGCTTCTTCTCGGAGGAGCCACCAACCTCACTAACAATCTCGTCGCCTTAGGCGCAAAGGTCAAGGTGCTAGGGGTGGTTGGAAAGGATGAGGCTGGACGCTGGATTGAAGAGGAGCTGCGCCGAAAAGGAGTAGACGTCTCGGGGATCGTGGTTAACGATAGGCCGACCAGCCTAAAGACCCGGTTTATCCTTAACCATAGACAGTACCTTCGAATCGACAAAGAGTACCGGTCTGATGTGGAGCCTCACATTACGAGGCAGTTTCTGCAACCCCTGAAGGAGTTGGTCAGCGGGGCCGACGGCGTCGTATTCTCCGACTATGACAAGGGGGTGATAACGCCCGAGCTGATAAGCAACGTCGTAGAGGAATGCCGCGTACAGAACAAGAAGGTCTTGGCCCAGCCGAAAGTGCGCCACTATCTAGACTACATCGGCGTCACAATGGTCAAGTCCAATGCGCGTGAAGGAAGTATTGCAACCGGGGTCTCGATGGTGAACGACACCTCGCTCCGAAACATGGGTCACAATCTGATGACCCGGCTAGAATGTGAGAGTCTTCTTCTAACCCGGAGCGAGCATGGAATGATCCTGTTCGAGAAGAAGAACATCACCAGCTTCCCGCCATTCAAGGGTCCCAAGCCAGGATTCAACGCCGTCGGCGTACGGGACTGCCAGACAGCGGTCCTCGCAATGTCCATGGCCGCTGGAGCCTCCGTCCGAGAGGCCGTTCTACTCGCGGGTCTGGCCGCTGCCCAGCAGGAAGACAAAATCGGTACTGTTGTAGTGGATCTGAACGATCTTCGATCTCAAGCTAGCACAACACTGGAGCTTGCAGAACATGTAGTTCAGGTCCCGGTCCACTAGTAATGGAACAGGCCCAAATCCCCACTGGCATGCTCCTTCAGAAAGCAGTCAAGATCAGAACCCACATTCTAGAGATGCTCGCGGAGGCCAAGTCTGGCCATCCCGGAGGAAGCCTCTCAGCCGTCGAGATCCTAGTCTCACTATACTTCTACAAGATGCGACACGATCCCAAACGTCCCGACTGGCCTGACAGAGACAGGTTCGTTCTCTCCAAAGGTCACGCTGCTCCAGTCCTGTTCGCCACTCTCGCAGAGGCAGGATACATTCCCGTCAACGAGCTGAAGACGTTACGCAAACTAAACAGCAGATTACAAGGTCATCCTGACCATCGGGTGCCGGGAGTCGAATTCCCAGGCGGCTCTCTCGGAATCGGATTGTCGGCCGCCATCGGTATGGCGCTTGCTGGCAAGATCGACAAGAAGAACTATCGAGTCTACGCGTTGCTGGGAGATGGGGAGTTGGACGAGGGCGAGACATGGGAGGCGGCCATGGCAGCTCCGAAATTCAAACTGGGCAATCTTACGGCTATCATCGACCGAAATGGGATACAGCAGGACGGTCTAACTGAACAGATCATGCCGATGGAGCCTCTAGCATACAAATGGAAGGCCTTCAACTGGCACGTCCTTGAGGTTGACGGATTCGATCTCCGTCAGATAATCGAGGCGTTAGAAAAGGCAGAGAATATGCGCAACCGGCCCACCGTTATCATAGCGCACACAGTCAAAGGGAAGGGGGTCTCTTTCATGGAGTGGGACCCGGCTTATCATGGAAAAGCTCCGGACAAGGACACTGTGAAGAAACTGGTCGAGTCTATGAGGAATCAATGATGAACATCGAATTATCCTATCCTTCAATAGTCAAGGAATGCATGGACTAATGCTCGTCCAAATGAGCTCGATGCGCGACGCCCTCGCCGAGGCGCTTCTCGAACTCGGAGCAAAGGACCCTAGAATAGTCGTGCTTGGAGCAGACACCTCAGTTTCGATAAAGACCAGCCTCTTTGCAGATCGATACCCTGACCGGTTCTTCAACATCGGAATCGCGGAGGCTAACATGATCGGAATCGCTGCAGGACTCGCCCTCGCCGGAAAGATACCTTACGTCAGCACGTATTCGGCGTTCGTCCCCGGCAAGTGTCTGGACCAGATCCGGAATGCTATTGCCTATCCCGACTTAGACGTCAAGATCATCTCGTCACACGGCGGAGTGAGTGTTGGGCCTGACGGTGCCTCCCATCAGACGGTCGAAGACGTGGCCACGATGAGGGCAATTCCTCACATGCGAGTCGTCATTCCCGCCGATGCTCCAGCGACCAAGGCGCTGATCGAAGAATCCTGGAAGACCCCTGGACCTTTCTATATTCGTCTTAGCAGACCCAGCGTACCTGAAGTCTACTCCTCGCATCCAGACCTGAAGATTGGCCACGCAAAGGTCTTGAAGGAGGGAACGGACGTAGCAATCGTTGCCTGCGGCGTAATGGTTAACGAAGCGTTAGAAGCTGGCGAATCCCTAGCCAAAGAAAAAATCTTGGCAGAAGTAATCGACTCTCACACTCTAAAGCCTCTGGACGTGGACACCATCACTGGTGCAGCAAAGAAGACTGGAGGGATTGTTACGGCTGAGGAACAGAATATCATTGGTGGACTGGGGAGTGCTGTTGCTGAGGTTGTTTCGGGCTCATATCCTGTTCCGATATCAATGGTCGGCGTAAGAGACACTTTCGGAGAGTCTGGCGAATACAAGGAGCTGATGGTGAAGTACGGTCTTACCTCGAAGGATATTGTTAGAGCTGCTAAGAAGCTGGTCGCGTCTAGGTGATTCTTGAATGAAGATCTTTCTCGACACCGCCAATATCCCGTCAATCAAGACGTTCGTCGACATGGGGGTTTTGGATGGGATAACTACAAACCCGACCCTCATCGCCAAGGAGAATAGGGAATTCGCCGAGCTTGTAGCAGACATTCTGCGACTTGTTCAAGGACCCGTGAACCTTGAGGTCGTTAGTCAGGATTCTGAAGGAATGGTCCGGGAGGGGCATGATCTAGCTGCCCTGGGACCCAATGTCGTTGTGAAGTGCCCGATGACTGGTGAGGGGCTCAAAGCGGTTAGAAGGCTTCACAAGGATGGGATCAAGACAAACATGACTCTCGTCTTCTCTCCAAATCAAGCGTTGCTAGCGGCGAAGGCCGGCGCTGATTATGTTAGTCCCTTCATCGGTCGCCTGGACGATGCGGGCCATGAGGGAATGGGGATAATCGATGAGATTCTTCAGATCTACCGAAACTACAACATCGGTACTCAGGTCTTGGTCGCCAGCATCCGCCATCCGGTACACGTTGTAGAAGCGGCGAAGCTGGGCGCTCATGTGGCTACAATGCCGCCTGATGTCTTGGACAAGATGGTGAAGCATCCTTTGACTGATATTGGGCTGAAACGGTTCTTGGATGATTGGCAAAAGGCGGGTCTCAAGCTTCCCGAGGGAAGGTCGTCCGCTCCAAAGGGGAAGCCCTTGGTCCAGCGAGCCTAAGAATCCTCCCGCTTATTTTTGGCCATTAAGGCTCACTGAGGGTCCACGGTTGGTCCCAGTTCGAGCTGTAGTCTTCGCCGTCACTCTTTTGAATGAGTGATTATTCCTCTCTCTGTTACCCTTTGGCGAAGTTCATATTTGTCACCGGCGGAGTAATGTCCGGAATAGGAAAGGGAGTCATCGCAGCTTCTATCGGCAAGAGTCTACAAGTACGAGGACTAAAGGTCACAGCTGCAAAGGTCGACCCCTACCTCAACTACGATGCCGGAACGATGAACCCGTACATCCACGGCGAGGTGTTCGTCACAGAGGACGGGGGGGAGACCGACATGGACATCGGAACCTATGAACGATTCCTGGACATCAACGTTCCGAAAAGCCACAACATTACAACCGGACAGATCTACTCTTCAGTCATCGAACAAGAGAGGAGAGGCGATTTTCTTGGAAAATGCGTCCAGATAATTCCACACATTACAGACGAGATCAAGGATCGACTGAGAAGCATTGCAAGTGAAGGCGCGGAGGTCGTGATCGTGGAGATAGGGGGAACTGTTGGCGACATTGAATCTCTCCCCTATCTCGAGGCGGCTCGACAATTCCGGTTCGACGAAGGAATCGGGAACGTCATCAATGTTCACGTAACCCTCGTCCCGATGCTGGATGTTGTTGGAGAACAGAAGACCAAGCCAACACAGCACAGCGTGCAAGAGCTGCGCCGCATAGGCGTTCAACCTGACGTCATTGTTGCGCGTAGTAAAGTGCCTCTGAGACCAGAGCCCCGGAAGAAGATCGCGCTCTTCTGCAACGTAGAGGAAACCGCGGTCTTCACTTCTCAGGACATTGTGAGTATCTATGAGTCACCTCTCCTCCTCGACGAACAGGGATTAGGCCGTTACCTTGCGAACAGGCTACAACTATCAAACAAGGAGCCCGAATGGAGCTCCTGGAGGAAGATGCTCAAGACTCATCTTGGCCCAGAAAACCAGGTCACAATCGCAGTTTGCGGAAAATATGCGGAACTCGCCGACTGCTACGTGAGCGTCAACGAGGCTCTTCGAGATGCAGGCGCTTCTCTAAATGCAAAAGTCGACTTGGAATTCATTGAGACTGACGATTTCGAGAAAGATCCATCAAGGGTCAGAATGCTCTCCGGATTCGATGGGCTTCTAGTCCCGGGAGGCTTTGGGTCAAGAGGCTCAGAGGGAAAAATCAAAGCCATAGAATACGCCCGGACTCACAACATTCCATTCCTAGGTATCTGCTTTGGATTCCAACTAGCAGTTGTGGAATACGCCCGAAGCTTAGGCATGATGGATGCAGCAAGCTCCGAGCTGAGCTCGAATTCGAAGAATTACGTCATCGACCTCATGCCGGAGCAGAATAGTGTGCTAGAGAAGGGGGGAACCATGAGACTCGGGGCACATGAGATCCTCATCGATACAGGAAGCGTCGCATACTCGCTGTATCAGAAGACGAAGGCTTGGGAGAGACATAGGCACAGGTACGAGGTCAAACCCGAGTATATTCCACAACTCACTTCGAAGGGGTTGAGATTCTCGGGAAAGAGCGATGCTAACCGGAGAATGGAGATTCTTGAACTGCCCAATAACACGTTCCATTTCGCAACTCAGTTCCACGCAGAATTCAAATCCCGACCTGGACGACCATCGCCTCCGTACATGGGACTAGTGAAAGCCTCCCTTACTAAGAGGCTCAAGTTGGAACCCAAACAGGTAATGACTCGATAGCGATCGTCAGGCCTGACCCATGGAACCTAAAACCGAGCAAACGTCCACGGCGGTTACGGGACATCGCACTCCGGTTGTAACTATTACTGTGACGGCCGTCTTTATGGCGATGGTCTTTCTCTCAACATACCTGTTTCAGATTCCGATCCCAGCGACTCAAGGATACTTCAATCTCGGAGACATAATGATCTTCATCAGCTCGTTGACGTTCGGTCCGACTGTGGGTGGATTCGCGGGCGGAATAGGCTCCTCGTTGTCTGATGCCTTTGGGGGATTCGGCACTTTTGCTCCTTTCACTCTGATCATAAAGGGATTGGAGGGGTACGTTGCAGGGCTGATCTCAAGGCGGAGTCTTCAGCGTCGAACCCTAATGATCGCATGGGCAGCTGGCAGCGTCATCATGGTTCTTGGATATTTCGTCGCAGAATCATTCCTTATCGGGCTGTTTTTCGGCCAATCGTCTGTCACCGGGATCGTTGCTGCATCTGGAGAGGTTCCATTCAACATTCTACAAGTTGTTGGAGGCGGAGCTGTTGGGATCCCTGTCTCAATAGGGCTGAAGTATGCACTCCGCTCAACACCCTACTTCTCCAAGATGATAAGGTCCGTTTCCAGGGGAGAGAAGACTAGCTAAGATCCGGTGGGAGGGGCTACACAGATGTACAGGACGTTGCTCCCCCTAACTATCAGGCTTCCATAGTTCGTCGCGGGGTCTTCGCCTCGATATTCTCTAGCCCCATCGAGGATGATGTTCATGTGGCTGTCGCAGTCGATCATTTTGCCCCGGTATTCAGTGTCGTTTTTGAGTTTGACTGCTACGTCGCCATTCATTTTACGGATGAGAAGGTTCAGTGGTTTTCTCGATGGTTCCAAGTAGCTGCCTTGCCGCGGGTCTTCGGCTGAGACCATAAAAACTCTTTGTCAAACTGCAGATTTGGGAGCGTCTAGGCTAGAGTTAGCTTTCTGAGTCTTCTCTTGCCAGCATCTTCTGGTTATGCTGTTCCTTCCTAAAGTCGGTTTTCAGCTTTCCACATCTTATGCATCGAGCCATCTGTCCTCTTCCGCGCCATTGGTGCGAGCATCCTGGCATTCTTGTCAGTGTTAGAGGGGCGGGTCTAGTTCTTAAAGTCCACGAAGCCAGGTGCTAAATCAGTGATCATTTCAGAGCGCTGGCTAGACGGAGAAAATAGAGGGTCTCCCGTTCAGATATGGTCGTTGATCGCGCACGTTTGGCGAGGAATATAGGATTTGGTGCTCCGGGCTGCTGGAAGAGCGTGAAGGCTAGGAACGAATCTTTGTGGCTAATTCTCTCAAGGTCGGCGATAAGCATTGGAAGATTCGACTCAGCCCTGGCTGTCGAGATGGAGACTGTGCAGTCTGATGAAGCGTTCTTAATCGGTAGCGAGGATGAGCTTGCAAGAACATAGTCGGTGTTGGGGGTCTTTCTCTTTTTCGCGATTCGTAGCATCTTGTTTGACAGGTCGATGCCTATTGCATGATCGTAGATCTCTCCCGATTGTTTGAGGAAGGTGCCTGTTCCGCATCCGATGTCGATGAGAACTTGGAACCGTCTGGTTCCAAGAAATTCTAACACTGCCTGATGTTTTTGGGATTGTTCTTTTCCGTAGAGTTCGTCGTATGAACTGGAGAGCGTGTTGTACCATTCTGCTACTTGTCTCTCGTCTTTTTCCAAATCATGCTGATATATTGCGGATTGAGAGTTGAATCTTTCTGGCGCGGCTTATAGATGGCGGTTTTGGTTTCTCCTGAGCTCGAACAGGCTCGTTCGGAGCTAGTCAAGGCTCTGGAGGCTCGAATGATGGTGGCGATGGTTGCGAATTGTACTGTCAGCTATTCTGGCCGGACGGGCAGCGACATGGGGGAGGGTGAACGGCTCGTCGTTTTGAAGGGGGATGGTTGCGTGCTTGTTCACAGGGGCAGGGACTATCAGCCTGTTAACTGGCAGCCGTCTGGGTGCGTCTTTCAGACCCGGATTGAGAATGGGCGTCTGATCGTGAAGGCTGTCCGGCCGAGTCCCTTGGAGACGCTGACTATTGAAATGGACAGAGTTGAGTTTCTGGGCGCGTTTCGTTTGAAAGACGAGGCCGAGTTTGTCCTCCACTCTAGCGAGGAGGAGATGCAGAAGGCAATCCTTGCGGAGCCGGGTCTGATTGAGCAGGGGCTTCGAGTGATAGATTTCGAGAAGAAAGTTGCACCTGGTTTTGTCGATGTTTATGGTATTGACTCTCAAGGAAATACGGTAGTCATTGAGATCAAGAAGGATCCGGCTGGAGCCGCCGCTGTCAAGCAACTCGTTGAATATCTGAAGTATCTCTCTCCGGCAGAGGGAAAGAAGCTGCGACCAATCATAGTCGCGCCGTCCCTCGCTAAGGGCGTTCTACCGACATTGGAGAAGATGAAGATCGAGTTCAAACCCTTAACCCTCCAGAAGAGCTTGGAGACATTGCAGAAGCATGCGCGGTCCGACCAGAAAGCACTGAAGGGATGGCTCGGAGAAAGACCTGAAATGAAGAACTAGTCCTAAACGGAAAATTACGCAGAGTCTGGTGCCGACCGCTCTCAGTCCTGTTCGTACGGAAACTTCTTCTTTGCGGTTTCCGACGGCTTTACACTGTCCTTACCGCTTGTCGAGTCTGGGCTCTTATCATCCGACTTGGACTGGGTTTTCTCGGATTCCTCCTGAGTTGTCGAGATAACTTCAGGAGCTGATGATTTGACTAGACTTGGATCGGCTGGTGGATTGTCCAGCCGGGGTTTAGTGAGTTCGGAGCTAGATCGGGGACTGGCGCTCGGCGGAGAGCCCTTGGGCAGACCTGTTGGGCGAGGGGGTCGGGGGAGAATCTTGGGTATTGTAGGGTTGGTCATCGGCCCGACGATAACGCTTGGTGGGACAATTTTTGGTGCCGGTGCTGGGATGTAGGGCTGTCTCAGTCCGCCAGAGTCAGGGACCGAGGGGGCCTTTCTGGTGGGAGATGAAGGCGTGAGGATTCCTCGAGATTCTCCTATGAATTTGGGACTATCCTCCCAGCTAGAAGCGCTCTGACTTGGTGCTGGAGTCATTGTTGGTCTGTCGAAGCTTCTTTCGGAAATGACCGTCGGTCGTTGTGGTTTTTCCGCAATTTTCTCAGTTATCATGATTGTTGGTCTAATGGGAGCCGATGTGCTTGGCGATGGTACTGGCTCGATTCTCGGTGGTGGGACTCCTGTCTCGCGGCCGAAGGGAGTATCGTCGCGGTTTGCTCCCGTGGCTCTCGCGTTCATTGGCGGGCCGGCTTCTAGTGGTGTTCGAAACGCTTTCTCCCACGATCCCGGCCGAGGCTCGATGATGGTAGGAGTGACGGTGGGAGTTGTTGTGACTACTGGGCTTGGGTGAACTTTTTCTATTTTCAGTTCGGCGACCTGCGCCTCTAGTACGAGGTTGCGTTTCATTAGATTCTCCAGCATCTGCAGTGCTCTTTCTAGGCGAATGCCTGGTCGTAGGCCTCTCTGGAACTTGAACGCTAGGGTGATTGCCAGTGTTGCGATTATCACCATAACTGCGATGTCGATGGTGCTGAAGGATAGCGTTGGGAATCTTTGCAGACTACTGGACAGTTGGTCGGCGACAGACGGGTTGTTGGCGTAGACCAGGAAGAGCCAGTATGAGAGCCAGCCTACCAAGGCGGTCTCTATGGCTACTAGTTTGATAAGGAGTCTCCTCAAATTATCCTTCTCTCCTTACTAGAAGCGACGCGTAGGCCTCTGGTTTGTAACAGCCTAAGACTTGCTGTAACTGGCTCGGATGAGTCAAAGTCCCTACTTTGCCTCTCCAACTCCGCGATCTTTCCGCAGAGTCTTCAGTATCGTGTCTAAGGCAGTGTCCCAGTCCATCTCTCCACCGCCACCAGCCACTGCTGGAGGATTCTTCGATTCCGTCCCCGGTTTTGTCGAGGACAGATCACCGAATGATTCGACTTTCGCTAAGGAGTCTGGTGATTCCCTGTCCGGGGTTTGCGTCGGGGGCTTCCAAGGTTGAGGCATTGGCATTGGTCCGCCCATGGGAGCGGGTGGTCGGGGTCCAGATTGACTGGGTCCAGGTTGGGGTCCCATTCCGGGTGGAGGTCGAGGTGGACCGGCACCGAAGGGTCTTGGCGGTGCCATGGGTCGTTGTTCTCCGGGTCGGCCTGGACCTTGTATGACGAATGGGCGGGGTCCGCCCTGTGTAGGGGGCACCGGGGGTCTCATGGGCATGGGGCCTGGTCGAGGAATTCCCTGGGGCGCTAGAGAGCCCGGTGGATTGGTGGATCCTGATGGTGGGGTCCATTTGGTCGGGAGTGGCGGGATAGATCTTACTCCAGAGGTTTCGGAAGACGGCGCGATTCCTGGTCGGTCTGGAGGAGCCCATTTTGAAGGTACTGGAGATGATTGTGAACTCTGGGGCTGAGTTGAGGACGAGGGAAAGGGTGCGCCCTGTCTCGCTGAAGTGTCGAGGCCTGGTTTCTGGAAGACCGGCCCGGGCTCTGACCTCCGGTCGTCCATAGTCGACTGAGAAGGATTCCAAGAGGGGGGTGGCCCGGGTCTAGGCGACTGGTCGGTTGGTGGGCGGATTGTTGAGCTGGGTTGATTCTGGGGCATCGGTTGGAACGGCGAGGAGGTGGGTTTGGACGCTTCAGCTCTCAGGGTCTGTAATACTGCGGAGGCGCTTTTGCCCACCGCGTCCTGTTTCTGCGCTGGGAATGTATCGGTAGAGGATCTAGCCCCCGTTGACCATGTCACGTTCGGGCTAGCTCTTGGACTGCTGGGGGTTGAACTCTTTGATAATGGTGGGACTGAGTAGACTGTGTGCTTTGACCCGGTAGAGGGCGGTGCGCCGGTGGGAAGTATCTGTCTCGATGGTGAGGCGGTCGGGGAACCGGTTGAGAGTAGTGATCCTGGTTTGAAGGATTTCGATTTCTGGATCTTTCCTACGAGGCCTTGGTCACCATGCCGCCTTTTCAGAAGCATGTAGCCGAAGCCGGATCCTCCGCCGAGGCCGATCGTGAGAACTATGAAGGGTGAATAGGGTCCGATTGAGGCGTTGACATAGTTCTGGAAGTAGATATCGTTCAGGTACTGGTTTACGAGCCAGAAGGTGAGGAATAGGTTGACGAGGAAGGAGATGGTGGTTCCGATCTGGATCTTGACCATTTAGTAATCGTCCTCCGGTTTGCTCGTCTTCTTAGGAGGCTTCAGTTGGGTTCGGAGGGTTGTGATTAGGCGGGTGAAGCCGTAGGCTGAGGCGATCATCAGGACGACTACTAGGAATACTGGGTCGAAGGATCCGAAGTATTGTTGTTCGTAGATGTTGTAGAAGTATTCCGTTACTAGCCAGACGCCGAAGAATAGCACGATCGCGTATTCGAGTATGGATGTGAGGAGCGTGGTCTGGTATAGACTGCCACCCGCGGACTCTTCACCGTGCCAGCCCAACAAAGTCTCGATGTACCTTCTACTTCCACTCTTCTTGGGTTGGGCCTCCTCCTCAACCCCCAATAATCCTCAACGCAAGACGCCCATCTCCGCAATCACCATAAGCGTGCTGTAAC
>Ga0209235_1000363_pt1 | contig 22447 bp, 17 predicted proteins | sample GraSoi013_1_20cm_4_FD_185817 | JGI IMG/M metagenome (GOLD analysis project Ga0209235, IMG submission 185817) | Grasslands soil microbial communities from the Angelo Coastal Reserve, California, USA - Sample 09_25_2013_1_20cm (SPAdes) (version 2) | ecosystem: Environmental > Terrestrial > Soil >... | reverse complement strand
GACGGGGTGAAATTCTCATTCTGCTAACGCTCCAGTAACGTCATTCGGGGTTGAAGCTGCCGTTATCTAATGAGGAGATCTGGCAGTTAAGCGGACTCGGTTGCTAACATCGGCAACATCGAAATAAGACCCTTTCCGATGGGGGTCGAGGCGTTTACGTTGTTGGGGGAACAACCAGGCAAGGGTAAAGGGTAAGGGCATTGCCTGGCACCCGAGCGATCCGGGACTCTAGCGCCAAGGGAAGGGCGGCGATACTGTAGGTTTTCCGCTATCCACGGATCTCTACCTCGCGAATACACTTGAAGGCGGACAGGGCCGGAGTGTGAGCGGGATTAAGGTGGCTGATCGGGACAATCAGCCAGCCTCAAGTGTTTGCACGGATGCACGCGGGCATCGAGTGTTCGTAGGCTTCGCAGGGGAGATACGAAGATCGCGCTATCGACTACTCTCGCTTGCCAAGCCTAGCAAAATGAGGCTGAGGTTGATCGGCCGTCTCGTTTCTCTGAATCATTCCCCCAGTAGCGGCTGATGTGCTTACCGCCGCCGAGCTCCAATAGGAGTGAGCCGATGCGACGACTCCTGCTCGTACCGCTTCTGCTAGCCGCGTTCACTAGCACGGCGAGCGGACAAATCCCGTCTTCCAATCCTAACTCCGTAGAGACCTGCAACGTCCGATCGAATGGCGCCACGGGGAACGGGATTACTGACGACACCGCGGCAATTCAGAGCTGCCTCGATCGCGGCGGGCGCGTTTACGTCCCAGATGGCATCTATCTAATTTCCTCGGCCTCCACCATGATACAGCCTGATACCTTCGGAACTGGGCTCATCATCACCCGCAGTAATACGTGGCTCGAGCTCGCGCCGAGCGCGATCCTTAAACACAACGCAGGCCCTCCCGGCCGAAATAACCTACTCCGTATTATGGGACGGAAGAGCATCGAGACGACGTTCACCGGCGCTAGCGTGCGTGCCACGTCAATCACGGTGGCGAACGCTACAGGGATTACTGCCGGGCAAGACGTTGTTCTGGTCAGCGGCACAGATGCGAATCCCATCGACTTTGAGATCAACCACGTGTCTGCTGCTCCCGGCACGAGCGTTAACCTTGCGCATCCGCTCGAGAATAGTTACCCAAACGGCTCGCGGTTTCTCCTCGTCGCGTGGGTCAAAAACGTCCGAGTCACCGGCGGCCAGTGGGAAGGCAACAGCAGAGCTCGGACGCTGATTCACGGTGACTACGTTCAGAAGCTTACCATCGAGCATATCCACGGACGGCACACCGCGGGCGACGGGCGCTGCATTGCGTCGACGCTCTATTCGAACGCCACCTTGTTCGAGGGAAACTACTGCGAGGACATCGCGGATCGGGGTATAGAAACTTACGTTACGACCTGGAACGGCGTGATTAGAGGAAACACGGTCCTGCGCGCAGGAATTCACGGGTTTGCAATACATGGACGCCACATAAGAGTCACCGAAAATCTCGCCATCGGTGGCGGCGACAGCATGAGCGGCTTCGCTGGGTTTCATCTTGATAGCGCTCACCACATCGGACTCATCGGCAATCAGGCGGCCCAGAATAAGAGCCACGGATTTCAGACTGCGTGGGACACGGCGGCAGCCCAGTTTAAAGGGAACATCGCTAGCGCGAACGTACAGCGGGGATTCGACTATGCGACAGCCGCCGATCTTTACTCTGAAGGGAACTTCGCCGTAGCTAATGGCGATGACGGTTACCGCTTTGGTACCGGCATCACGCGCGCTCTCAGCAATCTGGACCATAGCGCAGCCAACGCCGCATGGGGTGCGAATGTCCTTGCTGGGGCGAATGCAGCCACCTTATGGGGCTTCGTCTCGGACTCCGACGCGACCGGCGCCGTGACGAATGCCGGGACAAACTCCAAGGTGTATGTCCTCCGCGCGAGGCTCGCAACTGGAAACGCAGTTACACCCTTCGTTCAGCACGTTTCGATCGCCTACCATTTGAACTTTTCCTCTCCTGCTATCGTGCCGGGGTGCGTCGACAAGACGCAAGCGTTTGGTGGTGCCGCCCTCGGCGATAATGTGATGGTTTCGGCCAGTGTCACTCCACGGGCCAGCTTCACGCTCGGGGGCTTTGTCAGTTCGGCGGACAACGTAACAGTCCGATGGTGTCAGCACGCTGGTGCGCCGGCAGATCCTGATGGCGGCAGCGGCGCCACATATCATGTAGATCTCTGGAAGCGCTAGAGAGCCTATTTCACAACTTCGCTTTGGGTCGTGGCCTGCATGCTGACGTCTCAAGCATGTCCAACGGAGCGCACGCGGGTGGGTTCCTCGCCAGTCAAGGCCGATCGGAAGTGAAACCGGCCGTTGACGAACGATCTGCGATGTATGCAACGCATCTTGTGCTGCTCCTGGTGGACGTGCCGTAGAGCGACCTAACCTAAGCGATACGGCAGCCTCACGACGTGACCGCGGCAGATGAAGGATGGAGAGCGGTATCTTGTCGAACTTCTGGTGTGCGCCGATGGAAGACCCTCAAGGATCGGCCAGCAGGAACGGCAGCTTTGTCCGGACGAAGACGGTGGCAAAAATTAGACCGACCAAACGGGGCAAGGCACGAAGTGGATGATACTTGTCGGCGGCACCGGTACTCCGCCGGGAGCATCCCTGGGACGTGGCGCTCCCGAGTGGGGGGTCTCCCGAGGCACACCTTGACCAGAGCGGGAAGTCGTCATCGTTCTCTTCGTCTTGTGATAGAATCCCCGCTCGAACCGGCCTTGTAGCCGACTGGGCGAAGCGTTGTCCGCAACGATCGCAGCGGCTAAAAAGTCTCCGAGCCCTTAGAGTCTCCGCGCCCTTGTGAACGTTCCACCCGGTTCTTACAGTTGGTAAGTCGAAGCGGGGTCCACGCCGTCCTGGCTGCGGCCGGTGAACCGTCATGATGTATAGTTCTTTTCTTCAGATCTCTTCTTGATTGAATCCCCGACGGGCAAGCGCGTGACTTAGTCGCGGCCATTTTATGCGCGGGATCCCCGGCGCTGCTAAGAGGCAGATTTGGGCGGCGCAGGCCGCGCGCTCGCGATGGCCGCGGCGACCCACAGTGGCAAGAGACCTCTCGAGCGCGACTCCGTAGTCTACGGCACCAGCGACGCGGGCTGCGTCAGCTCTAGAGTTGGAGCGCCTTCGTGTAAGGGGTCGCAAAAGATGGAATCCAAGGTGGGGAATAGAACGAGCGGTGTAGCGCGGGTATTGCTGACCGGTGCAGGGGGGTTTATTGGACACCACCTCTGCAAGTTTCTGGTGAAGCAAGGCTACTGGGTACGGGGCGCTGATACGAAGTATCCGGAATACGAGCGAACGCCTGCGCACGAGTTCGAGATACTGGACCTTCGCCGGTGGGCGAACTGCCTCCAGGCGGTCCGCGGTGTCGAACAAGTCTACAATCTTGCTGCCAACATGGGCGGCATTGGGTTCATTCAGGGCAATAAGGCGATCATCATGCACGACAACGTGCTGATTAATACCCACATGCTTGAGGCAGCCCGACTGAATGGGGTGGAGAAGTTCCTGTACGCGTCATCTGCTTGTGTGTATCCGATGTACAAGCAGCAAGTGCCTGATGTTTCGCCGCTCAAGGAGGAAGACGCGTATCCCGCGGAGCCTGAGGACGGCTATGGCTGGGAGAAACTGTTTACGGAACGGCAATGTCGGCACTATTACGAGGACTATGGGTTGAAGACGTACGTCGCAAGATTCCATAACATTTTCGGGCCACTGGGCACTTACGATGGAGGGCGCGAAAAATCGCCGGCGGCCATCTGCCGAAAGGTCGCTCTTGCTCGGGACGGCGACGAGATAGAAGTCTGGGGTGACGGCCAACAGACTCGATCTTATTGCTATGTTAGTGATTGCGTCGAGGGTATCTACCGACTCGTGCGATCTGACTTCCACGACCCGATCAATCTCGGCCAGGACCGCCTAATTTCGGTCAGCGAGCTCATCAGAATTGTCGCAAAAATTGCTGGAAAGACGATAGGCGCCCGCTACGACCTGGCGAAACCGCAAGGGGTACGAGGTAGAAACGCCGACATTTCGCTGATGCGCAAAGTCTTAGATTGGGAACCGCGCGTCACTCTTGATGAAGGGCTTCATGCTACATACCACTGGATCGAGCAACAACTAAGAAAGGAAGGCCGGCTGTAGGCGCTCAGATACAACCGAATGGAGCGCACGACTTTCGAGGGAGAAACCATGATCGAAAGCGTTTCAGTTGTCGGGCTGGGTAAGCTCGGTTCGTGCGTTGCGGCTTGCATGGCGAGCAAGGGGATGCGCGAAGTCGGAGTCGACGTCAATCCTGACACTGTACGTCTAGTGAACGAAGGTCATTCACCGGTCGTGGAACCGGGGCTGCAAGGACTTTTAGAGACGAGTCACGGGGCGCTTACCGCGACCATGGATACCCGCAGCGCCGTTCTTAAGACTGATGCTACTTTCATCATCGTGCCAACACCCAGCGATGCTTCGGGTGGGTTCTCCCTGGAGTACGTTCTAGAGGCCGTGGTGGAAATCGGTCGGGCGCTCCGTCAGAAGGCCGAGTACCATCTTGTGGTCGTTACCAGCACCGTCCTTCCGGGCGCCGCTGAACACGAGATCCGGCCGGTACTGGAGCGCGAGTCAGGCAAGAGGTGTGGTCAAGACTTTGGGCTGTGTTATAACCCTGAATTCATTGCCCTCGGCAGTGTAATTCACGACCTGATGAATCCTGATCTCGTGCTCGTCGGCGAATCGGACGAGCGGTCGGGATCCGCGCTCGCGGAGTGGTACGGCAAGTTCTGCGACAACTCTCCACAGGTCGTTCGGACGAACTTGGTCAACGCTGAGATTGCAAAAATTTCAGTGAACACATTCGTCAGCACCAAGATTACCTTTGCAAACATGCTGGCGAGTATCTGTGAGCAGGTAGAGGGTGGTGATGTCGACGCCGTCGCGCGTGCCTTGGGCCTCGATTCAAGGATCGGAAGGCGTTACCTCACTGGCGCTTTGAGTTACGGCGGGCCATGCTTTCCCAGAGATAACAGGGCGCTCGCACATTTCGGCGAAAAGCTTGGATGCAACGTCGCGCTGTTGGAGACAACTGATGCCGTGAATCGTGCTCTCGTCCAGAGGCACATTGACCGGATTCGGTGTCTCGCGCGGCCTGGGATGACAGTTGGGGTCCTCGGGCTCGCCTACAAACCGGATACAAACGTTGTCGAGGACGCAGCGGGAATAGCGATTGCCAGCAGTTTGGCGGACGGCGGAGGTCGGGTGTTAGTTTTCGATCGTCTTGCCATGGATAACGCGCAGAGGATACTGGGTTCGCGTGTTCGATATGCCGCGTCTTTGGCGGAGTGCGTGGGAGCATCCGATCTCGCGGTTATCACGAATCCATGTGCGGAGTTTCGGGCGCTTGGACCGGTAGACTTTCCGCGGCGTGATCGCCACATCGTCGTTTTTGACTGTTGGCGGATTTTGCGAGACAAACTGGAGTCTTGTCCATGGATCGACTATGTCGCGATTGGGGTGGGTGAGTCGCCTACCTAGACGTGTGAACACTCTGCTCTGAGGAGCAGCGGTAATGAGACACGCGACTATCGAAGCAGTGCGTGAGTTCTGGAATCGCCAACCGTGCAATGTTCGACACTCTCCCAAGCCAGTGGGAACGCGAGCATACTTCGACGAGGTCGAGGCCCGCAAGTACTTGGTTGAGCCCCACATTCCCAGGTTCGCTAACTTCGCGCAGTGGAAGGGTAGAAAAGTCCTCGAGATTGGGTGCGGGGTGGGGACTGACTCCATAAACTTCGCGAGAGCGGGCGCCGACCTCACCGTGGTGGACGTTTCCGAAAGAAGTCTAGAGCTTTGCAGACGTCGCTTTTCTGTCTACGGGCTATCCGCCAAGTGGTACTGCGGAGATGCCGAGGAACTTGGTCGATTTGTCCCGTTCGAGAAATACGATTTGATCTACTCTTTTGGTGTGATCCACCACACGCCAAATCCGCGACGGATATTTGACGAGATCAGGAAGTACTGCAAGCCAGAGACGCGCCTCCAAGTGATGCTCTACTCGAAGTACAGCTGGAAGGTCTTCTGGATCTTGCTGATTCTCGGTAAAGGAGCATTTTGGCGAGCGAGTGAGCTCGTACGCCAGCATTCCGAAGCCCAGACGGGGTGCCCTGTTACCTATTGCTATTCGTTCAGCGGGATTCGGCGGCTGATGAGTGACTACGAGATTGTCGAAATTCGTAAGGACCATATCTTCCCCTACGTGATTCGCCTTTATGTGAGTTACCAGCACGAGAAGGTCTGGTACTTCAAGCTAATGCCGCCGATGCTGTTCCGTGCTTTCGAGCGACGCTTTGGGTGGCATACTCTTGTAACGGCACGTCCAGGCGCTTGGGCCGCCGAATGATTCCTGAGATCCGAATCACTCGGGAGGCCTTGGTGCGCAACACGGCGCTGAATCTAATTGGCCAGGCTTTGCCAGCAGGGATCGGAGTTTTCGCGGTCAAGTACACTATCGGGACGCTGGGCGTCGAGCGGTTCGGCGTGCTCGCCTTCGCCTGGCTCGTTCTTGGCTATTCCAGCCTCCTAGATTTTGGCCTCGGAAGGGCGACGATCCGATTCGTAGCTGACGCAACGGGCCGCGGCGCGACAGACCGCATTCGTTCGATCCTGTGGGGATCGCTGGTGGTCCAACTCGTGACCGGGCTGATTGGAGCCATCGCAATTATCTTCGTAAGCCGCTTCTGGTTTACGACAATACTAAGTCTGCCAAGGGGCTTGGTTGACGAGGCTGAAGTCGCTGTGAGTATCCTCGGGTGCGTGGTCCCTGTAATTTTGGTGTCTTCCTGCTTCAAAGGGTTCCTGGAGGCCCGGCAGCGCTTCGATGTTGTAAACGCGATTCGGATTGTATCGAACTCACTAATATTCTTGATGCCCGCTGTGGCTGCAGGATTTGGCCTGAAGTTGCCGGGAGTCATCGGTGCCCTAGTTGTCGCGATTGGCGCCGCGGGAATTTCCTATTGTGTATCCAGTCTGACCCTGATGCCAGATCTGCGGCAGGGCTATAGGCTCGACTGGCGCGCCATTCGGACTCTGTTCGGGTACGGGGTGTGGGTGAGCGTGAGCGCCGTTATCGTTCCGATCCTAATTTACTCAGAACGTTTCATGTTGGGCTCTATCGTTTCGGTCGGGGCCCTGGCCTACTATTCCATAGCATACGAGCTCGCGTCGCGCTTGCAGATCGTCCCATGGAGCTTTGCAACTACTCTGTTCCCCAGTTTTTGCGCAGCCGCGCCGGGCCGCGGCACCGATCTGGCGCAGCTCTACGTACGGAGCGTGACCTGCCTGATCATACTGATGACACCGCTCACGACGTTCCTAGTACTCTTCGGCGGCGACGTATTGCGTCTCTGGCTGGGCCCGGAGTTTGAATTTCATGGTAGGTTGCCGCTTCAGATCCTCGCAGTCGGCATGTTCATGAATGCGATCGCGCAGATCCCTGCAAACTTGCTCGACGCGGTAGGGCGCCCGGACCTTAGAGCGAAAATCTTCCTTACCTATCTGGTTCCATATTTGGTCGTCGGCTGGTTTCTTACGTGGAAGTGGGGTTTGGCCGGTGCGGCTTTGGCGTGGACACTTCGCGCGGCGCTCGAGGTGGGCTTGTTCTCAATCGCTCCTCAGCGGGCGGTCGAGGCTCTGCGAGACTGTGCGGCACCTCGACTATTCGCCAATGGGGCAGCAATCACCTGTGTGGTTATGCTCGGACTGGCGGCGCTGTCCGTTGGACAGGTCGTATGGTTGCGGGCGGCCTACGCTTTCGCGACTTTGATCCTCATAACCGTCCTTATGCTGCGGCAGGTCCGGTTTGAGGGGTTTCTGAGCAAGCTGCCTCGGCACGCGTTCTCACCGGTGAAGTAAGGATTTTGGAGACGGCGATTATCTCAGTCGATGTCTGGCAGACGACTTGCTGACATCGCCGCCGTCGCACTAATTAGAGGTAGTCTGCATCAGCGAACACGTCTGAAGGTCTGATCCGCTGATCCCGGTAAAGAGGTTGCGCGGCAGTGGGCGATAGCAAGCTCATAGCGAGGACCAAGCGTGGAATCGAGCTTATCTGGTATTCGAGGAGTAGGCTCGGATTCCTCAACGTGCCGATTCCTTGGCGCTTGCCGTACGGCGGCTGGTTCTTGGCGTTCGGCGATTCAATGGGGGCGCGAGTGTGTGGGTATCGACTCGCAGAACACCCGTACGAGGAAGGGCCATGGCACTTTGTTTGGCGGTTCCTGCAGCCAGGAATGACCTTCGTCGACGTCGGCGCAAATCAAGGGTTTTATACGATCCTAGCCTCGAAACTCGTTGGAACCGATGGCCTAGTGGTGGCGTTCGAACCCGCGTCCACTGAGTCGCGGAAGTTGCGCTGGAACTTGCACATAAACTCTTGCCGGAACGTCCGCCTCGAGGAAGCCGCTGTAGGCAGCTTCGAGGGAAATTGTGATTTCCATATGTGCTTGGCGCATCAGGGCTCGTTCAGTAGTATCCGGCACCCAGCCAGCGACGTCACGAGCAAGACTCAGTTGGTGCACGTGCCAATCACGACTCTCGACGCTTGCGCCTCACGCTTCCTGAGACGGCAAGTCGATCTTGTGAAGATCGACGTGGAAGGTGGCGAACTTGACGTCCTCAGGGGGGCGAAGCAGATGTTTAGCTCGACGAGGCCGCTAGTCATGTGTGAAGTGGAAGACCGACGAACTGAGACGTGGGGCTATCGGGCAGTCGAAATCATTTACAGTCTCCGATCCGTCGGGTATCGATGGTGCACGGTCGACGCCAAAGGCAATTTGGAATCTTTGCCTCCGAGGAGGGAGTACGCGTCAGACAATCTTGTCGCGGTGCCGGAGGAGAAGACCGTCGTCTTGAAGGGCAAAGGGCTGTTGTGTTAACGATCTTCGCCATACCCAAGCCATTTGCAAGTCGCTTCAAGACAATCCAGACTAACGCGATCCGCAGCTGGACGAAGTTGGATCCACCCCCGGAGATTATACTTCTCGGTCGCGATAAGGGCACCGAGGATATCGCGAGTGAGCTGAATCTTCGACACGGCGGCGAGGTGGAAAGAAACAAATATGGTACCCCATTAATGCCAAGCGTCTTTGAGCGAGGCGAGCAACTGGCCTCGAACAATCTGCTCTGCTACGTAAATGCGGACATCATTCTGACAAGTGATTTCATGAAACTCGTGCGGCAGATGGCTAGCGTAGCGAGATCCGAGCAATTCCTCGTTGTTGGGAGGAAACGAATCGTTGATATTCAGCGGCTTATTGATTTCGATGATCGCGGATGGGAGGAAGTAGTGAAGCATGAGAGCGCGGCAAACGGAATATATGGGACTTACGACTCAGATTTCTTCTTGTTCCAGAAGGGGCTCTATTCGAACATTCCTTCGTTCGCTATAGGCCGGTGCTTTTGGAGTCAATGGCTGATCTACTCTGCCCGCCAGAAGGCAGTTCGAGTGCTCGATGCAACACACGTCGTGAATTGTATTGAGTCTGCACACGATTATTCTCACGCTGTCAGTACAGGGGGAGCAAGCCGTTTGGTCGGAGCTGAATTTGTCGCCAACAAGCGGCTTTTCGGCAGGTGCAAGTACTACACAACGCTTGACGCGACGGAGATTTTGACACCTCAAGGGACGCAGCGACAGTCGACGAGAAACAAGACGCTAAGCCTGCTCGTGCGCGGGCAGTATTACATGTACTTCCTGCTTAAAGGTACGCTCTATCCGTATTCGTTGCCGTTGATTCTGGTTGCCAGATGCCTTATCGCGTGGACACGCGCAGCTACGTCTCTCGCCCGTCTGTTCGTCGGCCGCCGCAGGTGCGGTCCCGCATGACTGTGCACGCGCTGCGCTCTACGCTGCTTATGCGTCTGGGGTGTGTTAACGCTTATCGGCTGTCGCTCGACGTGTCTTACGGAATGCTGATTCCGGTCGCGGACTATTACGCTGTGACGAAGATCGATATCGATGGCGCGAAGGTTCTCGAGTCATATGTTCTCGGTTCGCTAGTGTCTGCTCTCATTCCCCGCGACCCGACGCGCCTTTCTGTGCTATTCGTTTGGCTGTTTGTGGTGCTCTCATATGTCCCGATGCTTTCCGTTTTTGCATTGCAAAACGAATCGCGAATCCTTATGTACGCAACGACTCTGTTCTGGATTGGTGTGTTCGCTTTGCTCCGCTTTACTCCGCGCTTGCGCCTGACACCCCTCGATCGCCGAGAGGCGGGCGCACTATACCTCGGATGGTTTCTAGCAACTGTGGCAGTGTCAGTGGTGTTGACGCAGGAATATCTAGGCTTTGACGTGGTGCTCGATTTATCCAAAGTCTACGATGTCCGGGCGCGGTTTGCGGAGGCAGGGTTGCCAGTGCATGGGTATTATCTTCACTGGCTGGCGAGCTTTTTCGTCCCAGTTCTGCTTGCAGTCGCGGTGGTGAGGAGGCGGTGGGTCGGCGCGACTTCCTTGGTTTGTCTGCAGCTCATCATCGCATCAGTGGTGGGGCAAAAGTTTTACTACTTTCTCGTACCGCTTGCTCTTGGATTAATGTGGATTCTGACGCGAGGGCAAGCACTTGAGGTGCTTGAACTGAGCTTGGCCGGAATGACGTTGCTCAGCTGGCTGATCTATGAGGTCAGCGGTAACCTGCTGCTGTATTTGTTTGCGGTAGTCCGGTGGCTGGTACTGCCTGCGCAGCTCAACTTTCTCTATTACGATTTCTTCTCCGAAAATCGGCTGTTATACTTTTCACACGTCGTCGAGTTGTTTCTTAAGCTTCCCTACTTGTGGCCGTATCCGTATTCGTTGTATCCGGCTAACTTGATCGGGGCCGTTTATCTTGACAATCCCAACATCGTTGCGGTCACCGGCCTGATTGGTGATGCTTACATGAACCTCGGTCTCTGGGGCTTTGTAGTCTACGGTGTCGCTCTCGTGGGTGTTCTGCGTGTCTTGGATGCCTGCTCAGCCAGGCTCGACATTCGGGTTGGGATCGCAGCTATAGCCATGCCGGCAGTGAGCTTCATCGGAACATTCAGCGAGCGGGCATTGATTACGTACGGGTTTTTGCCGTCGCTGCTGTTTTTGTACCTGCTCGGCTCGGCTCTGCGGGAGCGCAACGTTCAGCAAGGGCTCCCTATCCAAGCAGAACCGGGCGTAGTGGGGGGAGCGTTGGGGGCTGAAGGTGACTGACGGCTGCACTGGAGTGTGGCTGGCGGACCGCTCGAGCCGGTAAGAGCGAGAGGGATGCACGTACTAGGTATTGCTGGGTACAACCACGATGCTGCGGCGGCCCTTATGCGCGACGGAGAGCTAGTGGCAGCGGCGGAAGAGGAACGGTTCACGCGAATAAAGCATCAGGACGGATTTCCGTATCGGGCGATTCAGTACTGCCTAAAGGAAGCCGAGGTTCAGGAATCTAGCGTCGATTACGTCGTCTACGCGAATAATCTCTGGGGCAACTTCGGCAAGATGCTCGCCTATGCGAAGAGCTTTCACGAGGCTCCCGTGTACACGACAGGTTTTGCTCTTCGCGATTTATACACCCGAATGTGGATCACATTCCTAATGAGGATGCTGAGTAATACTGGTGGCGGTGGCCCGCGGCTGCGATTTGTTGATCACCATCTCGCACATATGGGGAGCAGCTTCTTCGTCTCACCATTTGAGTCCGCGGCGGTCCTGTCGATCGACAGCCTCGGAGATGGTGACACCACGGTGCTTGGGCACGGTGAAGGTCAGCGGCTTAAGAAGCTCTCTCGGGTCAACTACCCGCATTCCATCGCCGAGATGTATTGCTGCGTCACGAATTATCTGGGATTCCCGACACAGGACGAGTACAAGGTCATGGGGCTGGCTTCATATGGAGAGGCTCGCTATCTGGAACGGTTGCGAAGGCTAGTTCGCTTTCTGGATAAGGGTCGGTACCGAATCGACACCCGATACTTCCAAACCCATCGGCGGCCTGGAAGATTCTTGGGCTACGTATCGAGACGCTTCATCGACGAGTTTGGGCCGATGCGGCGCGAGGACGCTAGGATCGAGCAGCGGCATAAGGACATGGCAGCGTCCCTGCAAAAACTCTTCGAAGAAACAGTATTCCATTGCCTTCGCGCTCTTCATCGGATGACAGGTGAGAAACGCCTGTGCCTCTGCGGCGGCGCCGCGCAAAACAGCGTGATGAACGGTAAGATCCTTTTGGAGACGCCTTTTCAGGAGATCTACGTACCGCCGGCCCCTGGGGATTCGGGGGGATCGATCGGGGCTGCGTCCTATTTCAGTTACGGAGTACTCCAGCAGCGCAGGGGATTCGTTATGCGTACCGCAGACTGGGGACCGTCGTTTTCTGAGACCCAAATCAAGGCGGTCTTAGACGAATCGAAAAGCCGCTATTCGCGATCGGAGGATGTAGCGGCGGACGCCGCTGCGTTGCTGGCTAAAGGCTACATCGTGGGGTGGTACCAAGGCCGAATGGAGTTTGGTCCGCGCGCGCTCGGCGCCCGCAGCATTCTGGCCGATCCCACGCGGCCTAATATGACTGACATTGTCAACCGAGATGTAAAGCACCGAGAGGATTTTCGGCCATTTGCTCCGTCCGTGCTTAGAGAGTATGTCGACGAGTATTTTTTTGGACATCACGAGGCCCCGTTTATGTCGTATGTGTGGGGAGTCAGACCAGACAAAGCAGCAGCGATACCGGCAGTCGTTCATATAGACAAGACAGCGCGCGTTCAAACGGTTGAGCGCGACGACAACGCCCTCTACTGGGAGGTAATCAAAAGGTTCGAGAAGTTGAAGGGAGTACCTGTTGTGCTGAACACGTCGTTCAACGTGAAGGGCGAGCCAATCGTCTGTACACCGCGGGACGCCGTACGGTGCTTCTTTTCGACGGGATTAGATTGTCTGGTGATAGGCCCGTTCGTTCTAAAGAAAGAGGTGCTGCGGGCAACAGGATGATCACGCGGGGCGAAATTCCGTGTCGTCGTGCGAACCCGGACCTGGTTCGGGTATCCGTAGTGCTACCATGCCGGAACGAGGCGCTTTTCATTCGGGGCTGCTTGGACTCGATTCTCGCCAACGACTATCCCAGGGATTGGCTGGAAATTCTGGTGGTTGACGGTATGAGTGACGACGGTACACGCGAGGTCGTCGAGGAATACGGCCGGCACCAGCCAAACGTAAGGATCTTCGAGAATAAGGAATGTACCGCGGCCGCGGGCCTGAACCTTGCTATTCGGGCGGCAGCTGGCGCGATTATAGTCCGCATGGATGCGCACGCCCTGTTCCCTCGCAACTACATCAGTCGGCTTGTGGCGTGGCTTCAAGCGACTGAGGCAGAGAACGTGGGCGGGGCGTGGGTGACGTGTCCTCAAAACTCCTCGCCAATGGCACGGGCCATTGCCTTTGCACTATCCCACCCCGTCGGCGTTGGGAACGCGTATTTTCGGTTGCAGGTTACGGAGCCAAAATGGGTCGATACAGTGCCGTTCGGCTGTTACCGGCGTGAGCTGTTCGATCGGATCGGAGTGTTTGATGAAGACCTAGTGAGGAATCAGGACGATGAGTTCAACCACCGCATTCTGCGTAGTGGCGGTCGGATTCTGCTCGTGCCTGATGTCATTTCCTACTATTTTGCCCGAGATTCGCTCCGGAAGGTGTGGCGTATGTATTATCAGTACGGCTACTTCAAGCCACTCGCTCAGCGGAAGGTCGGGCGGATCATGACTGGGCGTCAGCTGATCCCACCGGGTTTCGTCTCGATAGTAGCCGCACTGGCAGCCATAAGCTGGGTGTCCTCGCTGGCTGGCACGGCGCTCATTGTGCTGTTGTCGGTCTACTTCGGCACGATATTCGCGTCCGGGATCGATTGTCTTCGCAAACACGGACCTCAATGTGGTGCTGGACTCGTTCTTGTTCTGCCGACACTTCATTTTGCGTATGGGACCGGCTACTTGAAGGGTGTATTCGACTTCATCGTTCAACGGCGTACAAGGTCACAGGAGGCGAGTGTGGTGCGAATTTCCCGATGAGGAGAAGACGAGAGGATTTAACGCGCGCGCAAGAGGGCGCTGAAGAGGTGATGCGCATACGGGCGGCATATGCTGAACGGGCGCGAAGCATTCCGAATACTCGCTATTCGCTTTTTGACAGCGCGCATCTTTCAATGCATCAAGAACTCGAACAAGCGGTCCTCGGAGCTCTGGACCGGCATGGCATGGGTGCGCTTCAGATGAAACGAATTCTCGACATTGGGTGCGGTACGGGCCAGTGGCTCCGGGAGTTCGTGCAATGGGGTGCGCTCCCGGGGAATCTCTACGGCATCGATCTAATCGGAGAGCGGATCGAAGCGGCTCGGACTCAGTGCGCTCCTGGCGTTCACTTGATCTGCGGTGACGCGACTGCCGTTGACCAGCCGGACGGTGTGTTCGACGTCATCATTCAAATGACCACGTTCACATCAATCCTTGATCAAGACATGCGGCGGCGCGTGGCGGAAGAGGTACTGCGGCTCTTAAACTCCGAAGGAATCTTTCTCTGGTACGACTATCATGTGAACAACCCGCGCAACCCGCACGTGCGGGCAGTTACCCGGCGTGAGATAGTGCAGCTATTTTCTGGCTGCTCGATTGAATTAAGGCGCATCACTCTGGCGCCGCCGGTGGCTCGGGCGGTGGCGCGTCGGTCGCGCCATCTCTACATGCTCCTAGCCGGTATTCCGTGGCTACACTACTTCGGCGTCATTTCAAAACGAGCCGCCGCTGCACGCGGTCGGTCTGGCCGTGATTTGAGATACCAATGTTGACGCCCTTGATAGCCATTGCTTTAAGAGGCTGATGCTGTGCGCGAGAGCTTCTTGCCCTTCCATGTTCCTGATATCGGCGAGACCGAGGTTGAGTCAGTCGCAAACACGCTTCGATCACGCTGGTTGACAACCGGCCCGATGGTGGAGCGCTTTGAGCGGGAATTCGCGAGATTTGTGGGCGCCAAGTATGCTGTTGCCCTGAACTCAGCGACGGCAGCGCTCCATTTGAGCCTCGACGCCATCGGCCTCCGCAAGGATGACGAGGTTGTTGTTCCCACTATGACCTTTGCGGCAACGGCTGAAGTCGTCTGCTATTTCCAGGCGAGGTTGCGACTAATTGATTGCGATCGGTGCACTGCTAACATTACGGCGGAAAGTTTGGAACGCGCCCTCACGACGAAGACGAGGGCTGTGATTCCTGTCCACTTCGCCGGACACCCATGTGATATGTCATCGATTCTACAGGTTGCGCGCCAGCATGGACTCGCTGTGATCGAGGACGCCGCCCATGCCTTGCCCGCGCGGTACAACGGTACAACGGTGGGTGTGATGGGTGATTTCACGTGTTTTTCATTCTATGCGACGAAGACTATAACTACGGGTGAAGGTGGCATGGTGACGACGAAGTCGAAGGAGTACGAGGAGCGGATCCGTTCGATGAGTCTTCACGGGATTAGCCGAGACGCCTGGAAACGATACGCTGGAGAGGGATCGTGGTATTACGAGATCGTCGCGCCGGGCTACAAATACAACATGACGGATGTTGCGGCCGCCATTGGCGTCGTGCAACTCAGCCGAATCGACGAAATGTGGAAGAGGCGATGTCAGATCGCGCGACGTTATACGGAGGCGTTTTCGGCGGTAGAGGAGCTCGATCTACCCTCGGTGAGTCGTGAGGTTGAGCATGCGTGGCACCTTTATATCATCCGCCTGAGACTTGAGGCCCTACGGATATCGCGGGAGGAGTTCATCGGCGAACTCAAGGCACGAAACATCGGCGCCAGCGTTCATTTCATCCCTCTGCATTTCCATCCTTACTATCGGCAGGTGCTAGCAAATGAGCGACGGTTGTTCCCCAATGCCGACTGGATCTACGAGAGATGCATCTCTCTGCCGATTTATCCTGGCATGATCGAGAGTGACGTAGATGACGTCATCCAGGCCGTGACTGACATCGCTAAATGCCGCCGAAGATAGGACCCTACTGTCGATCTGAGGGGTGTTAGGTTTGGCGGACGGCGGGCGTGGCTGATGTTTCTTCGGTTTGGAATCAATCGCATTCAGTTGAGGATACTCCCCAAGGGCTGATGTCGACTCGGCCTCAGATGTACCGACGGGTTCCGAGATTTCAGACGACGCGTTCGAGAGCAGAGCCGTATCGGCCGTGACGGTGCGAGGCCTGACTCGTGGCGGCCAGGGCGCGGATAGACAGACGAGGGCGGTTCCTGGCGGAAAGGGGGGCGTTCCCGAGTTGCGCGACTCTGGAAAGATTGGCGACATACAACCCGGCGACCGCGAGTGCGTAGAGTATGAGTAACGGGCGAGAGAAAGGTGGGAGAGCTGAATTGCCGGAAAGCGGGCCGGAATTGAGCCTCATACAGTATATGGCGTTGTTCTGGCGCTATCGGTGGATGATCATTGCCGTCTGCGTCGGCGGTGTCGCGCTTACCTTCGGCTACACGATCACGCAGCCAAAGATTTACGAATCGACCGCGACGCTGGTCGCCCCTAAAGAGGGCCCGGGAAGCAACTTATTCAACGTCGGTGTGGCGTCGGGTGTGCTTCAGCAAATCCCCGGGGCCACCGTGCCATCGCTAACGCCGAACCGTGACCTGCTCGTCAGCGTCTTGAAGAGCCGTACCATCACGCAGGGTGTGGTTGAGCATTTTGGTCTACAGGAGCATTACGAGGCGCGTTATCTGCAAGATGCGATCGTCAGGTTGTACAAGGCCACCAACATTTGGGTGTCCAAGGAGGGTGCCATATCGGTAAGGGTGAGGGACACCGATCGGATGCTAGCAGCAGAAATCGCGAACTTGTACGTGGAGCAATTGGACCGCCTCGTTGCAAGGTATGGGACCGGCGAGGCTGGCCGTCAACGAGGATTTCTGACTGAGCAGTTGGCAAGGGCAAAGGTGAGGCTCGATGACGAAGAGGAGGCGCTCCGCCGCTTCCAGGAGCAAAACCGAGCTGTCGTCCTTCAAGAGCAGACGCGCGGCGCGATCGAGGCTGCTGCACGCCTCAAGGGCGAGATCATGGCCGTCGAGGTCCAACTTCAGGTCGTTCGAAACTTTGCGACGGAGGCGAACCCAGACATTATCGCGCTTCGGCACCGCATCGACGAGATGCGGCGACAGCTCTCACAGCTGCAGTACGGCGACGCAGTCAACATACAACCCGCAGGGCGGCGGGAGCTCCGAGACTTCGCCGTCCCGTTCTCAAGAGTACCCGAAGTTGGGCTTGAACTCGCACGGCTGAGTCGTGAAGTGAAGATTCACGAGACATTAGTCACGCTGCTTTCTCAACAGCTCGAGCAGACCAAAATTGCCGAGGCCAGAGATATACCGGTTGTGCAGGTCCTAGACTGGGCTGTCGCCGCGGAACGATATTCATGGCCGCTGCCCGGCTTGAATGTGGCTGTCGGCGGAGTGGTGAGCCTGGCGTTGAGCCTTGTTCTTGTGTTCTTAGTGGAGTCCGGTGCGATTGCTGGGCGCTATCGCCACCAGGCTGGTGGTGTAAGGCACGACGGCAGCTGATGGGTGCTGTCCCGGGAAAGGATCATCGAGGGGCACCCTTTCCAACGCCATAGCAAGCGCGGCTAGAAGCCAGTGGCCTCGTTTGTGGCGGGCGCCGAATCAGTCGCTGTGACTGCCAATGTCCGACGATAGAGCCTGATCGGGTCGTCGAGGCGACCGGGGACTGCGCGATCGCTTCTAAACGCTCGGGAACTCGTAGGTGCCGCTCGCAATCGTAACGGCGTCAGTGCTATAGGCGTGAACCGGGGCCACAGTGCGGTCGTGGAAGCTCGTCGTCAAGCGGGCATTTGATCTGTTGTTCACTGTCGTAGCGCTCGTTTGTCTGCTCCCGGTTGGACTCGTCTTGGCGGTAGTGATCATTCTCGAATCACCTGGTTCTGCCATCTATCGGTCACGACGCGTTGGCAAAGGCGGGCAAGTGTTCACGCTTTACAAGTTCCGTACCATGGTTGTCAACGCCGAAACAATTGGGCCCTCGGTGACCCACGCCGCCGACCCGAGAGTCACGCGCGTTGGCCGGCTCTTGCGCAGGACAAAATTCGATGAGTTCCCTCAGGTCCTCAACGTGCTGAAGGGAGACGTGAGCATCGTAGGTCCTAGGCCAGAGACGCCGAAGTATGTCGCCCTCTATTCTGCTGATCAGTTGGAAGTTCTCCGTGTAGCACCTGGCCTCACGAGCCTCGCGCAGGTCGTCTACAGGGAGGAGGAGAAGATTCTCCCGAGCGTGGAGACGGAAGCCTACTATCTTCAGAAAGTGCTTCCACGGAAATTGGCACTCGACCTGTACTATGCGAAGACTTGGTCGCTCGGTCTGGACAGCAGGATCTTCCTGATGGGTGTTCTAGCCCTGCTGAGGATATCTCCACCTGCCGTGCTCTGGCCTTTTAAGGACGAGGTGCGACGCTGATCCTGGTGCCAGAGCGGTGAAGGATTTCCAGACAACGCGGCGCTGGGTTGTCGTCGCTGTTCACGTCGCCCTTTTCGCAGCAGCGTACGTCATCGCTTTCCTGCTGCGGTTCGATTTCGTCCTGAGCACGGTGCCGTGGGGACTTGTCTTGGCGACTCTTCCGTTGCTCCTCGTCATCAAGTTTGCGGGATTCGGGTACTTCCATCTCTATGAGAGCCTCTTGAGATACATCAGCATGCGAGACGTGCTGGCGATTCTGAGTGCCGGGACACTAAGTTCAGGAGTGTTCGCGCTGGCGAGTCTTTTGGTGTTCGGTCGCCGCTTGCCTTGGTCGGTGCTGCCAGTGGACTGGATCTTTTGCCTGGCGCTTGTTGGAGGCGTTCGGCTGGGTCTTCGGGCCTTTCGCGAGTGGAGTCGGAAAGACCGGAAGCTCGGAGCTAAACGGGCGCTCGTTGTTGGGGCCGGAGACGCTGGCGAGATGCTGGTACGAGAGCTAAGCCGAAGCACTGCTGTGAGCTACGATATCGTCGGCTTCGTTGACGACGATTCCAGTAAGCGGGGGCGCCGCCTGAATGGCATCGAGGTGCTGGGGACGATCGATAAGCTGCCGGAGCTCTGCCCGGTCCTTGAGATAAGAGAACTCCTCATCGCAATACCGTCGGCTACACGGGAGGAGCGGCAGCGGATCCTCGATCGCTGCCGGGAGAGTGTCGTGCCCTTCAAGACGGTCCCCGCGCTCAGTGAGCTCCTCGAAGGCAAGGCCCGGATCGGACAGCTCCAAGAGGTACGGCCCGAGGACCTCCTCGGACGCGAAGCGGTCCGGTTGGATGTTGACCGACTGCGCCAAGAGCTCGAAGGCAAGCGAATCTTGGTGACCGGGGCGGCTGGGTCGATCGGTTTGGAGCTCTGTCGGCAGGTAGCAGCGTTCGGACCTGAGCGGCTTGTTCTGTTCGATCGCGCCGAGAGCGGCCTGTATTTCGCTGAGCTCGAACTGAAGCGAGCGCACGGAGACCTCAACGCCATCTCAATCATTGGCGACATCATGGATCGGGCACAGGTCGATGAGCTGATGCGCGAGCACACGCCCGACGTTGTCTACCATGCCGCAGCGTACAAACACGTTTCGCTGATGGAGGTTCATCCACTCTCGGCCATCCAGAACAATATCTTTGGAGTAGAAATCGTGGCGCAAGCCGCGCGCCGGGCTGGAGTCAGGCGGCTCGTATTCATCTCGACGGATAAGGCTGTACATCCGGTCGGAATTATGGGCAAAACCAAGCGAGTAGCTGAGTGCCTCCTTCTGTCCCTTGAGAATGGGCCAACCACGTTTGTTGCTGTGCGCTTTGGGAACGTTCTCGGAAGCGATGGGAGCGTGCTCCCCCTCTTCAAATGGCAGATCTCCCGAGGCGGGCCGGTGACCGTCACCGATCCCGAGGCGTCGCGGTACTTCATGCTGCTTTCCGAGGCTGCCCAGCTCGTTCTTCAGGCGGGTGTGATGGGCGAGGGTGGAGAGGTGTTCTTCCTCGATATGGGCGAGCCAGTGAGGATTCTGGATCTCGCGAACAACCTGATCCGCTTTTGCGGCCTTGTGCCAGGACGAGATGTAGCGATTGAACTCACAGGGCTTCGACGCGGGGAGCGCCTGCGTGAGGAGCTCGTTCTCGAGCACGAGAAGCTTCTTCCCACAGGTCACGAGAAGGTCTTCATGGTTCGCAATCACAACTTCGACGCTGTGGACTTCCGCCGTGACCTCGAGCTGCTCCGGAGCTGCGTGCAATTGCGAGGTCGCGAGCGCGCCGTTGCGCACCTGTGCGAGATGGCGTTGCGGTACTAGCGCGCGGTGATCGTAAACGAGTCACCAGGAACACACGGGAGGACACTCGCTGGTAAGGAACTGTCGTCCGGCACCTTCGCAATGAGGGACGTAATCGTTGTCGGCGCCGGCCCCGCTGGCCTTTATACGGCGCTTCGCGCGGCAGAAGGGGGGCTGAACGTCCTCCTCCTCGAGGAGCACGTCGAGATCGGCGTCCCCACGCACTGCTCTGGCATCGTCTCGGGGGAGACGAACCGCCTGTACAAGGTCCCGGACGACGTCGTGCTCAGCCGGCCATCGGCCTGTCTCGTGATCTCGCCGGGCGGCCGAGTCGCGGAGCTCGAGGATCCGGGCGAAGAGATCGCCGTCCTCGACCGGGCCGGCTTCGATCGGGCGCTCGCCGCGAGCGTCCTGGAGGCGGGCGGCACGATCCGCACCGGTTGCCGGGTGGACCACGTTAGGAACGGCGACCGGTCTGTCGAGGTCGAGACGAATCACGGCGAGCGGCTGCGGGCGCGGGCGCTCGTGCTCGCCTGCGGCGTCACGTACCGCTTCCATGGCTTGCTGGGTTCGCGCCTGCCGTCCCCGATCTTGCACACGGCACAGATGGAGCTCGCCGCGTCGCCAGCCAACAAGCTCGAGGTGCACGTCGGCCGGCAGGTGGCTCCTGAAGGATTCGCCTGGCTCGTGCCGTTTCACCGCGACAGCGCGGCGTACGTGAAGACCGGAGTGCTGCTGCGGGGTGATGCGCGGGCGTATCTGGAGAAATTCCTCGCACGTCCTTCGATCGCGTCGCGGCTGCAGGAGAGCCCGGGTGAGCCGATCCGGCGGCTCATGCCGGTGGCGCCGGTGACGAAGAGCTACGCCGACCGCATCCTCGCCGTCGGGGATGCGGCGGGCCTGACGAAGCCCGTGAGCGGCGGCGGCATCTTCTATAGCCTGCTGTCGGCACAGTTCGCGGCGGAGACCCTGATCGAGGCGCTGGCGGCCAACGACCTCAGCGCCGCTAGGTTGTCGCAGTACGAGGCGCGCTGGCGCGGGCGGCTCATGCCGGAGATCCGAACGAGCCGGCGGTTTCGCGATTGTCTCGCGCGCCTTTCCGACCACGAGTGGGATACCCTCGTGACGGCTCTGGCCTCGGACGACGTGCAGGCGCTGATCAGGCGGAAGGCGATGTTCAACTGGCACGGCCCGTTGATCCGTTCCCTGATCAAGCAGCCCGGGATCAAGTCGATCCTGCTCCGCTCGCTCTTCCGATAGGCGCTCGCTCTCCCGCTAAAGCGATGAGTAACCATGGCTAAAGTCGGCGTCTGGCTGGTCGGCGCTCAGGGGAGCCTCGCGTCCACGGTCGTGCTGGGCGCGCGGGCGATCGCGCGAAGGCTCGCCACCGGGGGCGGGCTCGTCACCGAGCTGCCGGAGCTCGCCGCGCTGTCCCTCGTCTCGCTCGCGGATCTGGCGTTCGGCGGGTGGGACATCGCTCCGACCGGCCTCGTCGCGCGGGCGCGCGAGCTGGCCGCGGACGGCGGTGCCGTGGCCGAGTCTCTCGTGACGGGGCTCGAGGCCGACCTGAAATCGGTCGAGGCGCGCATCCGACCCGGGTTCGTTCTCGGCGGTGCGCTCGCTACCCGTCCGCCGTGGCGGTCGAACGGCTCGGCGATGATCTGGATCGCTTCCGCCGAGAGGAGCGGCTCGACACCGTGATCGTCGTGAACGTCGCGTCGACCGAGCCGCCGATGGAGCTGACCCGCGATCACGCGCGGCTCGATCTCTTCCGCCGGGTGATCCAGCGCGACCGGCGGACGCTGCTGACGCCCAGCATGGTGTACGCCTACGCGGCGCTCGAGCGCGGCTTCCCCTACGTGAACTTCACGCCGTCCGCGGGCGTCGCCGTGCCGGCGCTTCAGGAGCTGGGGTGGAAGCATCACGTGCCCTTCTACGGGAGCGACGGCAAGACGGGCGAGACGCTCGTAAAGACCGTCCTCGCGCCGATGTTCCGCTATCGGAACCTCGAGGTCCTGTCCTGGGAGGGCTTCAACATTCTGGGCGGGGGCGACGGACGGGTGCTCGCGGATCCCCGCCACAAGCGCTCG
>Ga0209235_1000362_pt1 | contig 22458 bp, 23 predicted proteins | sample GraSoi013_1_20cm_4_FD_185817 | JGI IMG/M metagenome (GOLD analysis project Ga0209235, IMG submission 185817) | Grasslands soil microbial communities from the Angelo Coastal Reserve, California, USA - Sample 09_25_2013_1_20cm (SPAdes) (version 2) | ecosystem: Environmental > Terrestrial > Soil >... | reverse complement strand
AACCCGTCGAGCCCGCGTGACGGGCATCGGAGGCATCTTCTTCAAGGCGAAGAACCCGAAGGCCTTGGTCCAATGGTACCGCCGTCATCTGGGAATCGCGATCGAGGACTCGGTGGCCCTCTTCACGCGGCGAGGCGGCAAGGAAGGCAAGGTCAGAGGGCACACGGTCTGGTCGATCTTCCCCGGAGACACGACGTACTTCAGCGAGGACGGCACGTCGTTCATGATCAACGCCGAACTCTTCTTCCTCATGCTATTGGAAGTCTCTCTCGCAGGAGAGCAGGTCAGGGCCGAACGCGTCTCAATGCGCCGCACAGTCAAGTAATTCGGCCGATAGGGTTCAAATCCCCCACTTTCGCAGATGTCTCTCGGCTTCGTCCGCCAATTCCCGCACGATCTCTCCCGCCTTCTGGATCCGCTTCACGCCGTCCACCGATTCGCCGGCCCAGAGCGGCATCGCGTCGAACTCCCCCGTCGTGGTCTTGTCGGCGACGAACGAGGCGCGCGTTTGTACGGGAACGCGGACCCCCGGAGCCCACGGCTGTACGGTCTCGCCGACGAACTCTCCCTGGAACCGCTCGACCGCTTCCACGCAGGACCGCAAGACGCGATGGGGCGCATTCGGCCAGTTCGCGGAGAAGGCCTCGGTGAGGATCGTGTCCTTCGCCTCGGCGGCGATGAGCTTGTCGACGTACACGGGATGGGTTCCCGCCTCTTCCGCGGCGACGAACCGGGTGCCCACTCGGACCGCCGAGGCGCCCGCCGCGAGGGCCGCCGCCATGGCCCGCCCGGTGCCGATCCCGCCGGCCGCGACGACCGGCACCTTGACCGACGGGAGGACTTCGCCGAGGAGCGCCAGGAGGCCGATCTTCCCCCGGACATGGCCACCCGCCTCAGTTCCCTGGGCCACGATTAGATCGCAGCCCGCCCGCTCCGCCGCCGTGGCCTCGGCCGCTGAACCGAGTTGCCAGGAGACCAGGGCGCCGCCCGCGTGGGCAATCTCCACGAGTTCCGCGTCCGGCTGCTCGTAGAAGAACTCGACGACCGGGGCACGGGAAGCCGCGACCTCCAAGACCTTCAGGAAGTCGGCGTCGAGCTTGCCGGACTCCCTCACGCCGTCGACGATGAAGTTCGCGCCGAACGCGCCGGACGTCGAGCGCCGCAGTTCGTCGAGGATCTTCGCCACGTATTCCGGCGGCGCGGCCCCGATCCCGCTGACCATCCCGAGTCCTCCCGCATCCGCGACCGCGGCCGCCAGGGCCGGCGAGGCGATCTTGCCCATCCCCGCCTGCTGCAACGGCACCGTGCACCCGAGCAATTCCGTGAATTTCGTCTGGAGCATCACGACCCCCTGAGGACGCGAATGGCCTCGAGCCCTTTAGCGATGTCGATTGCTCCCTCCCAAACGCGGTTTCCTTGCCGCGGCCGGCCTCGCGGCGAACCGCGGCCGCCGCGGTCGAGGTCCGCACCGATCGTCTGGCTCACCCGGGAGTCCACATTCGCGAACCTTTGGGCAAGCTATATGTATAACTATCCGTATAACATAATGCCATGATCACGCGCGTCAAGCGATGGGGAAACTCCCTTGGCCTCATCGTCCCCGCCGCGGTGGCGCGAAGTCAGAACATTCGGGACGGAGACTACCTCGAGGTCGAGATTCGACGAAGGGTTCCGACGCCCAGCGAACTCAGCGGAACGTGGAAGTTCCGTCGGAGTCTGCCGGAACTCATCCGCGAGATGAAGGAAGGCTGGGACGATCTCTAAGTACTTCTACGACTCGTCCGCGATTCTGGCCAACCTGTCGGATCCGAAGATCCGTCCGTATTTCGAATCCGGGAGAGGGAAAACGAGCTGGCTCAATTTGATGGAAGTGTACTATGCGCTTCTCCGGGACGGCGGCCCTCGGCAGCAGGCTCGAGAGATCGTCGCATCGTTCGAACCCGTCCTGGTCGACTTTTCCCTCGCAGAGATTCTCGGCGCCATGGACATGCGGGTGCGATGGCCGCGTGGAAGGGCCCGGATTTCTTACGTCGACGCGCTGAGCTACCATCTGGCTCAGAGGAGGAGGCTTCAGTTCCTGACCGGAGATCCGGCGTTCAAAGAGCTGCCCGGCGTTGCGTTCATCCGCATCTCGGGAAGCCGATCCGGCGACTAATCCGCTCGAATCGTCTCCGTGCCCGGGGCCCCTGACGCACCGCGACATCATAGGAGTCGCCGCCAAACGGGACCCGCTATATAGCCCACGCACGATGACCGGACGCGTTCGGCATGAGCGGCGACAATCTGCTTTTCCGTCGACCCGTGCATGTCTTGGTCCCCGTTGTCGGACTCATCTTCATCGGTGTCCTCGTCCTGGTGATCGCCTCCTTCGAATCACCGCCAACGAGCGCCTCGAATCCGTACCCGATCATCGCGGACATCCTCGCGGTGATCGATCTCGCCGCCGCGGTCCTCATCTGGCGCGGGATGCGAATCGGCTACGTGGTCGCCGCGGTCATGAGCGTCGTGTTCCTGCTCCTCTTCTCCGGCGACCTCGGGGACGGCCTCACCGGTTTCGCCGACGTGCCGATCTTCCTCCAGACAGTCACCTTGGCATCGGTCCTTGTCCTCGTACTGGGATTTTCGATCCTAAATATCCGGGTGGCCTGGCGGAAGACGATGCCGACGTCACCGACGAAGACGGTCCCGGTATCGACGACGCTCGCGGTCCTGGCAATCGGCTTCATGGTCGGCGCGGCGTTCATTGGAATCCTCGCGGCCGGCGTGGAATCGCGATTGCTGGCGAGCTCCGGGACCGGTGCCGACGTCACGATCGTCGAGGGGGCGTCCTCGCACTATCCGAACGGGCCGTTCTTCTCCCCCGCGAACCTCACGGTGAAGGTCGGCAAGACCGTCACCTGGGTGAACAAGGACACTGTCACGCACACCGTCACGAGCGACGGGAGCAGCCTGTTCGACTCCGGATTCATGCCCACCGGCGCGACCTTCCAATTCTCTTTCACGACTGCGGGGACGTATCCCTACTATTGCACGGTTCACCCGTTCATGAAAGGCACAATCGTGGTGACACCCTAGCCGAATGGGCGAAGGACCCGGAGGAGGAGATCCCCACCTCTCGAAGGCGAAGCGCGCGGGTCATGGATCCTCACGCAGACGCCGACACAGTCGGCTGGATTTGCTCCAGGAGTTCGTTCGGGTCGGACATCCGGAGGTGCTGGACGATCTTGCCGCCGGCGATCCGGTCCACGTGGACCGCCGTCAGCGTGACGCGCTTCCCCGTGGCCGGCATCCCATGGAACGCCCCGGTGTGGGTGCCCTGGAATCGGCCGACGGTCACGACCTGGTCGCCTTCCGCGACGATGTTGTCGTTCACATAGCGGCCGTCCGGGAACGCGTCGTACAGCTCCGCGAGACCGCGGAGGAACCCGGCCCGGTCGAATCGGGGCACGCCGGGCGCGCGGCCCACGAAATCGGGGGCGAGGAGGTCGCCTTGGACCTTCAGGTCGCGTTCTCCATAAAATTTCAGCACGATCGCCTTGTTGCGTTCGATGGCGGCCGGTTGCCGCACCTCGATGTCGGTTTGCATGAGCCCGCTACCGTGGGGGCGGGATATGGGGTCGTGTTAACCGGGACTTTCGATTCAGGGAACCGTTATCCGCCCCGTCGCCTTTGGCGGGATCCGTGGATGCGAAGGACTTCCGGCTACTCGTCGCCCTCCATGAAGATGCGCGGGCGAGCTACCGCGCCCTCGGACGTCGCGTCTCCCTCTCGGCCCCCGCCGTCCGCGACCGGCTGCGGCGGCTCGAGGGCCGCGGGATTTTCCAAGGGTACATGATCTCCGTCGATCCGAGCCTCCTCGATCGCGACGAATTGCTCGTGTTCTTCCGCGGAGAATGGACCCGCGAAGGAGCGCGGGAGGCCCTGGCGGTCGCCGACGTCGCGTGGGTCGCGTGGAAGCTCGACGGCGGGTTGTCCGTGCAGACGTGGCCCCGGGACCGCGCGCGGACGGTCCGAGAGCTCACGGCCCTCTTGGGTACGAAGCCGTCGGGACAAGCTTTGGCTGAACGACGGGAACCCCGGCCCGTGTCTTCGCTCGAATGGCGAGTCATCGACGCGCTCATCGACGACCCAAGGAGGCCGTTGCAAGAACTGACGGAGGCGACGGGCCTCAGCCCGAAGACGGTGCGGAAACATCTCGAGCGCCTGTTGCGGGAGGAGCTGCTGTTCATCACGCCCCGGCTCGGAAGCCTCGGCGACTCGGGAGAACTCGTGTATACGACGGCGGTATTCGGGGCCGTGCCCATGGCCGACCTGCGCCGGGCCTTGGGCGACGTCTTCCTGATCAACGAGCTGCAAGATCCGCCCGCGCGGTTCCTGCTGTGCCGCGGAATCGATCTCGGGGACGTCACGACGCGGATTGCGCGCGTCGGCAAGCTCCCGGGGATCGCGTCCGTCAACGTCTCGCTGAACCGGGAGATCATCCTCTCGCCGGATCTCCTCCGCCGCCTCGTGCGGGAACGGATCGAGAAGGGCGGATTGCTGAGTTAGCCTCCGAGCGAGGTCTTCCCGAAATGGCTTCCGTCAGGTCGTGGAGTCCTATCCGTATCCGCGGAACGCCTCGACTTCGATGCTCGCATCCGGGACGTCTAGGCCCCTGAGCAGTCGAAGCGTCCCCACCACCATGCTGGGTGTCCCGCTCACGTAATAGATTGGATTCGCAAGGTCGCGCGCTGCTTCTTGGACGAGTCGGCGATCAATTCGCCCGGTCGGACCGGTCCATTTCGGGTCGGCATTGCGAGTGAGCGTGTGAAGGACGCGGAATTGGGCGTTCTGTTTTTCCAACGAATCGAGTTCGTCTCGATACACGATCTCGTCCGTGGACCGGTTGCTGTAGACAAGCCGGACTGGGATCGGCAACGCCTTGTCGGCCGCATATTCGGCCATGCCCTTGAGGGGCGTGATTCCGATGCCTCCCGCGAGGAGCACCGCAGGCCGCGTTTCGTGCAGCACGAAGTCGCCGATCGGGCCAAAGACGCGGACCTCGTCGTTGGGCTGGAGGGCCGCGAAGGCGCGTTTGTATGGGGAGTCCGAGAGGCGGACCGCGTATTCGAGGTGCGGGCGCGTGGGACTCGTCGCGAGGGACATGGGGCGCGCGTCCATACCCTCTTCGGTCTGCAGCTGGAGGAACGTGAACTGCGTGGGCCGGAACGTGAAGCCCGCCGGTTTCTCCGGCTCGATCGCGCGCGTACTCGGTGTGAGCGCTCGCGAGGACACGATCCGAGTCCGAAAGCCCCGCGGGGGACCGGCCAACGCCTCGACCTCCGATGTGCCTTGGGGCCGGAACGCGACTGCGGTATTTCGTGACTCGGACCACGAGAAGGCATCACGCGTCCGCGAAAGGACCTACTTTTGCATCTCGGCTTCGGCTCGCCTGTCGAGCTCTTCGCGGGACACCTCTTCCTGGTGGGTGGCGATCCACCACGAGTTGCCGAACGCGTCCTTCACGCCCGCCGTCCGGTCTCCGTAGAACGCGTCCATGGGCTCCCGGAGGGAGGCCGCACCGGCTTCGAGGGCCCGTCGATAAGTCGCGTCGGTGTCCGTCACGTACAAGAGCACAACTCCACTTGGATCGGCTTCCACTCCCCCCCAGTGTGTCGCTCAGCTGCACGATCGAGTCCCTGATGGTGACCTCCACGTGGAGAATCTTCGCGGTCGGATCCGTGAGCCGTTTTCTTTCCCGAGCGCCGAAGGCCTGTTTCAGGAACTCGATCAGCTTCGCCGCGTCGTTGACCATCAGAACGGGCATAACCGTGTGGTATCCGTCCGGGATCGGCTTCACGTGGCTTGACATGACATTCCCACCTGAAGCCCCCCTTAAAGAGACGGGCTCTGAACGTTGAGTCGATCCAAGACTTCCTCCGCGACGAAGCGCATGTCCCGATCTCCAGTCGAACCTCGAGGCAGCTGTTTGTTCCATTTCGGGAGAGTTCCGGTCCTCTTTCTGTATTCTTCAATTATCACAGCTTCGAGTTTTCGTTCGGGCATCTTGTCACGCAACAAACAGAAAATCACTTTTGCGACGCCTCTCTGAGCTTGGAATTTCAGAAGCGGCCCTTGCGCCGGGTGAGGTGCGCTCTTTCCAGGAGCTGCGAGCGCGTATGCAATCCGTCTACGAAGACTATTGCTGGCTCCGACATAGAGTATTTCGCCTAACCGATAGTTTGATTCGCCACCGAAAGCGCACGTGAGCACATAGATCCCGGGCTTATCGGGGAAATCGGGCAAGTCCCCTCCCTCCTGCATAGCCGGAAATGGCAGATCGGCCTGGAAACTCTCCGGCGTCCGGCCTCTCTTGGCTACGGACTGTGTCATGTACCCTACTCTCCCACGAAACCGACTCTGTAGTTCAGAAAAGATCCAGTCCCCTCCCTCCCGAGGCGGAAACAGCTTTCAATACAGCGCCTCGCATGTCGGGAATTTGCCTCTTTAATTCAAGGAGGTCAAGTTTTCTGCTGCTGAGCTCTTTCTTCGGAAACAGTTCTACTCGGGGGTTGGCTGATAATGCAAGCTTTCGCATCATTCGTCCATATTCACCGAGGCCCGAAAAGAAGACGAGATCGTACCTAAGCAGGACCATCGATACTTTCTTCTCCAAACGTAGTTTCTCTTCCTGGGAGAGTTCCTCGATCCGTTTGTTGTAGTTGGGAATTGGTTTCCACCATGGGACAACCCCATGTTCAGCGCTGAGAACTCCCAAGTCGATGCCGCGGACTTCGCGCAGATTCTTCCACCAAAGTTGGAAAGTGTCCGACTTAGAATAGCGCAGGTAGGCGGGGAGATCGCTGCGACGGCCATGTTTCTTCTGAGTGCAGTTGGTTAGGACTAGTATCCTCGGAACGAGTTTGCGCAGATACTTGTGAAAGACCCAAAGATTGTGGAAGCCCCGTCGACGGTTGCGATCGTTTCCGCGATGCAGGATGATTTCAACGCCAATTTTGCAGCACAAGGGGCAGGCGCACTGCTCCCAAGGCTTGGCCCGCAATGTCCGTCGGAGATCTCGACGTATGTCCCCGCGGAGTCCGAGGGCGGCAAAGTCGTACTTGGCGATCGCGCTGACTGCCATCTCAAGATCGACCTCTCCAAGAGCGTAATTCCTTGCCGCCGCTAACGCGTCCGTTTCCAAATCGTGGAGTCTCTCAGACTTCATTTCTCCACTCGCAAGGCGCGCTCGAATGCGGGTGCTTCGCGAGGAGTGGGGGATCCTGACGGCCGCATACGCGGTTTTGTCGTCGAGATAGTAGTTCTCGTCCTTGGACAGCCAGGCCTTTCTTAGAAGCGACGCTGAATCGAAGCTGGTAACGCCCAATCGCGCGAGTTCAGAGACGACTTTCATCCGCGTGATCCCGAAGATGTGCAAATCGATCCGTCGACCAGATCGCCTCCCGTAACTCTGGATGCTTCTTGACACGGCGGCGGCGACCCGCAGGATGCCACTTGTCGGTGCTCGCGCGAGGCCACCGATCCCGATGAAGTCATAGCCTTCCCCGAGAAGTTGTTCGGCCGCACGAACATACGATTCCTCGTTCCAACCTTGAATCGCCCCGACCAATCGGGGCTTTCCGTTGAGATGTCGCTTCCTAGAGAGATTCAGAATCTCTTTCCCGTTTTCAACAGTTATGTCCCATCGACGCTCCTTCTCTTCCTTAGTCAACGGCCGTGTTATGTCGTCTTCGATGATGGAATCCACGATCATGTGGTCTATGGAAACCCCGTAGTCGAAGCCGCCGTCCGCGTAGAAGTCCAGTATCTCTTCTGAATCGAAAGGCGGTTCATCGCGGTCAACATACCCCCACGCACCGCAGTCGGCCATTAGAAGCAACTCATCCGGAAGCCTGAAACGCAGACGAAGACTGGCTTCGCGGGCCTTCTGGAGCACGCCTGCTCCAGGTGCAAACGTCATGCGGGAAACCAGTATCCCGTCATAGGGTATTTCGCCTAAAGGGAAGAGCTCATGGGCCCTTACGTCTGTCTTTGCGGGGTCTCTAAGATGCTCACCTGACGGTTTGTCCAACGGGAAGTTAAACCAAGGATCCACGACATCATTCCAGTCGGGCACGAAGTAGTCCATTCGATAACCTGGATTGCTGCATACTACTTCGTTTTCGCTGCAGGGACAGCACCCGGTCGAAGAGTAAGCGAAACCACTGCGATCCAGAATCTCCCTCGTTCTTCCATGAACGCAATGAGATCGCCTTCGCTCGCGCCTAATTTTGCACGGACCTCCTTGGGGAGGGTGACTTGACCGTGTCTCGTCAGTTTCGCTGTAAGAAACTGATTTGAGGTCATCGACGGGCCTGATGTAGTGATACATATTAGAGGCTTCTCGGATTGTCAGATTCTAGTAATACAGGTACAGAGTAATATAGTAATAGAGTATAAGAGTAATGACGTGATATCCTTTCCCACGTCCGGACGCGATAGTCTGCACTGATTGGGGGAGGTGAAGGCCGTCTCACTCGCTCGCTTGGTTCGCATCAAGACGAGGTCCGTTTCAGTGGAGACGCCCGCCTTCTTCCCTGTACACAACGCCGGGTTCCGAGGAAAAGGCAATACTCCGCGATATTGGGCTCAAATTCCCGATCTTCCACACATGATGCTGAATGCCCCTTTTCTCGAACAGACCCGATACTTTTCCGAGATCAAAAGGGCGGGGGTACGGGGGTATTTCGGCATTCCCGGCGCTGCATTTCTGGACAGCGGTGGCCTCCAAACTCGGACCCACGGTGCGACGTTTGATCCGGTGAGGGTGCTTCGGATTCAAGAAGAACTTGGTGCTGATATCGGGACGACAGTTGACTCTCCGATTCTCACACAAGACAGAGTATGGGGCGTCAAGTATCATGTCTCTCAGAGGGCGAATGCGCGTACCGCACTTCTTTGCCTTTCCAAGCGTAGGTCAGTAATGCTCCTCTACGCAGTTGCCCATGGCAACTCGCCAGGAGCCTTCGGAAACCTGATTCGTTTCCTTCGTCGCAGAGGAGACTTCGACGGGTTTGCGCTTGGCGGCCTCGCCTTTAGGCGCTCGAATCTCAGGTCGTTCGTCGACATTATCCTCAACGCACGGAAAGCGGCGGGAGACCTTCCCGTTCATGTCCTGGGAGTGGCCGGTCCTGCCTACATTCCACTTTTGGTCTATCTGGGCGTAGACACGTTTGATTCCAGTTCCTATATAATCTGTGGAGCTAATCGCAAGTACTTCTTGCCCGAGAGAGGGTCGATCGACTTCTCCAAATTCCAAGGTCAATCTCATCTCCCCTGTCCATGTCCCATCTGCGCCCAACTCATGGCCAGGGAGATCGGGGCTAAGCGCGACCTCCTGACCCTTCACAACCTATGGGCCCTAGTTTATGAGTTGCGAAAGCTCAGGTGGGAGATCGAGCGAGGGGATCTTGAGGCCTACCTCGAATCGCGGTTCGCTCGCATGCCGCTTATGAGACGTGCTGTACAGTACGCCCGGCAACGGATGCGGGGCCTATGAGCGGCCGTAGCGTCCAGCCTGTGACTCTGGGGCGGGTCGTAGAAGCCGTGCAACTCGCCAAGCGCAGCGGCGGCTCGGTGGTGTCGGAGGACCTAGTCAAATCCCTTGGCGTGAAGGCCCGGCGGTCAGTGGAGATTCTGAGGATGACTCACTCCTTTGGTTATCTGGAGCAACGCGGCAGGGCCTACATGATTTCCGAGAGAGGGGAACGGTTCATTACTCTGTTGGAAGCGAGGGATCTCGGCTCCATTCACCGGCAGATGCTAGAGATCGCCCCTTATCGGGAACTCTACGAAGCTCTCGAGGAATCGCATCGTCCCATGACCCAATCAGACTTGCTAGCCTCGCTCGCGCGCTCAGGAGCAGTTTCATTCAATGCGGCGAATTTGGATGTGCTCTGTGATTGGTTGGAGCGTCTAGAGGTGCTGCAACGTAATGTTTTCGACGGAAGAATGTACACAGTCAGAGAACCGCCTTCAGACATAGAGGTCGAGGTCCTCGAGGCCTATCGACTTCTTAACAAAACGGATAGCCCATTAGTGGCAAAAACGTACATCGAGATCCCTCGTCTCCGGGAAGCGGTCTGTGAAGAGCTGAGAATTCGAAGGGTCGATTTCGATCGTCTCTTTCTCGGCATTGTCTGGAGGAATTTGGGAATCGTCGAACTGAGCGGAGCTCCTCTCGACACGCGAGCCAAGAGGGCCGCAAATCATGTGAAGAACCTCCGACTCGTTGAGGACGGAAAGCTTCTGAGGCCTCGTCTCTCCTCGGAGCGTGAACTTGAGGGCGTTGTTGTGAATGGACGTACATTCTACTATGTGGCATTTCACGGAGGGAGGTTGAATGCCTAAGCTGAATGTCAGGATCTTTGCAGAAGAGTACCGAAAACTTGGGTTAACGGAAAACCCGTTCCCATATGCCCCGATTCCTGAGGACGCCCCCGAAGTATTCTGCAATCAGAAGGACGCGATGACCTCCGTTGGGGAAATGCTCTCCGGAAGTATTCGCACTGGCAAGTCATCACACATGATCCTCTTGGGGAGCTATGGTAATGGAAAGACACACGCTTTGAAGCACATTCGATCCCAACTGAAAAGAGACTCTGACGACGGGAAAGGTCGCAGTGTAGTTCCTGCCTATGCCTCCCAGCCTGGTCAGACCTTTCTAGAGACCTACCGTGAGCTCATGTATGACTTGGGGTACGAGGAACTGAGGCGCCTGTCAGGAATTTTCCTTGGATCTGTGGCGTCGAGAAGGCGCCAGATCTCGCCCGGGACGGCTCTCAGGAAGTGGGAACGCGTTCGCGACGGTGAGGCACTCTTATCCGACATCCTGCCTAATGCTTTTCACGTGCTGAACGTGGCGACCCATTACATGGACTTCGCAAAGGCCTTCGTCAGCCTTTCACTTGAGGAAAGGTCGGACTCAGCATGGGAGTGGCTCTCCGGAGAAGGCACCGAGCTGAGCCGGCGAAAAGAGCTTTCGATTAACTCCAACTTGACCCCCGTTAGTTCCACCAAGGCGCTACTGTCGCTAAAGTGTGCCGTCCATCACATCGGTTTCCGAAGTCTGGTGCTCTTGATCGACGAACTCGAGATGATTGCGGGCCTTCGGGAGGGTACCCGCCAGAGAATGCTCGGCTGTTTCCGGCACATTATCGACACTTCTCCCGAGGGGCTCAACGCTGTGTTCGCCTGTACACCCGAGGCCTGGCAGTCAATCCTCGCCAGTTACCACGCATTTTCCGAACGGATCAACCGGGAGACTCAACTTCGGCCATTTGACTTTGAGCACACAAAGGGACTGGTCCAACTCTATCTATCGGCGAAGAAAGTGTCTAATCGAGGCACAGGGCCTTTCACGGCAGACGCTATCCGTGAAATCTTTGAATTATCGATGGGGAACATAAGGCGAGTCCTTCTCATTTGCAATCGACTAGTCGACCATGCCGCGACTCATGGCCGGGACCTTATCGATGCAGGCGCTGTAAACGAACTCCTCATGGAGTCGACCCCCCAGACAGTCGCGGCCTCCAACCAAATGGCGGTGGGAGAGCACTGACCGGCGGCGATCAACCGTTCTTGCCTGGCCAGAGACAACCCAGTACTTCGTCGTTAAGTTTCCAGGGGTCTTCGCCAGCCGTGAGGGAGCGGCCCGTAGAAGCGTTAAAGTGGAGGCAGGACATTTCAAACACATGGCCGTGCCGGGCTTCGCAGAATTTTTCTGTCTGAAGGATCGAGATAACTTCCAGATCAACGAATTCGAGGACGCAAGAAGGCGGATACTCTTCGGCGATCGCACAGTCGCAGACCGTATCATGCAGATTCTTAAGACTGCACTCGTCCAGAAAGACAACGCTACAATGCTCCTCTGGGGGCCTACGGGTCTCGGCAAAACGCACCTAATGAACAACAGACTGGCTGAGATCGAGGCCCAGTTCACGGACGTGGAGGTCAAGCTACTTCTCTCCCCTGGCAACATCACCTCATCGAAAGCTGCTTTTCAAGTCATGTATAACGAGATTCTCGAAACAATAGGTAAGAGCAAGGTAATCGACCTCATTGGCCAACTTCCCACGCAAGCAGCAAGGAAGGGTGTGGACTGGGAGAAGGACCTGTTATGGATCCTGGGGCAAGAAAGGGTTGTGAAGCTCTTCAAACGCTTGCAATTTGACGATAAGGCCTGGGACGAAATCACGGCCGAGAGAGACCCCAATGTCGAAGCTCGGATATTGCTGGCAATTGGATACCTTTACAAAACCGTTCTGTCCCGCTATTTGATAATCATGGTGGACGAAACGCGGATTACGGACCGTGTCGAGGATGAAATCGCAATAGTGACCTGGCAGAACGGACTCGAAACCCTTGTGAGTGCCCTAAACAAACAGTACCTGGGTCTGATTCTGGGCTATTCTTCGAGAGAGATCGACGACCTCGGGGACAACCAGATCTGGGGCTATTCGGCGTTCCTTGACAAAATGCGGCGTAATCGTATCCTACGTCTCCAGCCCTTCGATCAGCCTGCGGTTTCTGCGTTCGTTCGGGAGTATTTTGACTCCGTCTTGGACGCGCGTTGCATCGAGGCAAAGATTGCAAAGCTCGAGCTTCAAAACGAGGACAATTCTCGTCTTTCTCCGGAGACTTTTCCATTCACGAAAGAAGCATTCGCCTACTTTCTAGAGAAAATCAGCTCTGTGCCGCGAGCTCGCCGTCCGAGGGTGATAATCCAGTCCATGGTCGAATTGTCGGGGATGATCTATCCGGACTCGCAGTTGATTACTCTTTCAGGCCACCAGCGGAAAATCGACGAAACCGTAACCATTTTGTCGGAGGAAAGGTAAAGCTGGCCGGTGTGTGCAATGCCCCACACGTTCAAGCTGCGCCCGCCACTCGAGCAGCTCAAAACTGATTTCTATGTCGGCGACTCGAGTTCTCGTCAGGTAGACTTGATTCTCCTCGGCACCATTGCAGAGGAGGGTACAAAACGGAATGTTTGGCTCGACGCCACCGACGAGCATGTAGTCTTGATTGTGGGGAAGCGCGGAAGCGGCAAATCATATTCAATGGGAGTTTTCCTTGAGGGACTCGGGGTCAGCGGAGGTTCGAAATCAAGGATTTCGCAAGTCCGGGACTCCCGAGGGGTGGTCTTGTTTGACACTCTTGGAATCTTCTGGTCCATGATACACCCCGTCGAGTCCGATGGCGGGCCCCGCCACAGTGAGCAGTGGAAGAATATGCAGTCGATGGGGCTCGCTCCCGAGCCTGTGCGTGTGAATGTGTGGGTCCCTGCGGGAAAGAAACTGCCAGGCGACCACGAGTCATTCAAAGAATTCCGCATCAAAGTGTCCGACCTCACGCTTGATGATTGGAGTTCGATTCTTGATACGGACCTTGTCGCTTCCCAAGTGGGTCAACTCTTGTCGACCTGTTTCGTGAAGGTGACCCAAAGAGGATGGCAGAGGGGCGCTGTCAAGGTCGAGCCCAGGCTCGACTATGCGATCCCTGACCTGCTGGATTGCTTGGACCATGACTCCGAGGTGCAAAGTCGTTACGCCTCAGGAACGATCGATGCCTTGCATAGGAGATTAGGCTACTACGATGGCCTCCGGCTCATGAGTTCGGAGGGAACCCCCATAACAGACGTAGTGAAGAAAGGCGTAGTAGCCGTTGTCGAACTCCCCCTTAGCAGAGTAGAAGAAGATCTTCGTGACGCGATCGTGTCGATTCTCCTTCGGAAGATCATGTCCGCCCGTGCCGAAGGATCCTACGCAAAGAAGGTGCTGGAGTTGCAACCGCGACTATCCAAAGAGAAGCAACACGAACTCGAGGACTCTATCGACAGAAGCTTACCAAGGACCTGGATTGCACTCGACGAAGTCCACAATTTTGCACCTGTAAGTGGGAGAACCGCAGCGTCACGAGAGCTGGTGCGGATGACCAAAGAGGGTCGCAACATTGGCATATCCATTGTCATGACGACGCAGCAGCCTAGCGGCTTGGCCCAGGAGATCCTGACTCAAGTTGACACGCTGGTCGTTCATCAGTTGACGGAATACCGTGACCGTCATGTTGCGCATGAAAATCGGAAATGCCCATATCCAACTGAAGTAAAGGTCGACGGCAAGACTCTCCAGGATCAGGAGGATTTGCCGGCGTACCTGGGTCTTGGAGAAGCACTCGTCTCTTGTTCTGAAATGACTGAAGACGTACCAAGAGCCTTTCTCCTCCGAATCCGGCCACGAATAACTGCACATGCCGGATATGCCGGGTAAAGGCCATGGATGACGCGGTACTTGTTGGGTACACTGCCCTGCAGTCGCGCTTTGGGCATTTGAAAGTCCTTGTGTCTCTCTTCGGTGATCTACCGCAAGTGTCGCCGCGGCTTCTCGACTCGCGATGGGAACGAATCATGTTCTCTTCGGCAACCCTCGATAATGAACCACGGAAGATTGGAAATGTTCTCGCGTATATCGATCGAAAGAACCTACGTCAGCAGAGAAAGGGTCGATATCGAACGGTGTGCCCGCAAGCCGAGGGAAAACCGGGATCGATCATCTGCGTCTACAACCAGCAGCATACTTGCGGTCTTTCCGGTCTTCCCTGCAATCTCCAGAAGACCGACGGTGACCTGTGGAAACAGGCAGGCGAAGACTGCCTCAGCGAAAGCAAAGCCGACTTGGTAGGCATGTTATCGAGATACCGACTCATCCGTGAACACCTGGTTGAGAAGAAGCCCGGGTTTGGGAGCAAATTGTGGGACGGCCGTTTCCTACTACAAGATGTCTTCTTATCAGATTCCGCATTGAAGAGTTCTGCGGGCGCAGTTCAGAGGAAAAACTTTGGCGAAGTTCTTGACTTCGCAGCGAAACTGGATCTGATCTCTTCGCCCTTGGTCTCCGTGCGTCTTAGGGACGGAGGTCGCATATTGAAACTCTTGTCTGATGCCGGTCGCCCGGTCGAGCCGAACCCATTCTCACTCTCGGCGCAGGAGCGTGTCTTCTTTCTGTCGCGGGTCATCCAATTTGACGGGATGCTGTTTGCCAGATTGGTCCATTCGATAATCTCGCTAGGAATAGATGAGTTCGACAGGGGAGACGGTGGTTTGCGAAGGGAGTTTCTGATGATGCTGAGTGACCTTGTCAAGCTCGCCAGGTCGACTTCCCTTCGGAATGAACTTCGCGACCTACTGAATAAGGTTCAAAAGGGCGAGCGGCCCCAGGTGGGAGAAGGCGGGGCGAAGGAAAGGTCTACCCAGACCCCGGCTCGCGCATCTGTGGGCACGATCGAGCATCGGCTCACTCCACGTCTCGAACAACTGGGAGATCTTTGTTTCTTGGACAAGCCCGACGGGATGAGAGACAAGTTCCGGTACAGGACGACCACGGCGCTTCGGCGGCTGGATGACGCGCTAACCAGCTTCAACGTTGGGAGGGACGGTATCGAGAGGTTCGTGCGGGCGCAATACTTCAGTTTTGCGGTTAAGGCGTTTGGTTTGGGGGCTGTTCGAACTCAGGATCCTGACCGCATATGGCCGTATGTCGGGCAGTCCTATCCACACTTTCGCTTTCCGGTTGGCGAGACACCGATCTTTCATTTTGCTTTCGCCGCCAGCCTTCTCGCTCTGGGGGCAGAATCCATATTCTTTGAGGTGGAGGATGTTATTGCAATGCTCGCGGAAGAATTCAAGAGAAACCCGGAGGCAGTATCTCTGGCGCCTGGAAAGAGTGATATGGAGTGGACTTTCGCGCGCATTTCGGAGGACTACCTACGGCAATACCTCAAGTGACAGGTGGAGGCGACAATCCCTTCGAACTTGTTACGAAACGGGTGTCACGGACGTTCTTTGTGGAACTGTTCAATTATCTCGATCTGCCCGATGTGAAGTGCCTCAGACTGGTAATAATCTCCCCTTGGATAACCGAGTTCGCGGACGACCACATGCCTACGCCTACACTGGAGAAACTTGTTCGATACAGAGATCGGCTCGGGATTTTCAAGGCAGTCACTCGCAATCCGAGAAAGACATTTCCCGCGGGACACCGTACCCTTCATGAAGACGGTGTCCGGGTCTTGAAGGAAGCGGGGGCGGACCTTGTCTTTCTCGACGGGCTGCACACAAAGCTACTGGGAACCGAGTTGCTGGTCCCGGTCAGTCCCGGAAGGCGGGTCACGGACACGGTCACACTGTTCGGGTCGGCCAATCTAACCCTCAGATCGCAGTACAATATCGAATTGGGTCTTCGGACCAAATCGATTGGATGGGGAGAAGTGCTGAACAGGGAACTCTTCGAACTCGCGCAGCAGCTCTACGTGGCTGGAAAACGCGAGACCGGCGCAGCCTCTAGGAGACTGTGAAGATTAAATCGGAGATTAGGATGGAGGCATTGTCCAGACGACATATGACAAATTCGCGTGGGCCGACGACGGATATTGATTCAACGTGATTTGTTGAGAGGAATTGGCTGTCCTGAAGAAACACGTCACGGGGCCGATACTTTGGGTCAGGCAGTCGCTGGAGTTTGTTGCCCATCGTAAGGTATACAAGGCCAATGTAGTTTCGCCATTCAATAGCATCCGCCGGTGTCCAGAACAGGTCCGAATCATCGCCCGTGTATCCCGCACATAGGTAGCCCTCGGCGATCTTCGCGCCGAATTCCGGGGAGAAACCTCTCAGCATCTTCGGCACGTGGTTGAAATACGAGCCTCTAACCACCATTTCCTCGGCGAGGCTGCATAGAAATTGTGACCTGATGACAAACCAGTGGAAGGGTTCCAAGTCGGACGTACTCTCAACCCACTTCCAGTCCGCCTCTGGATCTGCATCTGCAAGGGCCGCCAAGGCGGGATCAACAGCGGCGTTGAATCTATCCATGCTTGACTTCAGGATTCGGATCACTAATTTCGGAGGCTTGAGACTCACCGTGTGGCCCAGCGCACCAAGTAGCTGAGCGATCGCGTCAGACGTTCCAATCGCTTCCAGCGCCGCCCGCGTCTCTTCCTTTTGGTTCTTGAGGCCTGTTGGGAAGACGCTCTTGAACTCGACTGGATGCATGTGCCCGCCCTCCCGGACAAACGCAGTTTCGAAGAGCGTCATGGTTTTTTGGACGTCTCCAGCAACCCGTAGCGATCCTGACAAAGGAAGTATCGACTCACTCTCGGAGCAGATGAGATGACAAGCCTCTAGCTTCCCTGATCCATCAATGGCGACATTGTCCATCCACACCTGATGTCCTCTCGCCACGCCGCAGATTTCATCTCCGGGCCGGATCTCCGAAGGATGAATGAAACCGGTTCGCGAAATCAGGAGCGAGTGCGGCCACAAAGTCACCCGAGCCGTATTCACACCTCGCGATAAGAGCGACCTGTTTGCCTGACAAGTCCGAGGGACTGCATGTGCATCAGTAACCCCGAGCGCCAATCCGATTGTTTGGGATCGGCGATGTATGCTCTAGGGACGTGAGGGGGGAAACGCGGGAGGCTGTCCAGGATGATAGAGCCCTTTGAGATTTCCGCGCCTACGTATTCGATGAGCGAATTGAAGTAATCCATGCTCGTCACGGCTAGGTAGCCGAAGGAACCACTTGATAATGGGAGGATTGCAAGGGATCCGCGATTCGCTGCGTAGCTAACTATGCTGTTGACCATCGTGAGATCGACAAAGGCGATGACTTTTGGCAGGAACGACCAGTTCTCGGCAGCAAGTCGCTGAGCAAGATTCCATCTAATGATGACGTTCTTGAAGAATCTGCCGCGATGCAGGATCGGCGATGCGGCGTTGGTTACGAAATCCTTCATGAATGCGATTCGTTCCTGCAGATCCTTGCGATCACGTCCGAAGAGCCATGCGTTCCCCACCTTTTCGGCATACAATTCGTCTTGAAGTTCTTCGATCGAAGTCGACTCCATAGGGTAGGACAATGCGTTTGCCAGATTTACGAAATTATCGAAAGTCAATGGAAGCGGGTAGTCCAGTGGGTCTTTCCTGCGCATCGAACTATTCCTCAGGCGCCCTCTCCGGGAAAAATCGGTCCACGGTTTCCGGCTCAATGATGCCAGTTCTTTCCGATCCACCTAGAGCGGACCTGCACACTTCCCCCGCGCAGTACAAGATGTCTCTCGGCTTCAGCCGGAACTCTCCACCTGAGTCATCGATAAGCCCCAGGAGCTTGGAGATTGCTGGCCGCCCGAAGGGAAAAGCAGAATCGTCTTGCGCCAACCGTGCATTCGGGCAACGAAAGAAGGCCAACCTCTCGTGCAAGAACGATCTCGCTTCCTCTTGGGAATAGACTGCGAAGTGTAAGTTTCTTCCTCGAATCAATTCTTTAAGATCTGGAGTCAAACTGTTCGTGAAATCGTCCACACTTGCCTCTCGTACGCCCAGCAGGAGAGCAAGACCGTTCGGGCAATTGTTCACCAGGCTTCGAAACATGTCGCTGATTTCAAGAAGGCGTTTTGGCCCCGCCCGCTTGATCCGCTGGAACTCGTCGACCGCCCATACGAACCGGCCCTTGCGCCTGTCGCACAGTCGAAGCATGTCCACAAGCGCAACTAGTGCATCTCTCGCCACTTCGTCGTTGTCGATATTCATTGAGACCCCGATTGACCGCCGCTCAATTGCACTGAGTCTTGTCCCAGCTAGCCATTCTATCAGCAAGGGGCGGCTGACGACTCCGCTTTCGTATGCCCGGAAGAATCCTACGAGACTTGGAACTCGCCTGCAGATGGTGCGTTCGAATTGGTCCGTCGTCCCATTGCGGACCAGCGATTTGTGGGCTTCGACCACCTGCTCCAGGTCCATCTCCCGTATCAGCCGCGAATAGAGACTCAGGAAGCTTCGGACCTGGTCTCGTGGAGCGATCTCGGTGTAGGCCGTCACGGTAGGTCCGGGAGAGGAAGCTACCCGTTCGACCATGTAGCGGAGAGCATGGGATTTGCCGACGCCCAATTCACCCCACACGAGGTGTAGTCTTGTTTCCGGAAAGTTCGCCACCTGTTGGATGAGCTCATTCACTTCGACCAGCTTGGTATGTGGTCCCGCCCAGCACTTTGCGGCATCGGAATCCGCTACCAAGTTGAAAGGCCATCGCCAGAAAAGGAACGACGGATAGTCGCACTGCTCGCACAAGCGATACTCACGATTGGGGATCCACGACTTAAAGCCTCCCGGATGATTGTGACAAATGGTGAGAGAAATCGCGGCAGCCGGCGAGTCATCGTGTCTAGGACTGCCTTCGGCGGTGGCCCTGGTCCCGGGTGATCCTTGGCCCAGACATCCGTACGATGGTGACTTGGTGGAATTGCGGTTGGATCTGCCAAAGGGGCCGGGTTGATCGTCTGTCTTGATCCGAAAGAAAGTTAGTTGCCCCAGTAGGCCGTCTGGAGGATACGCGGCGTGGACTATGTGTCCTGGGTTTGTTACGCGCTTGGAGGGGAGAATCTGTTGGACAAAAAGCCGAATCTTCCGAGCATTCGTAGTGAAGACCAGCTATCATGAGCAGTGATAACTACTTCCTGGTATCCCATAGTGGTTCGGCCGGCCGAACGACGGTCTTGCAGAAAGACTAGCAGGGGGCCACGAGGTGCACCGCCCCGGAATCAAGGAGAGGGCCATTATCCTATATGACTCCGGTCTCTCCTGCCGGGCGGTGTCGAGGGTCCTAATCCGCGGGCGAGGAACAGACGTATCTCCGCAAACCATTGCGCGGTGGATGAGGGAGGACGGACGAAGTCGGCCCGTAGGGGAGCCGCGATCAGTTGAACTCGGTTCCAAAGCGAGGCGGCTCTATGAGTCCGGCCTGACGATCGCGCAGGTCGCACAGAGGTTCGGCGTCGGAACGACGGTGACGAGGCGGCGCCTCTTAGAAATGGGTGTAGAGATTCGGCCGAGGGGATCTCGCTTCGTCCACCTCCTGAGCTGCGGGCGCCTGCAGAAGTTGTACGTCGATGATCGGCGGAGCTTGAAGAGTGTTGCTACGGAGTTCGGTTGCTCTATCGGGACCGTTCACTATTGGCTGAAGTCATACGGTATTCCGAGAAGGGGCAGAGGCGAGTTTCGTTGATTTGGCATGAGGGCAGGTCAGGCTGCGATGAGTCTCCTGTTATGATAGGCGATTGAGCCAGCTCTCGGAAAAAGGCTCTTCACCGAGCATTCGTTAACAGCCTCAACTTCGCGCCCCGTATGGCTCGTTTCCCGGTCGCCGGGCGCCACAAACTGCCCAAGATGATGTGCCTAGATCATCGTATACCGCGATCGCCATCAATGCGCCGGGCGAAGCCTCATCGGAGACCACGGATTAGCCCCCAAAGTCATGGAGCCAATCATCGCGGGCCGGGACCTCCGGAAATCCTGGGGCGCCACGCTCGTCCTCGAGCACGCGGACTTCCTCCTCCACGCGGGCGACAAGGCCGCCCTCGTCGGCCCGAACGGCTCGGGGAAGAGCACCCTGTTCCGCCTCCTGGCGGGCGAGACGGCGCCGGACCTGGGGGATCTCGTCCTCAAGCCCGGCCTCCGATACGGCTACCTCCCGCAGGTCCCGAACGTCCCGCCGGAGACCGTCGTGCGGGACGTCCTCTCCGCCCCGAGCCCGGAGGCGCAGCGGATCGACGCGGACCTCGCCGGCCTCGAGGCGTGGATGGCCCGCCCGGACGCCTGGGACGCCGCGGACGCGAGCGCGCGCATGGCCCGCTACGAATCCCTGCACGTCGCGCGGGGCGCCGCCCGCAGCCAGAGCGTGATCGTCAACGATCCGATCCTCAATGACCTGGGCGTCGGCGAGGAGCTCCTCGACCAGCGGTTCGGCTCCCTCTCCGGCGGCGAGAAGTCCAAGGTCCTCACCGCGCGCGCCCTCGCGAACGCGAAGGAGAAGGACGTCCTCCTGCTCGACGAGCCGACGAACCACATGGACGTCGACACGATCGAGACGATCGAGGCGTTCCTCCAGGAGATCGACGCGGCCGTGCTCCTGGCGAGCCACGACAAGTTCCTCCTCGACGCGATCGCGGACAAGGTGATCGAGATCGACCGTCTGCGTACCCTCGAGTATGTCGGCAACTACACCGACTACCGGGTGCAGCGCGACGCGATCGCGCGGGCCCGGGAGGCCCAGCGCCACCGGCATCAGGCGGAGCTGAAACGCCAACTCGCGATCATCGAGGCGTTCAAGTCCCGCAAGGTGTACGAGCAGGTGCTCTCCCGCAAGCTGCGGATCGAGCAGATGCGACGCGAGACGCCGGAGCCGCCGCCGACCGCCCCGCGCGCCTTCCGCCTCTCCTTCCGCACGGGCGCCTCGGGTCCGGGGGTCGTGCGCCTGGAGGGCGTCGCGAAGTCCCACGGAGGCCGCCTCCTCTTCGCGGACGTCGACCTCGAGCTGGCGAAGGGGGACAAGGTCGGCCTCGTCGGCCCGAACGGCGCCGGGAAGACGACCCTCCTCGAGGTCCTGATCGGACGCCAGGAGGCGGACGCGGGATCCGTCTTCCGGGGCAAGAACCTGAAGATCGGCTACTTCGCGCAGGAGGCGGAGGAGCTCGACTTCTCCCGCACCCTCCTCGAGGAGATCAGCAGCGTGCGGAATCCGCCGCCGTCGCAGGCGTGGGCCAGAGGGCTCCTCGGCCGCTTCTGGTTCCGGGGGGACGCGGTCCACAGCCGCGTCGGCCAGCTCAGCGGCGGCGAGCGGGCGCGCCTCGCGCTCGCGAAGTTCATCGCCCAGGACTACGACCTCCTCGTCCTCGACGAGCCGACGAACCACCTCGACATCGAGAGCCAGGAGATCGTGGCGGCCGCCCTGCGGACGTATCCGGGCATGGTGCTCGTCGTGAGCCACAACCGCTCCTTCCTGAACGAGGTGGCGAACAAGATCGCCATCATCGCGCACCGGCGCCTCGCCGTGTTCCAGGGGACCTTCAAGGACTCGTGGGCCGCGGCGAAGATGGCCGAGTTCATGGCGGTGCAGCAGAAGCCCCGGTACCGCGTCCTGCGCGTCGTCAAGGACTGGGAGACCGGGACGGCGTACCACGGCGGGGACGTGATCGCGCTCGGGGGAGCCGAGACTCAAGCCTTCCTCCGACTGCTGCGGTGGGCGGAGGCGAACGGCCGTGTGGAGCGCATCGAGGCGTAGGTGTCCGGCCGAACCCTCGATCGGCCTGCCAACCGCGACCACATTGTGGCCAGGGAAAGGGCGTTTCACCCTTTTCGTTCCGGAAGGCTTCGCAGGCGTTTCAGAAGTCGTTCCCTCGCGTCGGTGACGAACAGGAAATAGAGGAGCGCCATCCGAAAGAGGCTCGTCGTTTTCATACCGCCTATCTGCAGAACCGAGCCCAGTTCGGGAAAGCAATCGAAGAACAGATTGTGAGCGAGTTCCTCATGGCCCATGGTTTTCATGGTCTTCAAGAGCGATTTCATTTCCTGCTCAGACATCGTCCAAC
>Ga0209235_1000352_pt1 | contig 22626 bp, 18 predicted proteins | sample GraSoi013_1_20cm_4_FD_185817 | JGI IMG/M metagenome (GOLD analysis project Ga0209235, IMG submission 185817) | Grasslands soil microbial communities from the Angelo Coastal Reserve, California, USA - Sample 09_25_2013_1_20cm (SPAdes) (version 2) | ecosystem: Environmental > Terrestrial > Soil >... | reverse complement strand
TGCCGCCCGGCCGCGAAGGCGAGAAGCAGTGGTTCCTCATGCTGCGCGCAGCCTTCCCTGATGGCCGCACGACGATCGATGACATCATCGCGGAAGGCGACAAGGTCGTTGTCCGCGGGACGATGACGGGCACACACACCGGCGAGTTCATGGGCATCCCCGCGACCGGGAAAGCCGTCGAGATCTCGGGAATCGACATCACGCGGTTCGAGAACGGGCAGAGCACCGAGCACTGGGGACAATGGGACGTCGCAGGCTTGATGGTGCAGCTCGGCGTCGCGCCGCCTCCGCCCGGGGCGCCGGAGACCGAGTGAAGGTCCCACCCGAATTCGTAGCTCCCGTTTCGCGGGTCCCCGCGTTGGCCTTTTATGGCCCCGCGGCGTTCCTTCGGACGTGGAGCTAGCCACCCTCGCGAAGTACCCGTTCCTACGCGAGGCGTCCGCGTTCATCCGAGCGGAGAAGGTCAGCCTCGAAGAGATCCTCCTGGAACCCGCGTACGCCCGGGCCCGGAACCTCGGGAAGGCGCGGGTCCTCGAGGCGCTCGAGCGCGGGGCCGCGTCCGATCGAGTCGCGATCGCGCCGGCCGACCAGCTCGCCCAGTTGCTCGCCTACCCGGTGTCCCGGATCCTCGTCTCCGCCTTGGAGGACACGTATCTGATCCGGAGGTTCGCCCTGCGGGAGGCGATCGCCGCGGAAGGACGCCTCGAGTCGGAGTCGGACGATTTCGCGATCCACATGGCCGGGCAGCTGGCGATGGACCTGCGGCGGGAGGACGGCGGCTACCGCCTTCACTTCACGGATTTCCTGCGTTTCACGAACACGATGCGCGACGCGCCATGGAAATTGATCAACCAGCGAGTGGACCGCGGGTACGTCATCTTGCAACGGGCGAAGGCGCTTCGAGTCATGCGAAACGCGATCCAGCGGCACATCGAGGAAGGCCTACCCCTCCCCGTGAACGATGACATCGTCACGGCATTCCGGACGGACCTCCGCGAGATCCGTGGAATCCTGGAGGCGAAGAAGGCGACGTTCAAGGCAGAAGACATCGGGAAGGTGAGCATCACCCGGTTTCCGCCGTGCATGTACAACCTCCTGGCGCAGATCCAGAACCACGAGAACGTCCCGCACATGGGCCGCTTCGCGATCGTCGCGTTCCTCCATCACATCGGCCTGGGAAACGAGGAGATCTTCCGCGTCTTCGGGGACGTGCCGGATTTCGCGGCCGACGTCACGAAGTATCAGATCGAACACATCACCGGCACGTCGAGTCCGACGGAGTACACGCCACCGGAGTGTGCGACGATGAAGTCCTACGGCATTTGTCCGGGACCGGACCGAATTTGCCTGACGATCAAGCATCCCCTCCAGTACTATCGCGTGAAGGGGCGCGAGCAACGGCCGCGCGGAGAGAGCGCCTCGACCGCGACCTAGGCAGAGAATCCCCGCCAAGTCTTCACGGCGCGTTGCACGGCCGTCGCGTTGCCGAGGACCGCGAAGAGGACCATGAACCACTCGAGCGGCCCGAACGTCAGGACGCCGACGCCCCAGGTCGCACCGCCCGACGGCGCGACGATCAGCTGAATCAGGCCGCCGAGGAACAGGAGCACGAGACGATCCGCGCGGCCGAGGACGCCGCCGTAGGCGCGGCCCTGTCCGACCGCCTGCGCCTGGGTCCCCATGTACGACGTCAGGAGGACGCCGAGGAGCGCGAGCGTGCCGACCGACAGATGACAGTACATCGCGTTGAAAGCGATGCCTCCCAGCATGAACACGTCCGCGTACCGATCAAGCACATGGTCCAAGAAGTCGCCGCGCACGGATGCCTTTCCGGCCATCTTCGCAATCTTGCCGTCGAGCGCGTCCAGGTACGAGTTGGCCAGGATCAGCACGAGCGCGAGGCCGAGGAACCCTCGCCCGCCGATGAAGAAGGAGATGCCCGCGCCGACCGCCGCGAGGAAGGCGATCCACGAGACGACGTTCGGATTGACGCGCAACATCCGAGAAGCCACGGGGACGAGGAACCAGTCCGCGGCCTTGCGGTACCGGTCTAGTACCACGAGAGCACCTCGGACGCCCAGTCGACGGTCCCCGGTTCGTGGCCGTTCGTCTTTCCTTGAAGGATCGCGAGGATCGCCTCGGCCGTCTCGCTCGGGGTCGCGTTCGTCGTGTCGACCTCGAACACGAACGGAAGGCGGGCGACCGCCTCTTGCAGGATCACGTCGATCGCCTCCGCCTCGACGTTCTCGCGGACTTTCTTGGGGGGCCAGCCACGCGCCTCGAGTCGAGCCCGGAGGACGGACGGCCGGCACCGCAAGACCACCGCGAGGTTCACGTCCATCCGGTGGCTGTAGTGGCTCTTGAGGAACGCGACTTTCGCGGGGATGCGCAATCCCGCCCGCAAGGCGTCCACGTCGACCTCGTCCGTGCCTCGTTTCTCGTCGCGGCCGACGATCAGGCCCTCCCGGCGCGCGATCTCGTCCAGGTCGACGACGACGTAGCCTCGCTTCGCGAGCACGTCGCATGCGGAGGACTTGCCCGTCCCAGGCGTCCCGGTGATGGCGACGAGCACGCCAACACCATCGGGGCGGGGCCTAAATCACTTGCGTTCCGGCCCGAACGAGACCGGACGTCCGCGGCGCAGGAAGTATTTCTCTCGCAGCGCGAGTCCCGTGCTCGTGCCCACCAGGTCGACGACGAAGCCGAGCACGAAGAGCAGGAATCCGTAGTGGAACAGGAACGCGGGCACGGAGTCGGGGGAGACGAACACGACACCGACGAGCATTGGGGACAGGGCCATCGCGCTCGCCACGCCGCCGCTCAGGAGGAGCCCGATGAAGACCTCGAAGATCATCTCGGAAAGATTCTCGGTCGCAAGGCCCACCAGGATGGAGGTGATGCCGAGCAGCGCGAGCATCCAGGGCACCGAGGCCTCGCCCGATGCGGGGACGCCGCTCACCGGGAACACGCCGTAGAAGATGACATACCCGCTCCCGACGCCGAGGACTGCGGCCAATGCGAGCGTCCGAGCGATCGAGCGCACCTTCCCGGGTCTGGGACTAGCCAAGGTTCGGTCCCTCCTCGAGCACAATGCGCGTCAGGGAGCTGAGGAACGGATTCGCATCGGGGCCCGGGGTCGGCAGATCCCGGACCTCGACGACCAACTGCACCCAGTGGAGCCAGGGCATGACCGTTCCGTTGCCTCGGACCTGGGCCGCATACTCCGTGATGTTCTGGACCGCGCCGAAGCGGGCCGCATCCGAGCTCCGTGTCAGGACGAACGACCGCGTGAGTGTCGCGGTCCCTTTGGGCGGGATCGGCACCGGCAGGACGCTCAGGGAGCCCAGGTACGCCTTGAAGAAATAATGCGTCCCCGTCTCGTTGTCGACCACCTGGTCCGTGCGTCCGAGGTTCGGGAGTCCCCTCTCCATCGGAAGATCCTCGATCCAAGATTTGTACGCAAACGAGGTCAGGGCGAGAACCCTCGAACTCGGGTTGGTCACCGTGAGCGTCATCGTCAGGTTGACGGAACTGCTGGCCAGCAGGGCCCCGGTCGCCGTCGTTCCGGTGAAGGAGACGGTCCGCGATGGGGCAAGCTCGACGGACGTGTGGGCGAGGATCACCGACGAATAGCTTGCGGACGACACGGCCACGAGGACCGTCAGCAACACGGTCCAGCCGGCGACGAGGAACCATACCCGCTGCTCCGGGTACTTCCATCGGGATGCGAAGCGTGCGGCCCAGCCCATCGTCCTCACTTCGCCGGAGGCCCGTGGGACGCGAACAGCTTCTGCGCGATGTCCTCGACGACGCTCTGCTCCGGCATCGGCGGTTCGACCAGGCGGCCTTCGTAGATGTCCTGGGCGAAGTGGCATTCCGCGGTATGGCCCGGCGCCACCTCCACGTTCGGAGGCGCCGTCGTCTTGCAGATGTCCTGGGCCAGGAGACAGCGCGTGCGAAAGCGGCAGCCCGAAGGCAGATCGATCGGGCTCGGCAGCTCGCCCTTGATCGGCACCTGCGTGTACGTGTGCTCCGGATCCGGGACGGGCACGGCCAACAACAGGGCGCGGGTGTAGGGGTGGGTCGGCTTCGAGACGACTTCCTCCGTCGGGCCGCTCTCCACGATCCGGCCGAGGTACATGACGGCGATCCGGTCCGACATGTACCGCGCGACGGCGATGTCGTGGGTGATGAACACGTAGGGGATGCGATACTTGTCGCGGAGGTCCAGCATCAGGTTCATCACGCCCGCGCGGATCGACACGTCAAGCATCGACACCGGTTCGTCCGCGATGATCACCTTGGGGTTGAGGACGAGGGCCCGCGCGATCGCGACGCGCTGCCGTTGACCTCCCGACATCTCGTGCGGGAAGCGGTCGAGGAAGTCCTGCCCCGGCCGAAGGCCGGCGTCCTCGAGCGCGTGGATCACGAGTTCGGCCCGCTGCTCACGATCGTTCGCGATCCCGTGGATCAGGAGCGGCTCCGAGACGGCCCGCAAGACGGAGAACCGCGGGTTGAGCGACTCGTACGGATCCTGGAAGATCATCTGGAGGTCCCGCCGAAAGTCGAACATCTCCCGCGCGGTCAACGAGGCGATGTCGGTCCCCTGGAACAGGATGAACCCTTCCGTGGGGGTCTCGAGGCGCGAGATGAGCCGTCCGGTCGTCGTCTTGCCACAGCCGCTCTCGCCCACCAGGCCGAGGATTTCTCCCTGCATGAGGTTGAAGCTGACGCCGTCCACGGCGTGCACGTACACTTGCTCGCCGCGGAACGAGCGGAGAAACCCTTTCTTCAGCTCGAAGTACCTCTTGAGCTTCTGAACGCTCACGACGGTTCCGGGCGGCGGCGCGACCGGGCCGAGCGGGACGTCACCTGAAAACTCGGGAAGGGGAGCCGCCGTCAGGTCCGCGTCAAACCCCCCTGGGTGTAGAAGTCCTGGCTGAAGTGGCAGAGCGACCGGTGGCCCGGCTCCGGCACGACGTATGGAGGCGGGGTCGTCGTGCAGATGTCTTTCGCATATTTGCAGCGCGGATGGAAACGACAGCCGCTGGGCGGGGTCACGAGGCTCGGCGGGCTGCCCGGGATCGACTCAATCCGCTTCTTCTCTCCCTTCACGCTCGGGAAGGCGCCGAGCAGCCCTTCCGTGTACGGGTGCAACGTCTGTGAAAAGATCTTCTTCGAGGAACTCTCCTCGATGATCTCGCCGGCGTACATCACGCAGATCCGGTCCGCGACCTTCGCGACCGTGGAGACGTCGTGGGAGATGATGATCAACGTCATCTTGAGCGTCTCCTGGAGCCGCAGGATCTCGTCCATGATCTTCGCCGCGGTGATGACGTCCAACGCGGTCGTGGGCTCATCCATGATCACGAGCCGGGGCCCGAGGGCCAGGGCCATCGCGATCATCGCGCGCTGCTTCATCCCTCCGCTGTACTCGTGCGGATAGTTGTCGATCCGATCCGGCGGGATCCCGACGAGCCGGTACAGTTCCTCGACGCGTTTCCGCGCCTCGTCGTCGCTCATCGGCTCGTGGGTCTGGATCGCCTCGACGATCTGATCGCCGACCGTGTACACGGGATTCAGGGCGTTCATCGCCCCCTGGAACACGATCGAGATCTGGGCCCATCGGACGGCGGACAGCTTCGGGTGGTACTCCCGCAGCCGCCCGTCCTTCCGGCGGGTGACCGCCACGAGATCGCCTTCTTGACGGGCGGCCGCCAATCGCGCTTGGATCTGGGCGAGCTGCCGGCCCGACCCGCGGCCGCCCTGCTCCATCTGCGCCTCGAGCTCGGCGACCTTCGCCTCGAGCGCACGGATCTCGGGCTCGAGGTAGGTCCGGTACGTCAGGCTGAGCGGGTGCCGAAGGAGTTCGAGCTGCTCTTCAAGCTCCGCCCGCTCGTCGTCTGGCTTCGCCCCTTCCTCGGGCCGTGGCATCGCGGCGAGCCGGGCTTGCATGGGCGCAACGTCCCTCGCAATCCGCTCTGCCGCGATCTTCCAGTACTCCTCGCGATACGGGTACAGTTTCCCTTCCGGTTCCCAGATCACTTGACCGCCGAGGATGTGGGCGTTGGACGGGAGGAGTTGGGTGATCGCATACGCGAGGGTCGTCTTCCCGCAGCCGCTCTCCCCGACGAGTCCGACGGTCTCTCCGCGATCGATCGACAGATTCACGCCGTCGACAGCGCGCACCCACCCCTGACGGATTCGGAAGTAGACGCGTAGGTCCCGGACGGCGACGAGGGGCACGCTCAGCGCCTCCGGAGGCGCGGGTTGATGATCTCGTCGAAACCGCGTCCCAGCAGGTAGAAGCCGAGGCTCAGGAAGGTGATCGACAAACCGGGCGGGAGGAGCCACCACCAGTACGCCAGCGCGCCGCCTTGTGTGAGGACGTTCGACAGGATCCCGCCCCACGAGACGACGGTCGCGTCCCCGAGGCCGAGGAAACTCAGCGCCGCCTCCGTGATGATCGCACCCGCCACGGCGAGGCTCATGTACAGGAAGCTGAACGGGAGGACGTTCGGCGCGATGTGCAAGAAGATCAGACGCAGATCGGAGGCGCCGGAGACGCGGGCCGCGTCGACGAACGGACGTTCTTTCAGGGTGAGGACCTGCGCCCGGATGACCCGCGCGATGCCGGGCCATCCGAGCAGACTGAGGACCATGATGATCGTCCAGATGCTCGGACGCAGGATCGAATCGAGGATCAGGACCACGGGCAGGAACGGGAGGACGAGGAAGATGTCCGTGAGACGCATCAAGAGGGTGTCCACGATCCCGCCGTTGTAGCCCGCGACGAGTCCGACGATCGTGCCGATGCCGACCCCCAGGAGGGCCGCCAGCAATCCGACGAGGAACGCGACCTGGGTCCCGTAGAAGACCAGCGTCAGGATGTCGTGGCCGATGAAGTCCGTCCCGAGGATGTACCGGTTTCCGGAGGGATAGACGCCCGGGGGCAGCGGGGCCCGCGTGGTTCCGAGGAGCTGGAAGACGACTGTCTGCCGGGAGACCGGGTCCGTGAAGGCGCCGTTCACCTCTTGCGGCGTGATGGCGCTCCCGAACAAGGTGCCTCCGAATGCACCCGCGTAAACGACGTGCGGAACGCTCGGTGGGGGAATCACCCCGAGGAAGGCGGGCACCTCGAGGCCCCCGGTCGCGAACGTCGTGCCCATCGACACGATCTGGTCGTCCGCGGTGAAGATGAAGACGGAAGTGCGGGCATCGACCTCGAAGTAGTCTCGGAGCGGGCCGTGGAAGTATGCCCGGAACTGCGGGATCACGGCACCCGTCTGGTTCAGGCCGATAAGGTAGCTCGTGTCGTTCGCGGAGCGATAGAAGCCCGCGTACACCGACTCGCCACGCGTGCTGAGGGGCAGGCCAATCGGTTCCCAGGAGCTGTCGAGCTGGGCGAACTCCCGACCGGGGACCAGAGCGAGCGCGTTGAGGTCGAGATAGGCGATCCCGGTGTGTGAAGCGGACTTCACGGGCAGGTAGAACAGCATGGGGAAGCTGGAGCGGGTGAAGCCGATCTGCCCGTGGACGGTCGCCGGCTCACCGCCAAGAGCGAGCGGAATCCAGGCCCGGTGAACGCCCGTGATGTTCAGCACCTCGAGCGTGTTGTTCATCAAAGGCAACAAGACCGCCGCGCCGGCGCCGGCGCGCCATGCCTCCCACTTCTCGACGCGTTCCTGGTTGTAGTAGATGAACGGCGGAGCGCTGAGACTCGCGTTCGTCTGGAACATGATGTGCCCTGACGGGGCGACCGGATCTCGCTCATGGACGTACGTGAGTTCGTAGACGCGCGTGTGGTTCAGATCCGAGGCGTAGAAGTACCGGTAGGGGCCGACGGGGAACGTGGAGATGCCGACCGACACGACGCGCTCGAGCGGTTGGACGAGGAGGTTGCCCGACGACGCGGGGTCCTCGCCGGTATACAGGGGGTCGAAGTCGAGGCTGTCGCGCGTGAAATTCGTCTTCTCGAACGGATTGACGGCGGCGAAATCCCGTCCGGCGAAGAAGGCTAGGGCACCATTGTCCCGGCCCGAACCGAACTGAAGGCTGAGGTTCTTGCCGGGGACGATGTAATAGACGTTCGACAATGGCGAGTCGATCAATGGGATGAACCCGAAATCCGAATGGACGTCCCGAAAGAGCGACTCGTTCCCCCTCTGGAACGGGCTCTCGTTCAGGCCCAACGAGTACCCGAGAAGATCCATCCGGATGAATCCGGAGCTCGCGTAGTTGATCAGCCACATGCCGCCCGCGCGATCGCTCGACAGCGGCGTCGTGGGACCCATCACCGGCGCCCCGTACGTCGACCCTGCCGGGAGGCTCGGGAGCGTGAGGTTGTATGAGTTCACGATGAAGCGGTCCGACGCGGGCGCCTCGAACGTTTTCGGGTACGGCGAAATCCAGGGAGCGAAAATCGCGATGACAGCAAAGACGAGGACGACCGCCGCGCCGGCCATCCCAAGACGGCTCTGCCGGATGCTGTCCCAGGAGCGTTTGACGAGGAACCGGAGTTGCTTCAGAATCCCGGAGCCGGTGAGCCTCGCGACGGGCGCCTCGACCTCAGAGACGGACACGCGGATCGAGCACCCCGTACAAGATGTCGGCGACGATGTTGCCTAAGATGACCAACACGGAGATCAGGTACAGGATCGCTCCCGCGAGCATGTTGTCTTGCTTGAAGATCGATTGAAGCAAGTACCAGCCCATCCCGTAGTAGGAGAAGACCTGCTCCAGGATGATCGCCCCGCCGATCACGAAGCCGAGGCTGATCGCCAACGTCGTCACGATCGGTAAGTAGGCGTTCCGAGCGACGTGGCGGTTGCGTACCTTTCGCGCGGACAAGCCCTTCGCGCGCGCGGTCAGGATGAAGTCTTCGCCGAGGACCTCCAGCATCGAGGTCTGCATGAGGAGGATCGTGCCCGCCGCACTGATCAGGACGAGGGCGAGCATCGGCAGCGCACCGTGCATGACGATGTCCGCCGCTTGGAACAGGAAACTTCCCCGGGCCAAAGACGGGAAGTGCTGCGCCGTCCACGTCGGATCACTGTATCCGTTGAGGGGGAAGATCGGGATCGCGAACCCGAACGCCCACAAGAGAATCAGGCCGATCCAGAAGGACGGCATGTTGTAGAAAAACAGACTCGAGACGATCGCGAGGCCTTCCGTCTTGCCGCGGTGCCACGCGATGAACCGGCCAATCGCGATCCCGACCAGGTACTCCGCGATCAATGCGCCGCCGAACAGGAACAAGGTCCTCGGCAGCGCGATGGCGAGAATCTCGGAGACAGGCCGTCCCTCTGAGAACGAGCGACCGAAGTTGAAGGTGAACATGTTCCCGAGGAAAATCCAGAGCTGAACGTACCAGGGTTGATCGAGGCCGAACTGAATCCGAAGCTGGGCTCGACAGGGAGCCTGGCACGTCGGGTCTTGTGTATACGCCGCGAGCGGGCCGCCCGGCAACGCCTGGAACAGCAAGAAGATGATGATGGTCACAACGAAAATCGTGATGACTCCCTGAATCGCGCGACGGACCAGGTACCGCCTCAGCGACGCCAACCCGACTCACCCCCGACTCCGGTACTTCTAACGGTCGCCAGCATATTTGTACGTTCCCCCGACCGGACCGAGGGATCCAAAACGGAAAGAGGAAAGGGACCGGGGCGGCGTCCGCCCCGGTCGTTCGGGCCTAGAGGTTCTCCTCTGGCGGCAACTCCTCCTCGGCTTGGTCTCCGCCCTTCGTCTCGTCCATCATTCCCGGGGCCTTGGGTGGCCTTCGACCGCGGCTCATCATGCGGCCGACGACGACTCCCACGATCAGGCCAACCACCAGGAGCCCGCCCGCAAGCGCATAGAGCGTCGTCAAGTCCTGCGGGGGCGGAACCGGAATGCTGGCCGTCGTCGACGAGCTCCCCACCGCGACGGTGTGCGAGCCTCCCGTCGGGAAGATGTACGTGAAGGTCACGGTCGCGCTGCCCAGGGCCGTCAGGTTCACAGTCTGGACCGCCACGGGCGTGCTATCCACGTACAAGGTCACCGGCAAGGAACCGGCAATGCTCAATGTATTTGTCACCGTTGCCGTGATCGTGGACGCGGTGCCCGCCACTTTTGCATCCACCGTTGGCGTTCCGTACGTCACCACGGGTGGCGAAGCGACGTACCCGTACCAACCGCGAGCCGCGCCACCGTAGGAGGTCGTTGCGACAACGAGTCCTTCGGTCGCACCGAGTGTCGCGGCCGTCACGTTGAACGTCGCCATACCGGTCGCGTCGGTTGCGACTTGGGTACTGCCACTCCAGACGTCTGCGCCGGCAATCGGCTGACCCGTCAAGATGCTCCAGACCTGTACAGTGGCGGTCGCGGTGCCGCCAGGCGACAACAGGGTCCGATCCAACGAGACGGTCAAGAACGCCTTCGTCGTCGGGAGGTACAGATAGCCAATCGTGAAGTCGAACGGAATCTTCGCGAGCGGCGCCGCGAACGTTGGGGCGAACCAATACTTGCCGTAAGCACCCGAGAACAATTGGTCAATCCCGCCGTATGCGTACCGGAAGTCGGACGGGATGAAGCTCAGCCCGAACGACTGAGACAGACTTACGGGGAACTGCGTTCGGGTGTAGTTCACGTAGCCCAAGTTAGTCCCGACCAACGTTCCGGCGACTGCGTTCGCACTCGTGCTGTGGCCGTTCGGGCCTGAACCCTTGACATTGCGAGCCGAGGTGCACGGAGGTCTTCCTGGAGTGCTGCACCATGGTCCGGGGCCTTGCACCAGGAAGACCTCCGGATCCGCCACGGTCGCGCCGTTCAGACCCTTGAATAGAGCATGGAAGGTCACGCCTAGGGCCTGCGACGTGAAGATCGGTGCGGACAGGGTCAGGGATGCCAGTCCGAAGACAGGGGCGCGCTGAATCACGATTCCCGAGTCAATCGCGAAGTCGGTGTGCTCGATCGAGGCAACGAAGTTGCACGCGTCGGCGGTGACGTTCGGTGTTCCGCCGATGTACGCTTTGACCTGGACCCTCGAGTCGATCTTGTGCGGCATCGCCGTGAAGTGGGTCTTGAACGCGCCTGTGACATCGGTCTGGCTCGTCGCGTTGAGGTAGTACAGCCCGTGGAAGTCCGCCGGCCAAGCGATTGTGCCCTGCCCGGCGCTTCCGTCTGGGTTGCACGAGTCAATCACGCCAAGATTCCCGACCACTTCGAAGTCCTCGACGAAGTTCGTGACGCCCCACCGAGTTCCCTTCGACGGGTCTCCTAGGACGGGGGAAGTCGCGAACCCTCCGCCGAGGTTGCCCAACCCGAAGGAGTTCAGGTCGAGCCCGGCCCCCAGATAGTGGGGCGGGTCGGTTGCGCAGTTCGGGTCACAGCCATAGTGGTACGACCAGTCGAATTCCGCCGGCAAGCCGAGATCGCCGTAGGTGATTTGGAACAACACCGGGACTCCGCTCGCTGCCGTGTTGGTCTGGTTCACGACGTGGGCGGTGACGTTGTTCTGCTTGCCCGTCGGATCGAACGCCATCGTCCTGGCGTCGAATGTGATCCAGGCCGCGTGACCTGCCGTGGCGGGCCCAGCCGATACTAGGAGCTCGAGCTGATCCGAAGTCGCGAAGACTTGGTTTCGGGCGACGAACCGCACTCCGACGTTCACGTTGTGCAGGCCCGTCCTCGCCGCGCTCGTCTCGCTCGCCGTGAAGGTCGCGTGCCCGCTCGCGTCTGTCTTGTTCGAGTTCGCGCTCGCTGCAGCGACCGTCAGGTTCGCCGTGTCCGCGACCTGCGGGTCGACGTCGATGCCCGCGACCGGGGCCCCAGCCCAGTTCGTCACCGTTACGGTAAAGTTCGCCTGGCTGAGGAGCGGATTCACGACCAGCCCGTTCGCGGATGTCGAAGCGGCGCTCACGATTAGCCAATTGGGCGTCACGTCGTTCTGTACGAATAGAATGATCGAGGCCCTTTGGGTGTCCCCAACGATCGTGTTTTGCACCGTCGTGTTCGCCTTGATCACTTCGGTGAGGTGCTGGTTCGGGTACTTCGTGATCGATGGAGGCGTGTAGGTGAACGCCACCTTCCCGGTCGCATCGGTCACGCCCGAGGCCGGCGCAACGGTCCCGAACACCAAGGTGGTGTCGATGTTGATCGTGTGGCCGGGGAGGCCTGCCCCCAAAGCGTCCGTCAGGGTCGCGGTGATCGTGGCTGTGCCTGTCGGCGCAATCACGGGCGTCGGTGTGCTCAGCCTCAGCGTCGAGATCGGCGCGGGCGGAGCGACGGTGACTTCCATCACCTTGCCGTTCGTACCCGTCAGGCTTCCTTTCGTCGCGACAACGGAAGCGATCACGTTACCTTGAATGACCGGAACCGACCAGGTGAAGTGGACGCGTCCGCCCGCGTCCGTGGTGCCACTCTGCACAACGGACTGGGAACCGTACCGCAGGGTCAAGGTGACCGCGGCGCCGCTTGCCGGAGCCGCGCCCTGCGACACAAGGATGTCAAACGGGGCGACCTGCGTTGCATAGACCTGGTCCGGCATCGACAAGGCAACGGTGAGCGACCCACCGGTCGGAGGCGTCACAGTGCCCGCGGGGACGATGTGAGGAATCGACCACGGGTTGTAGATGCCGCCGCCGTTCGGGTAGTTCGCCCAGCCTGTCCAGGCGTCGTTCCGGTACGCGTTCAGGTTCTTCCGGTAGTAGAGGACGTTCCACGGAAGCTGGTCGGTCAGGATGCCTTCCGCGTCCTTGATCTTCTTGACGCGGCTCGCGGTGTCCGTGTCGGTCAACGCGCTGTGGATCAGGTTGTCGACCACGGTGTTGCTGTAGCCGGCGGAGTTGGATCCACCGGTCCCGAGATTCACGTCTCGCTCCGTGCAGAAGAAGTCACAGATGTACGTCTCCGGGAAGTCGCCCAGGGAGAAGCCGAGGACGTAGATGTCGAACGACACCGGTGCGGTAAACGCCTTCGCCACGATTGTGTCGAAGCTCGTCGGCGCGGCGTCGATGTCCAATCCCATGGTCTTCAGGTTCTTCGAGATCATGATGCCGGCGTCGGCCCGGATCGGGTCGTAGTCCTTCGGAGGCGTCAAGATCGTCGCCTTAACCGGCGAGCAGTCGGGAGCATCGAGGAATCCATCGCCGTTGCAGTCATGGAATCCGGCCCCGGTCAGGAGCGCGGTCCCCGCCGCGATGTTGAAGTCCGGTGGCGAGGCGGTCGTGTTCACGTACAATGGGTTCGAAATCGCGATCGGGACCGTGCCCTTGGCGCCGAATCCGCCCATGAGCGTGTTCACGATGTAGTCCTTGTTGATCGCCATCGAGAACGCCTTGCGCAGGGTCTGGCTCCAGGGAGCCTGTCCCCACGGCCGCTCGCGCATGTTGAAGGAGACGTAGAAGAACCCGGAATCGGTGACCTGCTCGATGTTAATCGCCGGGTTGGACTGGACCTGGGTTAGGAAGCCGGGCGTGAGGGGCCAGACCAAGGTGTCGATGTCGCCCCGCTGAAGCGCCAGGCTGATGACGTCGAGACTGCCGTAGATCACCGCGCGGATGTGGCGCAGGGCCTTCGGGTAGAACGGATACGCATCGCCCCTCCAGGTGTGGGATTGTCCCTTGCCCCAGTAGCTCGGCGAAACGTCCATTGTGGCGTCGCCGTTGTGCGTCCAGGATGTCAGCTTGAAGGGCCCCGAGCCCGTCGCCGCGTCGAGCCCGTTGTACGTCGTGTCGATCGAGTTGTCGAACGTGTCCGTCAGATGGCTGGACGGGTCGGACAGGTTCAGCTGGGGCCATGTGCCTAGGTGGTTCTTCCACAGGCCCGATGGGATGATCGGAATCTCCATCGTGTCGTAGAAGAACAGGGCGTACGTCTTAGAGAGATGGAATTTCACGGTCGTTGCGTCGATCTTCGTGACGCCGATGTGGGACACGCACTTCGCGCCGCTGCAACCAGTGGTCGCGTTCCAGAGCGGGTACTTCTGCGTGTCGGACCAGACCGCGTTGAAGATCCCAAGCTGGTACGTGGACCACGGCAACGTCTGGAACGTGAACACGACGTCGTCGGCCGTCAGAGCTTGGCCGTTCGTGAACGTCGCGTTGTTGTGGATATAGACCGTCACACCGAAACCCGTTGAATCAATGCAATATCCTGGGCCGCTCGGTAGGCTCCCGGCGGGACAGGCCGACCCACCTTTGGTTGGATCTGACAACACGTTAAACGTCGTAAAATCAGGATCATGGGAGAACAACCCTTCGAAGTTGAACTCCACGTGATACTGTTTCCAGACGCTATTCGTGGCAGTATCGAAATAGTTCGGGTTCACCATGTCGTTCTGAAGGCCCACCGTCAGGGTATCCTTCGACCCGGCAACGGCCGCGGCCGGGTGGGCCTGCAGCACGAACACAAGACCCGCGGCGATCATCACATAGACGACCAATACCGCGTGCACGTGTTTCGAGCGCAGAAGCTTTGGAAGCAACGAGACTCCTCCCTCAACCGATTAGCGGCGGAACAGGGGGGAGCGTATAAATACGTTTGTCCGAACCGCTTCTTAGCTCGAATTTCGAACCATTTCTTGGTACGATTCTCGAACCCGCGGGCACTTTTCGAGATGAAACGCAACGGCAAAAACTCCATGAGACGAATCGAAGGCTTCAGGCCGACGCGGCGAGGTCGATCGCGCGCAGCCAGCGTAACCGGAGCGCGGCATCAGTCCGTAGCGCGTGCCACTCGTCGAGCGCTTTCCCCTTCCGGACGACCTGGAACGGAAACCCGTACGATACGTCCATCAGGAAGAGCGGCTCCGCGGGAGCGACTCCGAAGTCATGTCGCTTTCCTTCAAGCGCGGCCCGGACCGTGTCGAGGGCGACATCGCCCCTCGCGAACGCGACCATGGCGGCCACAATCCGACGGACCATGCCTCGACGAAAACTGCCGGCGCGGACGTCGACCACGATGACGTCCACGTCGCGCGTGACGTCGAGCGAGTTCAGGGCGAACGCACCCGCGGGCGGCTCCGACGTGAACGAGCAAAAGTCGCGGTCCCCGAGGAAGAGCGCACCGACTTCGCGGAGCGAGTGGACGGACAGGTCGTCGTATAGGTGGTATCGATACCAGCGTTCGATGGCGTGGCGCGGATGGAACGCCGGAGGCACCTCCGAGTACGCCCAAGCCCAGACCCCTTCGGCATGGTCGTTGAAGACGCCGACCACCGCGTCGCCTTGGAGCGCGGCATCGAACGCAATCACATTCCCCACCGCGCTCACACCCCGATCCGTTCGGCTCGCGCTCCGGAAGAAAGACTCCCGCGGATTCTTGAGGATTTTGCCCGCGCGCAACGCGGCGAGGCACTCCCCTTCGACCGTCCGCCGGTCGGGCTGGCGTTGGTGGCCGAAGAACGCGCCTCCATCGTACGCGATCTTGAGGGCGACGCGCATGCCAAGGAATATCTCCTGTACAATATATCGAGCGCACCGTGCCGACGATCCGCGTCGTCCTCGTGGAGCCGAAGAACGAGGGGAATGTCGGGGCCGTCGCGCGGGCCATGAAGAACTTCGGCGTCGGGAATCTTGTGCTGGTGAAGCCGTGCCGGCTGGGTGCGGAGGCGCGGCAACGGGCGATGCGGGGGATCGGGATTATGGAGGCCGCGCGCACGGTGGACGACTTGGAGACCGCGTTGAAGGATGCGGATCTCATCGTCGGAACATCCGGCATCGACACGAGAAGCGAAAAGCGGTTCGCTCGAATCTCCGTCACTCCACGCGACTTCGCGGCGCGGGTGGCCAAAATGAACGGCCGGGTCGCGCTCGTCTTCGGCCGGGAAGACTTCGGTCTCCTCGACGAGGAACTGCGGCGATGCGACCTGCTGACGACCATTCCGGCATCCCCGGAGTACCCGATTCTCAACCTCTCGCATGCGGTAACCATCCTGCTCTACGAACTTCTCGCCGCGAGAGCCATCAAGCACGGGAAGCGCGAAGCGTCCGGCATGGAGAAGGAGAAGCTCCACGAGGCGTTCGAATCATTGCTCGCGGAAACGGATTATCCGGCGCACAAACGAGCGCGCACCCAGGTCATGTTTCGTCGACTCATCGGCCGCGCGGTCCCGAGCAAGTGGGAGTTCCATGCGCTTATGGGCGTGATCCAGCGGGCGACGAAACGGATTCAGCGCTTGGAACGCAAGGACTAGCCGATGCCTTCGATCACGCGACATCACGTGAGCGGGAATGAATGTGGGGCCGGACTCATTTCGCGATTCCGATGCCGAGGGACCGGTCCGTCTTCTCCATGCTTTTGCGGCCGTCTTTCTCGAGCTCGAGCATCGCACGAATCGCGTCGACGTTCTCGGGCACGACATCCGACTCCTGGTGGACCGCCTGGAAGTAGTACAGGCGTTTGCCGTCGACGACGTGGACGCCGTCCCGCCACACGGCGATCTCGTAAAGGTCCGAGCGGCTCCGCGACAGGTCGCGGGCCATCTCCATGATTTGGGCCGTGGACTTGACGCCATCTCCGCCTGAGACGAGCATGATCCGCGGGAACCGCTTCCACACGTCGAGAACCTGCGTCGCGTCCGCGGATTTCTTCAGGTCCACCGCCAACGCGTGCAGGTGCATAATCGTCGTCGGCACCTTGACCGCAATCGTGTGAATGTCCAGGTCCGGCAGGACGCTCTGTACGTCCGGGCCATGGTGGCTCGGCATTTCGAGCTCCGGCTCGATCGCATTGATGGGACCTTTCTTGGAGTCGCCCGGATCCGTCGCGCGGCGCACCATGACCGCGAGCACCTTCTCCACGCCCAGATGGGCATCGAGCGGGTAGAGCGTGCGGATGAGCCCCGTCGTGTTGCACGAGGGCACGCGGACGAACGGCGCGCCCAGGCAGTCCGCGTAATTCGCAGCGGCGTTGAAGGACAGGTTCGCCAGCGAGTGTTCCTCGCCGCCTTGCCAGATCGCCTTCACGCCCGCCCTTTCGTAGAGGGGCTTGTAGCCGCTGTCCTCCGGCGTGCAATCGACGACGAGATCCGCGCCCCGGACGAGGTCGTCGAGGATCCCCGCGGCCTTGACGCCGGCCTTCTCGAACTTCGCCAATGAGTCTTTGTTCGCGGCGTACACCGCGTAACCTTTCCGCACGGCCAGCTTCGCCTCGAAATCGGGCTTCGTCTTCGCGACGCCGGCGAGGCGCATGTCGTCCTGTGCGGCGACCGCGTCGGCGACACGCTTGCCGATCGTCCCGTATCCGTTGATCGCGATCTTGGCTGGCATGGAGAAGAAGCCTCGATGCACCGAACGGTGGCGCGACTAAAAAGTTTGCGCGGTCGCAAGCCTATTCCGCCCGGGCCCGCATACCGAGGTCATGATCTGCTATTATTGCGAGAAGAACGCACGCGCGATTTGCCGGTTCTGCGGTGCCGGGGTGTGCCCGGACCACACCAGGGCCAACCGATTCGTCAGCGGGTGGGCCGCGGAGGGCCGTGCCGACAACATCGTCGTCTTCAACGCAATCTGGTGCGGTCGCTGCGCCGTCCAGCCGATGTACATGGCCTAGCGGCGTGGGGCGCCGCGGGCGTACAGCTCCCGCCGGATCCGCGGGACCATCGCCATCAGCACGGCGGATTCCGTGAGCGCGTCCCGATCGAGCCGACGCTCCGTCAGGTAGCCGATCGCGCCTTCTTTCGACCCGATGTCGCGGATGCCAGTCACACGGGCCATCGCCTCACCGACCGACCTCCCGGCCTTCACGCTCTCGAGCACGCGCGTTGGATGCGTGAATCCGGGTCCGTGGCCGACCGTGATCTGGCCTGCGCGGTCGACAATCGCCGCGTATTGCACGTCGAAATAGTCCGAGATCAGCGAGGACCACACCAGACCGGCCTCGATTCCGATCCCGAAATCGCCTGCGCCGATCGCGGCTTTCGCCCGATTCATGGCGCCTTGCAGGGCCTCGTCGCCGAACGGCTGCTCCGGGACCTCGGTCCGGACGCGCACGCCCCGCACCCGGGCTCGGAGGGAGAGTGACGCCATCACCCGTCGCACCGCGCGGACCTTAACCGGGTTGGCCGTCCCCACGCCGACGCGCAGCGGGGTCAGGCGCCGGCCGTCGCGGTCGATCACCCCGGACCGGATCCGCCGGGAGGCGATCGGCAGACCGTCCTCAGCGAGGACCATTGGGACCGCACGGATCTCGAGGGGACGGAGGCCTTTCGCGGCCCTCGCTTCGTTCAGTGCGACCGCGACCGGGTGACGCTCCGCCGAGACGACGATCACATCGAGGTCGGGGAGGTCGTCCGCGGGGCCGTACGCATCGTCGATCGGTTCGATTCGTGCGGGCCGCCACTTGCGAGCCGCGAGGAAGCGCTTCAGGTTCCGCTCCCGGACCGCGTACGGATTCACGCGCGTCCGCGATTCGCGGGCGAACCGGTCCGTCGTCAGGCCGATCAACACCTGCTCGGGCCGGCCCTCGAACGCGGCGCGCAACAGCGCCTCGTGGCCCTTGTGCAGGATGTCGAACGTCCCTCCGAGGACGACCCGCATCGGCGGCCCATCCGGTCCGCGCGATATAAGCGTGCTCACGGAGACAATCGACCTTCGTGGATCGCGATCAAGTCCGAGTAGACGGCGAACGCGGTCTGGCGCAAGGCCGGATCGCGCTCGATGATCTGCAATTCTCTCAGCATGTTCGTCCGGACGAGGAGGGAACTCGAGGTCCCGTTCACCGAGAACAGCGGATGGTCCGAACCGATCGCCTCGATCGATACGGACGCTTTCGCTGTGCGTCCATCGCGCCATCCGCGCGCGATCTGCTTCAGGCGCTTCCCATCGGCCAACGCGTCCCGAACCGCTTCCGGGGCCAGAGAGGAGACTCCCTGCCGAGGGACGCGTTCGGGCCGGATACGTCCGTCCATCAGCACGTTCGCCAGGAGACACGCTTTGACCGTCGCATCCCATCCGTCGAGGTCCATTGACGGGTCCGCCTCGAGGAACCCGATCCGTCGCGCCGCCTCGACGCCGTCCGCATACGTGTGGCCGGCTTCGATCTCCGAGAGCACGAGGTTCGTCGTGCTGTTCAGGATGCCCTCGAAGGATTCGACCCGCGCACCGTGGAGCGCCTCCTGAAACAGGTTGAAGACCGGCGCCCCGTCCATCACGGTCCCCTCGTATCGGAATCCTACACGATTCCTGCGAGCCAGCTCGCGCAGCTGCCGATAGTGGTAGACGACCGGGCCCTTGTTCGCGGTGATCACGTGCTTGCCGGTCCGAAGGGCCGCGAGGACATGATCGAAGGCGACCTGGCGAGGAGCGATCCGCAACGGCGTGACCTCGACGACCACGTCCGCTCGAGCCCGACGAATGTATTCGGCAGAGCGGTCCGGAATCCCGCGGCCGCACGATTCCAGGGAGACGCCCGCGTCGGCTAGCCGCAACGCCTTCCGCACGTCGATCCCGGACGAGTTCTCGACGGACCCGTGCCGAGCGGTTAGGATCGCGACGATGGATGCATCGAGCCCGAACCCCCGGGTCAACTCGGATCGATGCTCGAGAAGAAGTCGGGCGAACTCGCGCCCCACATTCCCGAAGCCCACGAGGACGATCCGATGCCGCATTCGTTCCGCCTTCAGAGGTCGAGCCGTATCCCCGTGCCGCGCCGGAGGGCGGCGCTCACCGCGAGTTCCGCGACAGCGGCGTCCTGGACGCCTACACCGGTCAGGTCCGCGACGGTGATTTCCTGGTCGGAAGTCCGGCCTCGCTTCAGTCCCGCGGCGATCTCACCGAGCTCAGCGTAGATATCTCCGGGGCGCAAGACCCCGGCCTCGATGGCGTGACGAAGCTCTCCGAAACGGATGCATTGGTCGAGTCGATCCGCGACGACCTTGTCGGCGTTCTTGAGCACTTCGACATCGAGCTCCTGTTTGTCCGGGCTGTCGGCGCCGACGGCCGTAATGTGGGTCCCGGGCGAGACCCATTCGGCTCGGACGAGCGGCTCCCGTGACGGCGTCACCGTGATCACGATATCCGAGCCGCGAACCGCCTGCTCGACCGTCTTCGCCGGGAGCACCCGGATGCCGTGGAGCTTCTCCATCTTCTGGGCGAAGTCCGTCGCCTTTGCTTCGGATCGCCCGAACGCGATCACCCGTTCCGGCGTCCGCACGCCGAGGAGGGCGGCGAACTGATAACGGGCCTGGGTCCCGACTCCGATGATCCCGACTCGATCGACTTCGCGGCGCGCGAGGAGGTCCGCCGCCAACGCGCCCGCGGCGCCCGTTCGCAGATCCGTGAGGTAGCCGTTGTCGAAGAGCACGGCCCTGGGGAAGCCGGTCGTCGAATCGAAGACGAGGACGATGCCGCTGCCGACCGGGAGGCCGCGCTCCGGCTTGGCGTACGACCCGGAGGCGACCTTGACCGTGAAGAACGGCGAATCCCGAAGGTGCGCGCCCTTCACGTGGACCTCGGCACCCGAGTTCGGGACGTCGAGGTGGATGACGCCCGGGAGGATCGCCTCGCCCCTCGCCAAGCGGACGAACGCGTCCCGCACCGCGGGGAGCGCTTCGGCCGGCCCGATCAGTTCTCGGATTTCAAGTTCCGAGAGGAGCAGGACGTCCATCACGACTTCCCTTTCTCGGTCCGGATCTCCCGGATCAGGGCGTCGATCCGCTCGAGGCCTTGTGTCAGGTAGGCTTGTGCATCCCCCATGCCGATGCGGATGAACCCGTCCATCCCGAAGTGATCGCCCGGCACGATGAGCGTCGATTTCTCTTTCAGCAGGCGCCACGCGAGTTCCGTAGAGTTGATCCGCAGGGCGTATCGCAAGAAGCAGATTGCGCCCGCGGTCGGAGGGATATGAGAGAACAGGGAGCCATGGTCCCGGATCCAGTCCGCCAGAATCCCGTAGTTCCGCTGGAGGATCGAGCGCGTGCGGGCGAGGATTTCCTCCCGGCGCTTCGGTACGAGGGCGATCTGCGCGAGACGGTCCGACAAGTAGGTCGGCGCGAGGGTCGTGTAGTCGTGATGGGCCCAGAGCGTCGCCACCGTCTCCGGCGGCCCGACGATCCATCCGATCCGCAGACCGGGGAGGGCGTACGCCTTGCTCAAGCCGTTCACGATCAACGTTCGTTCATGTTCGCCCCACACGCTCTCCGTCCGCGGCCCCTCCCGCTCCGCACCGATGTACACTTCATCGGAGAGCAGCCAGGCACCGCGGTCCCGGGCCGCGTCCAAGACCGCCTTGCGCTGCGCCTCGCCCATCACCGCGCCGGTCGGATTGTTCGGATTGCAGATCGCGATGGCCTTCGTCTTGGACGTCACGAGCGAGCTCAGTTCGTCCGGATCGAACTGCCAGTTCCGGCCTTCCTGAAGGCGGAGCGGCTTGACGTGCCCGCCGAACATCTGCACGAGGCCCCAATTCTCCATGTAGTTCGGCAGCATGACGACGACTTCGTCCCCCCGTTCGACCAGGTGCCACATCGCGAGGAGGTTCGCCTCGGACGAACCGTTCGTCACGAGGACGTGGTTCGGGCTGGCGTCGTGGTACATCGCCGCGATCTTCGCTCGGAGCTCCGGTGTGCCGTTCCCTTGCGAGTACGCCAGCGGATAGTCGAGGAACCGCTCGGTCGCCGCTTCGTCCCCGAGCAGCTCCCGCAGCGGGATGGGTTGGACCCCGCTCTCCGACAGGTTGAAATCGACCGAGTTCTCCCACGTCGATTGCCATCGCTCCATTTCGAACGGGACGAGTTTCACGCTTTCCCGACGCGACATCGGAGGCGCGCGGTTAATAGGTTCGGGGAGCGATCCCGGCGGACCCGGACCGCCGACCGGAGGCCGTGCAAAGGTCTTGGATTTGCGAGGCGAAATTAACCTTAAATAAGGTTAACGACGCGAACCGAGGGGACGGGTCGGGACGGCCCGAAATCGGATCGGTTCGATGGGCTCTGGCGCCGGTGCCGGTACAAATAAATTCCGCTCTCGTTAAATACTAGGCACGCATTGCCAGCGGCCGTAGCAGAGGGGGCATGAGGCGGCTCGGCGTGGTCGAGAACATCGCCCACGACGGGACGGTCCTCGTCCGATCCGAGTTCGCCCCCTCGCGAGGCGCCGACGTGCGGGACAAACGAAACCGACCGCTGGGCCGGGTGGTCAAGGTATTTGGACCGGTCCGCGAGCCCTTTGCGGCCGTACGGCCCACCGCAGCTGCCTCGTTATCCATGATCGGAGTCGACGTGTTCGTTGCTGAGGGAGACCATGCCAACCAAGAAGATCGAAGAAGCCGAAGAAGTCACTAGATGCCCGGAGTGCAATTCGGGCCACCTGTCGTTCGACTACGAGCGAGGCGAGCTCATCTGCGAAGAATGCGGCCTCGTCCTGACCGACCAGATGATCGACCAGGGGCCCGAGTGGCGTGCGTTCGACGTCGAACAGGGCGAGAAGCGCGCACGCACCGGCGCGCCGATGACGTACACGATCCACGACAAAGGGCTCTCGACGACGATCGGCTGGAAGAACAAGGACTCATACGGCAAATCGATCCCGACGCGGAACCGCGCCCAGCTGTATCGCCTCCGGAAATGGCAACGACGGATCCGAGTGAGCAACGCGACGGAACGCAACCTCGCGTTCGCGCTGAGCGAGCTGGATCGGATGGCGA
>Ga0209235_1000348_pt1 | contig 22674 bp, 26 predicted proteins | sample GraSoi013_1_20cm_4_FD_185817 | JGI IMG/M metagenome (GOLD analysis project Ga0209235, IMG submission 185817) | Grasslands soil microbial communities from the Angelo Coastal Reserve, California, USA - Sample 09_25_2013_1_20cm (SPAdes) (version 2) | ecosystem: Environmental > Terrestrial > Soil >... | reverse complement strand
CGGAGCGGTCGGTGCTCGGCCTGCGGCGCCACCTACGAGTACACGACCGAGAAGCGCGTGGACACGCGGCTAGTGGCCGATCTGATCCAGCTCGCCGCCAACGACGCGTTCGACGCCGCCGTGCTGGTCTCCGGTGACGAGGACTTCGTGCCGGCGGTCGAGGCCGTGAACGCGCTGGGCAAGCAGGTGTGGGTGGCCACGTGGTCAGCCGATGAGCTGTCGAAGGACCTGCGCGTCCGGTGCTTCGGCGAGGTTCACCTGTCGGATGGGATCGCCGCCTTCCGAGCCGAGCGCGCGCGCGGGGTCGACCGCGAACGCTTGCCCGGACTCGCGCGCACCGAAGGCCGCGTTGGCGGTCTCACGTCGCGCCTGCAGGGCCGTCCGAGCACCGGTCTCGCGCTCGAGCGCGGCCTCGCGGAGCTGCAGCGTGCGGAAGCGCGCCTGCCCCACGTGAGCCGCGGCTACTTCGTCACGCGATGGCGGTCACATCAACTTCCGCCGGCCGGCCAGGAGCGCGAGGCGCTCGTGCAGCAGATGATCGAGGCCGGCGTGTGCGAAGAGTTCGAGGCGACCGACGCCGACGGCCGTTCGGTCCGCGCCATCCGGAGTCGCGCCGCCACGACCAGCCCGGAAGGCGTGTCGGCCGCCGGCTGACCCCTCCGGATCGAACCGCGCGTCAGGGTATGATTGCCGCCATGACGCTCGCTGAACGTCTCGCCGTCTTCGCTGCCGACCTCGACGTCACCCACGTTCCGCCCGCCGTGATCGAGAGCGTGAAGCTGCGCGTGCTCGACGTCCTCGGGATCGCGCTGGCCGCGTCGACCCACGAGTTCGCGCCCTCCGTGCTCGCCGCGCTGGAGAGTTGGGGCAGCGGCGAGTGCACGCTGGTCGCCGCCAAGACGGGCGCGCCGCTGCCGCTGGCCATTCTCGCCAACGGCACGCTCGCTCACGGCCTCGACTTCGACGACACCCACGCCGGCTCGATCACGCACGCGTCCGCGGTCGTGCTTCCCGCGGCGCTGTCGACGGGCGAAGCCGAGCGCGTGACGGGTCGCGCGGTCCTGGCCGCGGCCGTGGTCGGTTACGAGGCGATCACGCGGATCGGCCTGGCTGTGCCGGGCGCGTTTCACGCGCGCGGCTGGCACGCGACCAGCACGTGCGGCGTCTTTGCCGCGGCGCTCGCGGTCGGGAAAGTCATGGGCCTGGATGCGAAGCGACTCGCCTCTGCGGTCGGACTGGCCGGAAGCTTCGCTTCGGGCGTCATGGAATACCTCACCGACGGCTCGTGGAGCAAGCGCGTTCACGCCGGGTGGGCGGGTCACGGCGGCGCCATCGCCGCGACGCTGGCGCGCGGCGGCTTCGGCGGGCCCGCGACCATCCTCGAGGGGCGCTTCGGTCTCTACGCGACGATGCTCGGTCGCGCGCCCGATCTCGCACCGTTCGAGACGCTCGGCCGTGAATGGGAGACGCTGGCCGTCGGCTACAAACCATTTCCGTGCTGCCACCTGCTGCACGCCTACCTCGATTGCGCGCTCGCGCTCGGGGGCGAGCACCGACTGGCGCCGGAGGCGATCGCCGAGGTCGAATGCCGGGTGCCGGCCGGTGAAGTGCCGATCATCTGCGAGCCACGTCACGCCAAGCTCGAACCGCGAACGTCGTACGACGCTCAGTTCAGTCTGCCCTACACGGTCGCGGCCGCGCTGGTCGACGGCCGCGTCACGCTCGACACCTTTGCCCCCGACCGCCTCGGCGATCCGCGCCTGCTCGCGCTGGCCGCGCGCGTCACGCACACCATCGATCCCGACTCGACGTTTCCCGATGGCTTCCCGGGCTGGGTGCGGGTGCGACTGAGCGACGGCCGACTGCTCGAAGCCCGCGAGCCGGACGGGCGAGGCGGGCCGCGGCGACCGTTGCCCCCGACGGCGATCGTCGAGAAGTTCCGCGAAAACGCCTCGCGCGTGCTGGCGGCGGCGCGCGTGGACGAGCTGGAGCAGGCGGCGTTGGGCCTCGACGCCATCAAGGACGCCGGCGAGCTCATGCGCCTCTGTCGCGGCTGAGCGGACGCTCCCGTGGATTTCGCGTTCACCGCCGAGCAAGAGGAGCTGATCCGCACGCTGCGTGGCTTCGCCCGGAAGGAATTGGCCACGCGTTCGCAGCACTGGGACAAGAGCGGTGAGTTTCCGGCGAGCGCGTGGCGGCAAATGGGCGAGCTGGGCCTCCTCGGTCTCCGGGCGCCGGCCGAGTACGGCGGCCAGGAGACCGATCTGCTGACCACCGGCATCGCCATGGAGGAGATCGCGCGCGGCGACTTCTCGTGCACGTACGCGCTGCAGCTCGCCGGGCTGGCCGGGGAGATCATCGGCAAGAACGGCTCCGATGAGGTGAAGAAGCGGTGGTTGCCCGGCATCATCAGCGGCGAGTCCGTCGTGGCCATCGCGCTGACCGAGCCAAGTGTCGGCTCCGACGCCGCCAATCTGGTCTGTCGCGCGGTGCGCGACGGCGACGAATACGTGATCACGGGCGAGAAGTCAGGGATCAGCATGGGCATGTTCGCCCACGTCGTGATGTTGTTCGCCCGGACCGACGCGTCCGCCAAGGCCCGCGGCGTGACCGCCTTCGCCGTTCCGCTCGATGCGCCGGGCGTGAGCCGGAGCCAGCTCCGCGATCTCGGCTCGCGCTCGATCGGCCGGGCGGTGCTTTCCTTCGATCACGTCCGCATTCCCGCCTCGCATCGGCTCGGCGAGGAGGGGACCGGGTTCTACCAGGTCATGCGCGGGTTCGATTTCAATCGCGTCTTCATCACCCTGGCCTGCCTGGGCTCGGCCCAAGCCTCGCTCGAGGAGACGATGGCGTATGTGAAGGAGCGAAAGGCGTTTGGCAAGCCGATCGCCCAGTTCGAAGGCGTGTCCTTTCCTATCGCCGAAGCGGCCACCTACGTCGACGCGGCCCGGTGGATGTCCTATCGCGCGCTCTGGCTGGCCGACCACGGCCGGCCATATACAAAGGAAGCGGCCATGGCCAAGTGGTGGGGGCCCAAGCTGGCCGTCGAGACCATCCACCAGTGCCTGCTGCTCCACGGCCACTACGGCTACACCGACGAGTTGCCCTTCGAGCAGCGGTTGCGTGACGTCATCGGCCTGGAGATCGGCGACGGCACCGCCGAGGTCATGAAGCTCATCGTGGCCCGCGAGCTCATGGGGCGCGAGACGCTGCCGTACTGACGTGCCGCTCAAAGCCTACGCGCTGAGTGAGAAGCCCGAGCTGGAGCCGGACTTCGAGCGCCTGGCCGAGGTCGGGTGGCCGCGCTTCCTGCGTCAGCGCGACGAGCTGGGCTGCGGCACGTTCTGGCCGTCGCTGTTCACGACGTGGGCCGAGTATCAGACGGCGCTGTACGACGACGCCGGACGGGTCGCGGCGGTGGCCCACGCGGTGCCGATCACGTGGGACGGCACGCCGGCGGGCTTGCCCGAGAGCATCGCCGGCATTCTCGAGCGCGCGACCGACGACCATCGCGCGGCGCGAACGCCGAACGCGCTGGCGGCGCTGGCCGCCCTCGTCGATCCGGACTGGCGCGAGCGGGGATTGAGCCGGCGCTTGCTCGATCAGCTGCGCTTCGTCGCCGAGACGCGCGGCTACCACAGCCTGGTCGCGCCGGTGCGCCCCACGCTCAAGGCGCGCTACCCGCTGGCCCCGATGGAGCGCTACGTCACGTGGACGACCGACGACGGCGAGCCGTTCGATCCGTGGATGCGCGTTCACGCGCGCCTGGGCGCCGAGATGGTGCGCGTGGCGCCGTGCACGCTGGTCATCGCCGGACCCATCGCCCGGTGGGAGGAGTGGACGGAGATGGCGTTCCCGGAGAGTGGGCCCTACGTCGTCCCGGGCGCGCTCCAGCCCGTCCTGATCGATCGCGCGCGCGACGAAGGGCGTTACGAAGACCCGAACGTGTGGATGCTGCACTCGCTCAAAGGAGCGCGGCCATGAACCTGAACTTCGAGGGCAAGAGCGTCGTCGTGACCGGAAGCGGCTCCAACATCGGGCGGGCCATCGCCCTCGCCTTCGCGCGCGAGCGGGCAAGCGTGACGATCGCCGAGATCGACGAGGCCCAGGGCAAGAAGGTGGCGGCCGAGGCCGAGCAGCTCGGCGCCAAGGCCCAGGTCGTGCGCACCGACGTCACGAAGTGGTCGGACGTCCAGGCGATGGTACGACTCGTCGAGGAGCGCTTCGGGCGCGTGGACGTCCTGGTCAACAACGTGGGCTGGACGCGTGACGCGCTGTTCATCGAGAAGACGCGCGACGAGTGGGAAAAAGAGGTGCAGATCAACCTCTGGTCCATGATCAACTGCACGCGCGCCGTGCTCGACGGCATGATCGCGCGCAAGGGCGGCGCCATCGTCAGCATGGGCTCGGACGCCGGCCGCATCGGCGAGTTCCGCGAGGGCGTCTACGGCGCGTGCAAGGCCGGCGTGATCGCGCTCTCCAAGTCGATCGCCCGCGAGGTGGGGAAGTTCGGCGTCCGGCTCAACGTCGTGTGCCCGGGCATGACGATGCCGTCCGGCGACGAGGAGATTGGCGGGCTCAGCATGTGGCAGGCCCAGGAGAATCGCGCCTGGATGACGGACGAGATGCGCGCCCGCATCGGCAAGGCCTACCCGCTGCGCCGCGTGGCCCGGCCGGACGACGTCACCGGCGCCGTGCTGTTCCTGGCGTCCGACCAGGCCGGCTTCATCACGGGCCAGACGCTGTCCGTCTCGGGCGGCTACACGATGATGTGAGGCGAGACCTGAGCGCGATGGCTGATGTCCCGAGTCGCGTGACGCCTCAGCGCATTGCCGCCATGACGGCGGGCGGTTGGTGGAAGAACGAGACGCTCGAGGCCTATCTCGACCGGTGGGCGACCGAGCGGCCGACGAAGCCCGCCATCGTCGACGCGATGGGCCGGCTGACGTGGCAAGAGCTCGCGCGCGCGGCCGAGCGCGTGGCGCACGGCCTCGCCGCCGCCGGGATCGGTCCCGGCGACGTCGTGTCCTGCCAGCTTCCGAACTGCAACGAGTGGATCATCCTGGCCCTGGCCACGATCGAGCTGGGCGCCGTGCTCAACCCCATCCCGCCGACGTACCGGGCCAACGAGCTGCGCTTCATCCTGAACGCGTTGGAGGCGCGCGCGCTCGTCGTGCCCGCGCGCTTTCGAAATCACGACCACGCGGCCATGGCCGTCGAGCTCCGCGCCGACACGCCGTCACTGCGCGACGTCTTCGTCGTCCGCGGATCGCCCGGCGAGGGCATGCGGTCCTTCGCGTGGCTCACCGACACCGCGTGGGAGCGGCGCGAGGGTCGGCGGCCGCTCGCCGGGACCGATCCCAACGCGGTCAGCGAGGTCGTGTTCACCTCGGGAACGACGGGCGAGCCCAAGGGGGTGATGCACACGGCCAACACCGCGCTGGCCATCGTCTACCCGTTGGTCGAGCGCCTGGGCTTCAGCGAGCGCGACGTGGCGCTGATGTCGTCGACCTTCGGTCACCAGACCGGCTATCTCTACGGCTACTGCTTGACGCTGCTGCTCGGATCGACCGGCGTCTGGCTCGACGTCTGGAACGCCGAGGAGGCGGCGCGGCTGATCGAAGCCGAGCGGGTGACGTACACGATGGGGGCGACGCCGTTCCTCCAGGACCTCACGTATTCGCCGGCGGTGGACCAGCGCGACCTCTCGTCGCTCCGGTTGTTCATCTCGGCGGGCGCCGCGATTCCGCGCAAGCTCGTCCAGGACGCGCGGAAGCGTCTTCGCTGTGCGATCTCGGCGGGGTGGGGCATGAGCGAGAACGGCCTGGTGACCTGCAACGGCCTCGACGATCCCGACGAGAAAGTCTTCGGGACCGACGGCCGGCCGCTCCCCGGCATGGACGTCGCCGTGGTCGGAGACGACGGCGAGATCCTGCCGGCCGCGCGCGAAGGCGATCTGCTGGTGCGCGGCCACTCGCAATTCGTCGGGTACTGGAAGCGCCCCGAGTTCACGCGCGATGGGCATACGCCCGACGGGTGGTTCAAGACCGGAGACCGTGCGGTGCTCGACGCCGACGGCTACCTGGCGATCACGGGTCGCGTCAAGGACCTGATCATCCGGGGCGGCGAGAACATCTCGGTGGCCGAGGTGGAGAACCTGCTCTACGCCCATCCCAAGGTCCAGAACGTGGCCGTCGTCGCCATGCCCGACCCGCGCCTGGTCGAGCGCGCGTGCGCGTTCGTCATCCCGAAGCCGGGCGAGAGCATCACGCTCGCCGAGATCGTCGCGTACCTCGACGCCCGGCAGCTCGCTCGCCACAAGTTCCCCGAGCGGCTCGAGGTGGTCAGCGAGTTCCCGATGACACCGTCCGGGAAGATCCAGAAGTATCGCCTGCGCGAGGCGATCGCGCGGATGCTCGGCCTCGATCCCGTGCGTTGATGACGGCGCCGAAGGTGTGGCCGGTGTTCGTCGTGTACGTCCTCGCCTTCGTCGCCATCGTGGCCTTCACGATCGTGGCGGCGGTCGCCCTCCACGTCCTCTATCCCGACATCGCCGAGGCCGAGCTCTTCAACGGGTTGCCTGGGCTGCTCGCGGGTGGCATCGCCTCGTCCGTCGCCCTCGGCATCACCGTGCTCACCGTCTCCCGGCCACTCGATCTCGGGCGCCTGCGGTTGCGGCCCGGACGCGAGACCGGGCGCGATCTCGTCGCCATCGTCCTCGGGACGCTCGCGCTGGGGCAGGTGCTGGACTCGCTCACCATGCTGGCCGGTCTCGGACAACGCGGCTCGATGGCGGTGATCCGCCGGGCGCTCGAGGGCGCCGGCGGCCCCGACCTCTTCGCGGCCGTGCTGGTCATTGGCATCATGGCCGGCGCCGCCGAGGAAATCTTCTTCCGCGGTTACATGCAAACACGGTTCCGCGAGGCGTGGCCGGCGGGCGCGGCCATCGTCACCGCCGCGGCCGCCTTCGGGCTCTTGCACCTCGAGTGGCTGCACGCCCTGCTCGCGCTGATGCTCGGCCTCTGGTTCGGGTACGTCACCGAGCGCATGGGGAGCGCGTTGCCCTCGCTCGCCGCCCACGTGATCAACAACAGCATGTTCACGCTCCTCACCGCGACGGTCGGCACCGTGACCGCGTTCGCGCCGAACGTCGGCCTGGCCGTCGGCAGCGCGGTCATCTTCGCGCTGTGCGTCGCGTTCGTCACGCGGCGGCGCGCGCCGGTCGCGTCCTGAGCTTGCGGCGCGTCCGGCGGCGGCGGTACGCTTAGGGCCGCGTCGAGAGGAGGAGCCATGGGATTGGGCGGCAAGGTCGCGATCGTCGGCAGCGGCGTCATCAAGTTCGGTGAGAACTTCCATCAGAGCCTCACCGACATGGTGTACGAGGCGGTGACGCTGGCGCTCGCCGACGCCAAGGTCGATCGCGCTCAGCTGCAGGCCGCGTGGTTCGGCTGCTACGAGCCGATGCTCTACGGGTTCGAAGGCAACTCGGGGACGTTCGTGTCCGATCCGCTGAACCTCTTCCCGATTCCCGTGACCCGCGTCGCCGCGTACTGCGCGACGGGCATCGAGGCGGTGCGCAACGCCTCACTCGCCGTCGCCTCCGGCGAGTACGACCTGGTCCTGGCCGTCGGCGCCGAGAAGATGCGCGAGGTGCCGTCGCGGGGCAGCCTCGTCGCCCAGGCCGTGAATCGCGGCCACCCCGTGCTCGCCAAGGGCCGGACGGCGCCCGGGATGTTCGCGCTGCTGGCCACGCGGTACTTCAAGGAGTACGGCGCGAACGAAGAAGCGTTGTGCGCGGTGGCGACGAAGAACCACTTTCACGGCTCGCTGAACCCCAAGGCTCACTTCCAGAAGGAGATCACCGCCGATCAGCACCTCAAGGCCCCGAAGGTCGCGGAGCCGCTCGGCCTCTTCGACTGCTGCCCCACGACCGATGGCGCGGCCGCGGTCGTGCTCACGCGGGCCGACCTCGCGCCGAAGTTCACCGACCGCTACTCCGTCATCCGCGGCATCGCCTACGCGGTGACCGCGGGGTACTGGAACACGCAATTCGACCCGTCGTGGAACTTCACCTCCTTCCGCGCCACGCGCGAAGCGGCCAAGGTCGCCTACGCGATGGCCGGGATCAGCAATCCCGCGAGAGAGATCGACGTCGCCGAGTGCCACGACTGCTTCACCATCACCGAGATCGTGAACTACGAAGACCTCGGCTTCGCCGAGCCCGGAGCGGGCTGGCGCTTCGTGCAGGACGGCGTCACCAGGCTCGGCGGGGATCTGCCGGTGAACACGTCGGGCGGGCTCAAGTCGTGCGGCCATCCGATCGGCTCGTCGGGCGTGCGCATGATCGCCAACATCCACGATCAGCTCATCGGTCGCGCCGGGAAGATGCAAGTGAAGGACGCCCGCATGGGACTGGCGCACAACCTCGGCGGTCCCGGCGCGGTCTCGGCCGTCGCCGTCCTGTCCCAGCCCTGACGAATCATCGCATCGACAGGAGAGCTCATGGCTGAACTGACGCGACGGTATGTCGTGATGCCGCTGGCGACGGACGCGCCCTTCGATCCCCGTGATCCCGACGCCGTCTTCGTTTTGAAGCCCTGGAAGGATCCGGCCGCCGTGCGCGCGTTGCAGGTCTATCGTGACCACTGCTACCCGGAGCTGGCGCGCGATCTCACCGGATGGCTCCAGGTGATCAGCGAGGGCGCTCCCGTGCGGGGAGACGTGGGCCGCCGCAACGAGCCGTACGCCAAGGCGAGCGTGGCGCCGAAGCGCAGCGCCTCGCCCCACGCCTCCCGGCGCAAGCCGCGCGGACACACGCGGCGCCCGTCCAAGCGCAAGAAGCGCGGCCGGTAACGGCGCCCGTATGACTGACGTCGCGATCGAACCGCTCATCGCCAACCGGCGCGAGCCACGCCTCATCGCGCCCCCGAGCGCCCAGCGGCGCCTGTCGGTGGCCGAGGCCTACACCGTCCAGGACCGCGTGCGCGAGGCGCTGCTCACCCGAGGCGAGCGTCTGATCGGGTGGAAGGCCGGCCTCACGAACGCGAAGATCCAGGCGCAGTTCGAGATGGACGAGCCGGTCTGCGGCTTCCTGCTGGCAAGCGGTGTCTACAGCAGCGGTGCCGAGGTGCCGGCCGCGCGCTTTGCGGGCCTCGTCGTCGAGGCCGAGGTCGCTTTCGTGATGCGCCAGGCGCTTGCCGGGCCCGGTGTGACGCCGGCCCGCGCCCTCCTCGCCGTCGAGGGCGCGCTGCCGGCGCTCGAGCTCGTCGATTTCCGTTTCTCGGGCAAGACCGTGGGGACTGACATGATCGCCGACGGTGTGTTCGCGAACGCCATCGTCCTCGGCCATGCGTTGACGCCGGTGACGCATCTCGACCTGAGCCTCGAAGGGCTCGTCTATGAGCTCTCGGGGGTCATTGCGGCGACGAACACCGCCGCCGAGGTCTTGGGCAGCCCGGCCAACTCACTGGCCTGGCTCGCCAACCACCTGGGCGCGCGCGGCCTGACGCTGCGCGCGGGCGACATCGTGATGTCGGGCTCGGTCTCGGCGCTCTTGAGGCCGAAGGCTGGCGACACCGTCAGGGCAACCTTCACGCGGCTCGGGTCGGTCAGCGCCCGCTTCGTCTGATGCGGCTGTCCGGCCGCGTCGTCGTGATCACCGGTGCCGGTGGCGGCATCGGACGCTCCGTCGCGCTCGCCTTCGCCGCCGAGGGCGCCGATCTCGTCCTCGGCGATCTGACCGACAGCGTCGAGAGCTCGGCCGAGGACGCGCGCCGCATCGGCGTCAAGGCGCTGGCCGTCCGCGGCGACGTCGCTCGAGTCACCGACATGGTGACGCTGGTGGCGAAGGCCGTGGACGAGCTGGGGCGGCTGGACGTCCTCGTCACCTGCGCCGGCGTCGATGGCCCGGGGCTCCTCACCGATCAGGACGACGCCACGTGGACGCGCGTCATCGACGTGAACCTGAACGGCACCTACCGCGCCATCAAGGCCGCGCTGCCGCACATGATGGCCCGCCGGAGCGGCCGCATCGTCACGATCGCCTCCATCTTCGGCAAGCACGGTGGCTATGGCTATATCACGGCGTACACGGCGTCCAAGCACGGCGTGATCGGGCTCACCCGCGCGCTCGCCGCCGAGCTCGGGGCTCAGGGCTATCCCGGCATCACGGTCAACGCGATCTGCCCGGGCTACGTGCGAGCGGGGATGGGCATCCGCCAGCAGCACACCAAGGCGGGGCCGCTCTCGGGCGCCGAGATCTTCGATCGGTACTTCAAGCGTCAGGTCCCGCTGCGGCGAATGGTGGAGGCGGAGGAGATCGGCCACGCCGCCGTCTTCCTGGCGTTGCCGGATTCCGGCGCGATCACGGGGCAGGCGCTCAACGTCGACGGCGGCTTCGTGATGTCGTGAGCAATCAGGACGAGGAGGCGCGGATGGCGACGGTGCTGTACGAGCAGAAGGACCGCGTGGTGACGATCACGATGAACCGGCCGGAGGTGATGAATGCCATCGACCCGGAGACGCACGAGGCCCTCGTCGCGGCGTGGACGCGCTTCCGCGACGACGACTCGGCGTGGGTGGCGATCCTGACCGGCGCCGGCGACAAGGCGTTCTCGGCCGGTGCCGATCTGAAGAAGATGATCCCGGGCGCCTTCGGGGGCAGCCGTGGCTACAACCCGGTCTCTCACACGAGCCTCGGCCTGGGCGGCATCACGCGCGGCCTTCCGATCTGGAAGCCGATGATCGCCGCCATCAACGGCTTCTGTCTGGCCGGTGGCCTCGAGCAGGCGCTGGCCTGTGATCTGCGCATCGCGGCGCCCCACGCGCGCTTCGGGCTGACCGAGGTTCGGTGGGCCATCATGCCGGGCGCGGGCGGGACCCAGCGATTGCCGCGGGCGGTGCCTCCTGCCCGCGCGATGGAGATGATCCTCACCGCCGAGCCGATCTCCGCCGACGAAGCGTTCCGCCTCGGCCTCATCAACAAGGTCGTGCCGCTGCCCGAGCTGATTCCGGCGGCGCGAGCGCTCGCCGACACGCTGTGCGAGCGCGGCCCGCTGGCCCTGCGTGCCGCCAAGGAGGCGGCCGTCCGTGGGCTCTCGTTACCGCTCGACGACGGGCTGCGGCTGGAGGCGCTGCTGGCCGGAACGCTCCGCGGAACCGAAGATGCCGCGGAGGGCCCGAAGGCCTTTGCCGAGAAGCGCAAGCCGAGCTTCAAGGCCCGGTGACGTCGCGCCGATGACGCTCGACGAGCTGGTCACGCTTACCCGGGCGCGCCTGCACGGCCGTGCGCGTCGCGAGGTTCCACCGGGCCCGCTGATACGAGCGGCCGTGCTGGTCCCGATCATCGACCGCGGCGAGCCGTGGCTGCTCTTCGCCAAGCGCACCGAGCATGTCGGCCACCACAAGGGCCAGATCTCGTTTCCCGGAGGCGTCGTGCGACCGGACGACCCGTCGCTGCTCGCCGCCGCGCTTCGTGAATGTGAGGAAGAGATCGGCCTGGCTCCGCAGGCGGTCGAGGCGCTGGGCACGCTCGACGATACGGAAACCGTGGCGACGCAGTTCGTGATCACGCCCTTCGTGGGCCTCATCGGCGATCCGCCGGCGTGGCGGCCCGACGGCGAGGAAATCGAGAAGGTGATCGAGGTCCCGCTGGCCGCGTTACTGGAGGACGGGAGCTTCCGCGTCGAGACGTGGGAGCGCGCCGGCGGGACGCGCTCCGTGTACTTCTTCGACTACGAGGGCGAGACGATCTGGGGCGCCACGGCCCGGATCCTGAAGCACTATCTGGAGCTGGTGACCGGGGCCCCGTGAGCTACGAGACGCTGCTCGCGAGCCTCACCGACGGCGTCGCTTGCATCACGCTGAACCGTCCCGAGGTCCGCAACGCGCTGTCGCGCACGATGGTCGCCGAGCTCGAAGCCGCGCTGGCCAGTTTCGAAGCCGATCCGGCGGCCCGGGTCGTCGTGCTGGCGGGCGCCGGCGACCGGGCCTTCTGCGCGGGCGCCGATCTCAAGGGCGCCGGCGATCGCGGGACGACGCTCCAGGCGCGCGAGTCGTTCGGAGGCCTGGCCCGGATCCTCGAGGCGATGGCGCGGATGCGGACGCCGGTGATCGCGCAGGTGCACGGCTTCGCGCTCGCCGGCGGCTGCGGCCTGGCCGTCGGCTGCGACATCGTCATCGCCTCGGAGGATGCGACCTTCGGACTGCCCGAGATCACGCTCGGGCTGCTGCCGCTGATCGTGATGGCGCCGGTGCTCAGGGCGGCCGGGACCAAGCGCGGCTTGCCGTTCGTGCTGTCGGCCGAGAACATCAGCGCGCGTGAGGCCCTCGACATCGGGCTGGTGAGCCGCGTCGTTCCCCGCGCCGAGCTCGAGAGCGCAACGACCGCACTGGCGCGGCGCGTGGCCGGCTGGAGCCCGGCGGCGGTCGCGATCGCCAAGGAAGCCGCGTCGACGATCCAGGACATGGAGTACGCCAAGGCCTTGCGTTACCTGCGCGAGCTGACGACGCTGGTCTTCCTGTCCGACGACGCGCGTGAAGGCATCGCGGCGTTCTTCGACAAGCGGCCACCGGAGTGGAAGGGCCGCTGAGCGCCGTCGGGCTGTGCCTGAGCTGCCGGCACGCCCGCCGGATCGAGTCAGCGCGCGACTCGACCTTCTGGCTCTGCCAGCTCAGCGCGACGGACGCGCGCTTCCCGAAGTATCCGCGGCTCCCGGTCCTGCGCTGCCCGGGCTACGAGCCGGAGGCGGCCGTCGATCGTCGAGGGCCACCAGACGTCTAGGGCCACCATAGATAAAGGAAGCGGGGCCCGGACATTCCGAGCGTGGCCAGCGGGGCCAGGGCCGCCTCGACGGCGCTTCCGCCGGTCTCGGCCTTCGCGTAATACGTCGCGCGGTACTCGCGGGGACGCTTGTAGACGACGATGCGCGCTTCCTCGACGCCGGCCGCTTTCCGCGCCTGGGCCAGCACGTCGGGCAGGTAGCCGATGGCGTCGATCAGCTTGAGCTGGAGGGCCTGCTCGGCGGTATAGATCCGGCCGTCGGCGAGCCGCGCCGCCGTGGGCCGCGGCAGTCGCCGGCGCTCGGCGACGAGCTTCACGAACTGACCGTGAAGGTCGTCGATGACGGACTGGAACATCTGGCGTTCCTCGGGGGTCAGGGCCCGGAACGGACTGCCCATGTCCTTGTGCTCGCCCGACTTCACGGTGATGGCGGCCAGGCCGAGCTTGTCCATCAGGCCCTGGGCGTTGACGGTCAGCATGATCGTGCCGATGGAGCCCGTGATCGTCGTCGGGTGGGCGACGATGCTGTCGGCGGCGAGGGCCGCGTAGTACCCGCCGGACGCGGCCACGTCCATGAGCGCGGCGATGATCGGCACGCGCGCTTTCTCGCGGAAGAGCATCAGCTCGCGGTAGATGATGTCCGACGCGGTCACCGTGCCGCCCGGACTGTTGATGCGCAGCACGATCGCGCGCACCTTGGAATCGTCACTCGCCTTCATGAGCTCTTCGCGCAGCCGCACGAGGAGCGGCACGCGCGCCGGCGGATTGCCGACGCTCAGGATCGGCGCGGACTCGGCGTCGCTGAGGACGCCGGCCAGCTCGACGATGACGATCTTGGCGTCGCCGCGGCCTTCGACGGTCTCCTCCTCGAGCGGCCGCACACGCGGCGTGAGATCGACCGAGATGACCGAGCAGGCGGCGAGGTCGAGGGCGAACACGAGCGTCATGGCGACGCGAACGAATGACGGCATGCACCGAGTATACCGGACGGTGCTTGCGGGCCGGCAGGGCGTGCGGGATAATCCGCCGTCGTGAGCGGTCTCACGCTCGACGACGTTCACGCCGCCGCCCGGCGACTGCTCAATCGCATCACGCGCACACCCGTGATCACGTCGCAGTCGTGGGACGACGCCAGCGGCTTCAGTGTCTTCTTCAAGTGCGAAAACCTCCAGCGCGCCGGCTCGTTCAAGATCCGCGGCGCTCTCAACAAGCTGCTCACGCTGAGCGCCGACGAGCGGCGCCGCGGCGTCGTGGCGTTCTCGTCCGGTAATCACGCTCAGGGCGTCGCCCTGGCCGCGCGCCTGGTCGGAACGACCGCGGTGGTCTGCATGCCCAAGGATGCGCCGCTGCTGAAGGTCCAGGCCACGCGCGGGTACGGCGCCGAGATCGTCGTGTACGACCGCCACACCGAGGACCGCGAAGCGATCGCCCGGCGGATCGCGTCCGAGACGGGACGCGTGGTGGTCCCGCCGTTCGACGACGAGGCGATCATGGCCGGACAGGGCACGGCCGCCCTCGAATTACTGCAGGACGTGCCGTCGCTCGACGCGCTGGTCGCTCCCGTCGGGGGCGGCGGCCTGATGGCCGGGTGCGGGACGGTGGCGCGCACGCTCTTCCCGGGCATGCAGATCATCGGCGTCGAGCCCGAGACCGCCAACGACACGTGGCTGTCCATCCAGAAGGGCGAGCGCGTCAGCATCCCGCCACCACCGACCATCGCCGATGGTGTGCGCCTCACGACGCCGGGCGAGCTGACGTTCCCGATCCTCCAGCAGACCCTGTCCGACGTTGCGCTCGTCACCGACGACGAGATTCGCGCTGCCCTCCGCTATCTCGTGCTGCGCGCGCACGTCGTCGTCGAGCCGACCGGGGCGGTGGCGGCGGCGGCTGTGCTTTCGGGCAAGGTGCCGCTCGAGCGCGGGGCGCGGGTTGGCGTGATCCTGTCCGGCGGCAACATCGACCCGCCGCTCCTCAGCGAAATTCTAGAGACGACCTGACGGCGCCGTCAGAGCGAGTGGCTCTCAGCGCGAGTGAAAGAGGGGGACGACTTCGTTGGCCAGCCGCGTGATCTGCTCCTCCATCATCGCCGGCGGGACCATCGGGCGGGCGATGAACTTGGAGCCTCCCGCGCGGACGTACTCCTCGAGCCGCTCGATGAGGATCTCGGGTGGGCCGAACGCCGTGCACTGTACGAGCGTCTCGTCGTCGACCCGGCCGCGCGGGATGAACGGCGCGGCGGTGGCGTGGCCGGTGGCGCGGTCGGGAGCGAAGCAGAAGTAGACGAGCGCGCCGAAGTGGTCGGCGGGAACCTCGCGGCCCGCCTCGGCGGCGAAGGCCTGGATCTTCTCGACACCGACGCGGAAGCGCTCGGGCGTGATGAACGACGGGATCCAGCCGTCGCCGAGCCGGCCGGCCCGGCGCATGGCCGGCTCGCTGTTGCCGCCGATCCACAGCGGGAACGGCTGCTGCACGGGCCGGGGCAGCACGCTGATGCGCTCGAGTTGCCAGAACTCGCCGGCGAACGTCACCGGCTCGTCGGCCCAGCAGCGGCGCATGATGGCGATCGCCTCGTCGGTGCGACGGCCGCGCTCCTTGAAGGGCACGCCGGCCGCGCGGAACTCGCCCTCCTGCTCGACCCCGATGCCGACGGCGGGCAGCATGCGCCCGCCCGAGAGGTAGTCGATCATCGCCATCTCGCGGGCGAGGAGCACCGGCGAGCGGAACGGCGCGACGATGACGCTCGGACCGAACTTGAGGCGGCGCGTGCGCGCGGCCACCGCGGCCATCGTCGTCAGAGGCTCGAGCACGTGCAGCGGCGACGACAGGCGATCGGAGAACCACAGCGAATCGATGCCCGACGTCTCGCACAGATCGACGAGACGCCAGAGCTGATCGACGCCGCCGGGACCGGTGGGCCACGGCCCGGGCATGGTGCCGACGCGATACTTGAGTCGCATGGCCGGGATCGTACCACGTCGATTTGACACCCTGCGTCGTCGGCCTCTACAATGAATGCCGGTTCAGCTCGATTCAATGCGCGATTCGGCCAAGCCGCAGCAAATCGTCGACGCGGCCATCCGCGTGTTCGCTCGCAACGGGTATTACAACTCGCGCGTGTCCGACATCGCTCGAGAAGCCGGGATTGCGAGCGGCACCATCTATCTCTACTTCCGCACCAAGGACGAGATCCTCGTCACGCTCTTCCGGGAGAAGATGGCGCAGTGGGTGGCGCTCGTCCGCCGCGAGATCGCCACGGAGCGCGGGGCCGAAGCCAAGATCCGCAAGCTGGTGGCGCTCCACTTCGCCGTCCTCGAGGGCGATCCCGATCTGGCCGAAGTCGTCCAAGTCGAATTGCGTCAGGGACACAAGTTCTTCCGCGGCGCGTCCGCCCACGAGGTGTCGGCGTACTTCGATCTCATCGGGTCGACCCTGCACGAGGGCATGGCGGCCGGGCAGATCCGCGCCGACCTGCCGGTGAAGATCGCGACGAAGATGCTCTTCGGTGCCATGGACCAGATGGCGACGTCCTGGGTGCTCGGCAAGCGTGGCTACCGCCTGACCGAGACGGCCGAGGCGGTGGCGTCCATCTTTCTCAGAGGAGTCTCGGCGCATGGGGTTTGAAACACTCGTCGTCACGCGCGAGGAAGCACACGCCGTCATCACGCTGAACCGGCCGCCGGCCAATGCCATCAGCGAGACGCTGGTGCGGGAGCTGAACGCGGCGGTGAGCGGCTTCGAGAACGACGACAGCGTGCGCTGCCTCATCATCACCGGCAGCGGCGACAAGATCTTCTGCGCGGGGGCCGATCTGGGCTCGGCCTTCGCGGGCGAGAGCGTCGACGCCTTCATCCGCTTCGGCAACGGCGTGCTCAGGAAGATCGAGCGCTTCGGCAAGCCCGTCATCGCCGCGATGAACGGCCACGCGCTGGGAGGCGGCTGTGAGATCGCGATGGCGTGCCACCTGCGCCTGCTCAAGGAGACGGCGCGCATGGGCCAGACCGAGTCGAACCTCGGCATCATCCCCGGCTTTGGCGGCACCCAGCGCATGCCCCGGCTCATCGGCCGTACCAAGGCGCTCGAGTTCATGATCCTGGGCACGCAGATTCCCGCCGCCGAGTGTCTGGCCCTCGGGCTGGTGAACCGGCTGAGCAAGGAGGGCGAGACGCTGAACGACGCCCGCGCGCTGGCCCGACAGATCAGCAAGCGGCCGCCGATCGCGACGCGACTGATCCTCGAGGTGGTGGACGACGGGCTCGAAGCGCCCATCGATCAAGCCCTCGAGATGGAAACGCGGGCCTTCATCAAGACGCTGCGCACGGAGGACGCCGGCGAGGGGATCCAGGCGTTCTTCGGCAAGCGCGAGCCGCAGTTCAAGGGACGCTGACGCCGATGGATCTCGGGATCCGCGACAAGGTCGCGCTCGTGACTGGCGGTGCGCGGAGCCTCGGCCGTGCCGACGCCGAGGCGCTGGCGGCCGAGGGGTGCAAGGTGGCGATCCTCGACCTCAATCGCGAGGGCGCCGAGGAGACGGCCCAGGCGCTCGGACGCGCGCGCGGCTACGAGTGCGACGTCCGGGATGCCGCGCAGGTGGCCACGGTGGTCGCCGCCGTCGAGCGCGACCTCGGCCCCGTCGACATCTGCGTCAACAACGCCGGCATCATCTACACGATGGGACAGCTCAAGGACACCCGCGTCGAAGACTGGGAGCTGAACCTCGGGGTGAACCTCACCGGGACGTTCAACGTGACGAAGGCGGTGTTTCCGGGCATGCGCGAGCGCCGCTGGGGCCGCGTGGTGTGCATGGCCTCGATCGCCGGGCTCATGGGCGGCTTCGGGCAGACGGCCTATGCCACCACGAAGATGGGCCTGATCGGCTTCGCGAAGTCGATCGCGCTCGAAGGCGCCCGGTACAATGTCACGTGCAACGCGATCGCGCCCGGGATCGTCGGGCCGAACGCGAAGCTGTCGCCGTTGTACGACCGCATGGTGAAGCGGGTGCCCATGCAGCGGGAAGGGGAGCCGGAGGATGTCGCCAGTGCGATCGCCTTCCTGTGTTCGGAGCGTGCGCGCTACATCACGGGGGCAGTTCTCAACGTGACCGGAGGGATGGACCTCTTCACTTTCTGAAGGAGGCGGGCGATGCCGACAGTCAAGGACACCTTCGATCAGATGCCCTCGCGTTTTCGAGCCGACCGGGCCGCGGGGACGAACGCGATCATCCAGTACGACATCTCCGGCGACGGCGGCGGGACGTGGAACGCCGTCATCAAGGACGGCACGTGCTCGGTGAGCACCGGGCCGGCCGCCAGTCCCAGTCTCACGCTGCAGGTCGGCGCCCAGGACTGGATCGACATGTCGACCGGGAAGCAGAATCCCCAGATGCTGTTCATGTCGGGCAAGCTGAAGCTCAAGGGTGACATGGGGCTGGCCATGAAGCTCGGCTCGATGTTCTCGATGTAGGCGCGGGACGAAAGGAGTTTTTCGGGGAATGGGCCAGGAACGCTTCGCCGACATCGTCGAACGGTTCACCAACGGTTATACCGACGGCGTGAGCGCCTCGGCCGAATCCGTCCGGCAGTGGCAGGAGGAGCTCGACCGCACGCTGCGGCGCTTCCAGAACCTCGGCGAGATGGTCAGCAACCCGATCGAGCCGCGCACGGGCGTGACGCCGCGCGAGGAAGTCTACCGGCGCAACAAGTCGCGTCTCTATCGCTACCAGTCGTCGCGGACGCACCGCACGCCGGTCCTCTTCGTGCCCAATCTCGGCATCAGCCGCCCGTACATCTTCGATTTGCTTCCCGGCGGCAGCTTCATCGAGCACATGACCCGCGAAGGCTTCGACTTCTACCTGCTCGACTGGGGCGTGTTCGGCCCCGAGGACAACGGCCTCACGCTCGAGGAGTGCGTGGTGAAGATCCTGCCCCGCATGGCGCGCAAGGTGCTCGAGACGTCGGGGACCGACGGGTTGTCGGTGCTCGGCTATTGCATGGGCGCACCGCTCTCGGCGTCGTTCGTGGCCTCGCATCCGGAGATCCCGGTCCAGAACTTCATCAACATGGCGGGGCCGATCGATTTCTCCCGCGTTGGACTCTTCGGGCTGTGGCTCGACAAGAAGTATTTCAACGTCGATCGCTTCGTCGATACGCTGGGCGCGATCCCGGCCGACATGGTCAAGGCCGGCTTCAAGCTCCTCAAACCGACCATGGATCTCTCCACCAACATCAATCTCTGGTGGAACCTGTGGAACGATAAGTACGTCGAGGGCTTCACCGCGTTGAACAAATGGGCCAACGAGTACGTCGCCTTTCCCGGCGAGTTCTTCCGCCAGTGGGTCCGCGACTTCTATCAGGACAACAAGCTGTACCGGGGAGAGCTGCGCGTGGGCGGCCGGTCGGTCCGGCTCCGCTCGATCGCGTGTCCGACGTTCGTCGTCGGCGCCAAGGAGGACTACATCGCGCCTCCCGACTGCGTGCGCGCGCTCATCGACGCCGTGGCCAGCCGGGACAAGGAATACGTGGAGTTGCCGGGCGGGCACATCTCGCTGATCGCCGGCCGGGGGGCCTCGGTGCACTGCTGGCCCAAGGTCTCGGGATGGCTCGGCCCACGATCATCGTGACGCGCCGCAAGGAAGCGCTTGGCGCAAAGCGTCACATGAATTACGATCGAGGTGAGTGATGGTTGACTCGATCCCGACCCAACAGTTCTTCGACATGTGGAAGAAGGGCCTCGAGGACAGCACCCAGGCCTGGGCCCGGCTCCTTTCGCAATCGACGGCCGCGCCTCCCGATCCGACGGCGTTCTGGAGACCGGCTGTCGAGCAATGGGTCCAGACCTGGGCCCGCATGATCGCCGCGTCGCCGGTCAGCCCAGACATCGCCACTCAGTGGAAGCAGTTCCTCGATCAGTCGATCGAGGCCTGGTCGCGCGCGCTCGGGCAGGCCATGAACACCGACGGGTTCGCCCAGTTGCTCGGACGCTATCTCGATCAGTGGCTGGTGACGACGGCGCCCGTCAAGAAGGCCGCCGACCAGCAGATCGAGGCGGCGCTGCAGACGCTCAACATGGCCTCGCGGACGCAGCTCACGGCGGTGGCCCGTCAGATCGTCGAGCTGGAAGAGCGCGTCGAGCGCGTGGAAGACGCGGTGGGCGCGGTGTCGCGAAAACTCGATGACGTGCTGCGGGCCGTCCAGAAGCGGCCCGCCGGCGGTGCACACGAGGTGGCGTCGAAGGAGCGTTGATGATCGGAAAGACGATCGCGGAGCTCAGGCCGGGCGATTACGCGGAGATCGAGCGGCACGTGGAGATGGACGCGATCGCCGAGTTCATCGACGCCGTCGGCGACTTCAATCCGATCCACAGCGACCCGGCGTACGCGGCCGCCACCAGCTTCGGCGAGCCCATCGCTCCGGGCGTCTTCACCGCCGGCCTCATCTCCGCCGTCATCGGCACCCAGTTGCCGGGTCCCGGGGCCATCTACCTCTCGCAGAGCTTGAAGTTCATGAAGCCCGTGAAGCCCGGCGACACCATCACCGCGCGCGTCGAGGTCCTGGAAGTGTTGACGGAGCGCAACCGCGTTCGGTTGGGCACGGTGTGTCGGAACCAGCGGGGTGAGGACGTGCTCTCCGGCGAGGCGTGGGTGATGCCGTCGAAGACGCGCGTCACCTACGAGCGGCCGGCATCGCCCGGCGCCGGTGTCAGGCTCGCGCTGGCCCCGTGGACGCTGGCCGCCCAGACCGTGGCGCTCTGGAGCAAGGTGGGCGGCTCGTTGCTCTCCGCCGCCTGCGGTCATCCGCGCAGCTGACTGCGCGTCGCTACATCAGCAACCCGCCGTTGATCGAAAGCTCCGCGCCCGTGATGTAGTCGCCGTCGGACGAGACGATGTAGACGACCGCTCGGCCCACCTCTTCCGGCGTCCCGAAGCGGCGCAGGGGAATCTGCTCGAGCAGCCGGCTGCGGACCTTCTCGGGAATGCCCGAGATCATTTCGGTCTCGATGAACCCCGGGGCGACGGCGTTCACCGTGACGCCCTTGCCGGCGAGCTCCTTGGCCAGCGACTTGGTGAACGCCGCCACGCCGGCCTTGGACGCGGCGTAGTTGGCCTGGCCGAAATTCCCGATCTGCCCGATCACCGAGGTCACGTTCACGACGCGCCCGTAGCTCTGCTTGAGCATCTGATCGATGAACACCTTGGTGCAGTTGAACGCGCCGTCGAGGTTGATGGCGAGCACCTTACGCCAGGAGGCGTGGTCCATCTTCACGAACGTCTTGTCGGAGTTGACACCGGCGTTGTTGACCAGGATGTCGAGGTGGCCGAACTCGGCCAGCACGTCCTGGGCCATGCGGAACGTATCGGGATAGTCGCTGACGTCGGCCCGGGCGAGAATCGCGCGGCGTCCCATCTTCGTGATGTTCTGCGCGACGTCGACGGCAGCCGCTTCGCTGGAGACGTAATTGATGGCAACGTCGGCGCCCTCCTCGGCGAGAGCGAGTGCCACGGCGCGACCGATGCCACGGGAGCCGCCCGTCACGAGGGCGGTGCGCCCTTTGAGCTTCATGATCTTCCTCCTGCTCGAGGCCTCCTGCTCGTGAGAAGCGTCAGTGTAGCATCGGCGCAGGCCCCGGGCTTGACGCGAAGTGTTAGAGGCCTCATAGTGACATTCGCGGAGAGATCGTCCATGGCGTACGTCATCAAGCGGTACTCCAATCGGAAGCTCTACGACACGCAGGAGAGCCGCTACGTCACCCTCGAAGAGATCGAGGAGATGATCCGGAACGGCAAGGAGATCTCGGTCGTGGACGCCGCCACCGGCGAAGAGCTGACGTCGGTGACCCTCACCCAGATCATTCTCGAGAACGAGCGCAATCACCGCAGTGCGCTCCCGGCGGCCTTTCTCCATCAGCTCGTGAAGCACGGTGAAGCCTGGCAAGATTTCATCCAGCGTTCGATGAAATCGAGCCTGGAGGGCATCGTCTCCAGTCAGCGAGAAATGGAACGCGTCGTCCGAGAGTGGTCGACACGTTCCGGCTGGGCGCCGACACCCCGCACCGACGCGAAGCGCGAGGCCGAACCGGCCAAGCGTGACGCCGCCGAGCCGGATCCGGATCGACTGAGAGACGAAGTCACCACGCTGCGCGAGCGGCTGCGGGCGCTCGAAGATCGTCTGGAGAAACGGCGAGCGGAAACGAAGTAGGGGAGGCATGCCAACGGCCCGGCGGGCTCCCGCCGGGCCGTCGCTCGACACCGTCGATCGCCGCTCAGACGCCCGCGTAGATCTCCTTCATCTTCGACACTGCGCCGGCGTACGTCTCCTGGATGCCCTTGCCCGCCTGCTCGGTGGTGGCCTGCACGCGCTCGGCGGCCCGCGTCACGGCCTGTGCGCTTTCCTCGGCCAGCCGGAATGCTTGCTGCGTCCCGTTCACGCCGTCGGCCATGAGCTTCTGGTACCAGGCAACAGGATCGCTCGCGTCCTTCCAACCGCCCTGCCAGCGCATCGTCCACGACTGGCCTTCGCGCAGGGACTCGAGACCGGCGCGTTGAAGATCGCCGTAGAGCCGCACGCTCTCCTTGGCCGTCGTCGAGCCTAGCTCCACGAGCTCGCGGAGCACGCGCTGGTTGGCCTCGGCCCACAGGGCCATCGCTTCGATCGTCTTTCCAGCGAGCTGCACGAAGAGCTCCTGGGCCTTCGTCACGTCCGTCATGTCCGTCTCCTCCCTGATACTGTGTTGCGACCGTCGATCTCAAGGCGGAGTGTAACGCGACGCGTTAGAGAGCGCAAGCAATATTTATTGCGTCGCGTCAAACGTCAGCTGCTACTGTGCGCAAGGGCTTGATACTTTTGATCTTCTCGGGAGGTGGGGTATGGCCCAAGAGACACTCGCGCGAATGTTCTGGA
>Ga0209235_1000346_pt1 | contig 22759 bp, 18 predicted proteins | sample GraSoi013_1_20cm_4_FD_185817 | JGI IMG/M metagenome (GOLD analysis project Ga0209235, IMG submission 185817) | Grasslands soil microbial communities from the Angelo Coastal Reserve, California, USA - Sample 09_25_2013_1_20cm (SPAdes) (version 2) | ecosystem: Environmental > Terrestrial > Soil >... | reverse complement strand
CCGCCGTTAGGACGTATACGCCTGGTCCCACTCCTTTAGTGTACCATGTAAATGGTATTTCTTCCACTGCTTGTGGGGGAATATCGTCGAGAACCTGGTCCCCAATTGCCGTATCGTTGGCGTACAGCATGACGGTGGTCGTTCCGGGTACGTCTCCCAAGTTGTGAACGGTAACATTCAACTGTACCGCGGTCCCCTCCGAAATGATTCGCCCTGTTGCACGAATAGCGTCTGCTGCTACATCACGAATGATAGGGACAATCGCGAAGCTCTTGTAACCGACTAGGGTTCCCCACTGACCGGGGTTGAGTGCACCGTAGACTCCCGCATTTGGTGTGCTCGTCCACGAAGCAGCAATCCAGAGCAACCGGCCGAACCTCAGGCCACCTTTGTCCCCATAGTCAATAATGTCTTGAACATACCGAAGGCTGACCGAGGAATAGCCGGCCGGACCCGAGACAACGTATGGACAGACCCTGCTGCATGTTGTACCCCCTTCAGTGTTCAGAATCGGCCATCCCTGGCGCGCTGTCTCGTTCAGCATGGTCAGGTAGTCCTGGCGCGCTGCGTTGTCAGCTGTTACGTTGGTCCACCCGTTCCAGACTCCGTTGCTGTTGTTGTCTGTGAACTTGATCTTTAGGTCAACCTTCAGAGGTGTCCCTATGGGAGGAACTGTTCCTGTGGCAGGTGTGTCACCTGGATCATATCTAGTGTTGTTGTTCGCGTCGTAGACAATCGCCTTAGTGGAATCCCATGTTTCCGTTGGACTACTGGTTCCGTTGGCAAACATGACTTTCGGGTCACTTGCCAGAGCTGCTTGGCTAGCAATGCTCCCCACTATCTGAATATCGCCAGAATCATATGTCCCATCACTGTTGGTATCATAGGCCAGGTGTTCGACGAAAGCAGGATAGTACATGTAAGTGTGCAGGCTCTCGAAGACGCGATGTTGAATGTCCATCACATTTGGATAGTTGAGATACCAGTGAGACCTGTCTCTGGAGCATCCATAACTACAAAGGTTCTGAACCACAACCCAGTGGGTATCGCCCAACTGACGAGCATCATCAAGCCATGCCTGGTATTGCGCCGATACGTAACTTGTCTTGTTTACCTCGCACGGCAGAGGGTTTTGCCGGCACCACACGGTGGAGCTAACAGGAAAAGACCCTGAGGCTGGCTCATTGAGGGGTTCCCAAACGATACGAGTATAGCTGTCCCTGAATTCTCCGACAACACCTGTCAGACCGCTATTGCTGTTCGGACCGAACCAGAAATTCAGCCAACAATCGACAAGAGTAGAGTCCGTAAAATCCGTGTATCCGTGATAGTCAACCACTATCCACATGTTAAGGTATTCAGCAATCTTGAGGCCCCTTGCTAGTTGTGCTGCGCTGTAGTTACCCATGAAATCCTGGGGCGAGGCGTTGACATTCAAACCGTATCTGACAGAGCAGTATGGTGCGAACGAGGCCCTGATTGTGTTATAGCCGGTTTGAATTTGTTTGAGGGCTATCTGTTCGAAGTTGCTCGCCCTCTCACCTGGGAACACTAGTGAAATCGGCCCGGTCACGTTTTGGCGAGTATCTTTGAGGCGCGTACCACCCCAGCCACCCAGAGCCGGCGTCACTGAGGCAGTCGCTTGAGCACTATGCGCGTGTAAAACTAGGACTATGGTTGATAACGAAAGGCAAACAAGCAGTGCCGCCAGCGGGTGTTTCTTCCTTTTTGTTTCCACGCCCCATCTCCCGACCGCCGTCGTATGGGCAAGAGGGGACCGCTGCAGGGCCATATGCTTACACTACGATATAATCCGGCTGTCTACAAAACCTCACAAGCTAATCACAGTTGGTACAAGCTCGCGCCAGTGAGGCCTAACTAGTAGGCTTTACACTGTGCTCGGAACGGCCTGAACGAGGGTATCTACTCTTCGAGTAGCTCTTGTCACTGTCTATTGATCCTCAAACGTGGCTTTCCTTAAATCTAGAAATCTCGCCTCACAGGTCGGAATTCAGACGTGTTGGTTTGCAGTCAGAATTGTTAGTTCGTGGACGTGCTGCTTTTTCCCCTAGAGCACTCGTCCTCAACATGTGAATTCTAGGCCTCGAGCATTTGCTCGTCCTATCATATTCGCGCTGTTAACCGTCCTGGCGGCTTTCACGCTGCCTGAGCTGAGGTCAGTTCGCGCTCAAGACTCCAACCTCATCGCCTACTTCGGCCGAACAGTTGCAGGAGTCGGAGACAACGTCCTGGTCGGAGCTCCTGACAATTACTCTGCACCATTCTACGGCGCTGCTTATCTCTTCGATAATAACGGCAACCTTCTCACCTCCCTGCATGGTCAAAGTGACTGGGGAGGGTTCGGTGGCTCTGTTACCGTCTTCGGAAACAGCATCCTCGTCGGAGCACCCTTTACCACCTGGGCAGGAAAATTCTGGTGCGGGGGCAACATACATCTACGACACCATGGGAAACCTTCTCCGAACACTTCATCCATTCACGACTCCGGCTCAACGGCCACAGTTCATAGGGTTCGATTATACCTCCGATCTCGAATTGCAGGCCTACAATAATACGGATCAGTTTTATGTACAACTGTTCAACCCCAACCCTGTATACACCGGGCCAACATTATACCTGCAAGTCAACGCCACAGCGTTGGGAACAGTCTACTACTACGACAGCACGTGTCCAGATGGATGTCTACCGCGTCGAAGCGGAAGCTCCACACTAGTAGCGATAGACCCGCAACAAACGACCACTATACCAGTCTCCATGCTTTTCCAGCCAGGGGACGCGAATCAGACGTTCACTTTCTGGCTGACCTTTCAATGGGGCATCGACTCTGACTCTCAACCTTTCATCACCCAAGATGTCCAGCCGGGAAGCTTCACCTTGACCTACGGCACATTATGGGTCGGCAGCTAGCCAATCAACCTTAGAAATCGCAGTCGTGTTCGACGAAGCCACACCACTCAAATCGGCAGTCTACCCGTCCTTACATGCTGGGGGACCGATTTTTCGCTCTTCGCAGCCACTTGCCCCAGTCCAGGGTCGGCCTCCCGTTCAGTCCACTCCGGGCCTTCGAGGCTTGACTGGGTCCGAAACCTCTTTGCGTCTGCCTCTCGGACGTGGATAATCAAACTCTTGGTCCATTATCTACATCTCCGACTGCCTTGCTGAGCTCTAACACGGCACGAAGGATCACGTGCTCTCCCCTGCTTGTTAAACCTGACAAGTTGCGAGACGACCTCTACCGAGCTCCAGAGCACTTTGCATAGCGGGCTCCGTATCTTGGTCGTTCCGCCCACCCCCGGCTCCATGACTCATCTTCTTTTGCGTCGGGACCGAGGGACGCGTCTGGAGCGGCTGCGTGCAGCTGCGCGTTGTCTCCTCACCGCTCTCCTCTCTCTAATCGTCTGCTTCATCCTTGCGACGGAGTTCGCGCCGTCGGCCCATGCTGCCTTCGCCAACTCTTTGAGGGCGGGATTCCTTGCCTCTTCCAAAGTCCTCACCTTGATGTGACGAGCTCGCTTGCCGATACCTTGGAGCAGGTGATATCGATCGTCGAGTTTCGCCCCGAACAAGAATCCCAGAGTGGCACGTCCTCGCACGGGCGATATGTAGCAGATACGGTCGAGCGGAGAATCGCTAATCGAGTAGTTGATCGCGTCATAGTAAAGAGACTCGTGCGACTTAGACATCGCTTTTCTTACAATGCCCCGCAACTCTCTGATAATTGACTGTACTTGGTCAGGATAGTTAGAGAGAAATTCTTCCACGATATCAGCCACAGACAATTCTCTCCTCTATGGGAGGTCAAGCCTTAGCGGCCCAGATATTTAGGCAAAGTCTGACCTCCCCTCATGTTTGAGGAGAATCAAAGGAAGCTCAAGACTGGGCTTTGGGTCTCCCTCATGCCCCTTGGGAATCGATGAACGGTTGATGGCTTGTGCGCTTCTCATTCTAAATGATGGAGGCCTAGCCAACAAAACAGTTCATGGAGAGCAATTGCAGTGCGGGCCGAGCTGTGCCTCAGAAACGTCGAGGATACGATGGCGGTTATGGAAATCCACCCAAAACAGCCTAACAGCGCCGCTTGCGATTGCGGCAGTGCGAGCTAGGGTGGATTAAGATGTGGTGTTTGGGAGGAACTTACAGGAGATCCAAGCACGGGCCATTTGCGAGCTCTGCCACCGACAATTCGGAGTGTCATGACGATGATTGAAACGCATGCAGCAAACGCTACCGCCGCTATGCTTATCCAGTGCCCTGTAAGAAATCCTGCGATCGAGTCGTACAGTGTCGAGGTTTTTGCGGGAAGGTCATTTCTGATCACGAACGTGTCGGAGAACGTTGGGGCCTGGTCCCCTATGAAACGAGACTCCAAGCTCATTTGCCACGTGTAGGACAACTGGCCCGCGCTGACCGTGACTTTTCCAAAGCCAATGCCTGCGTTCATGTCTGCAGGTGACCCGTTGATCCAGCAGCAGACGGAAGGGTCGACTGTGGGACTCGGTCTCGCTGACATTGCGGTGGCAAAATAGTTCGTATCCGCTCTGGTGAAATTGACTTGGCCATTCTGCTGGCTGAAGACCCCCTCGATCACATTTACAACTCCTCTTCCTCTCGAGTAGACACTATCTGACCCGTCATCTGCCACGCAATCGGGGGAATAAACCACTCCTACTACCGATGATGTGACAGGCTCAGCAGTCCCCCAACAAGTGAGCTGTTTTGACCGAGCGTGTACATGAGCATGGCCGTTGATAACTAGGTCCACTCCTTCTGAGAAGAAGAGGTTCCATTTCTGAGCGCCCGGGTTGTGACCGTTAAAGGTGCCGCTGCCTTCGCAGGACGTTGCGAGATCAGGCGAGAGACACGGTTTGTGGTCGAAAATTATCACCCATTCACCGTTGACTTTGGCCTGTTCGATGACTCCTTTGAGCCAGGACCAGCGTTTGGCGAAGCTCATGTTGTTACACGTCGCCAGTGGACAGTAGCTATAGGTCGTCGTAGTGGTGCCGTTGCCGATCTTCTCTGCCCCGGCTATCATGACAAACCTAGCAATGGGTCGGTCGAGTGGAAAATCCCAATATCCTTCTCGTCCATAGCATCCCGAGTAGAGTGACGCGTCTGGACATCCAACTGTCGAAGGGATGAAACCTATACCCGGTGGCTTCGGGAGACAGTTGGGTGAAGTGAACGCGTCTATGTACCCATCCTTGGCGAAAGTCGAATTCCCGTCCTCGTGGTTCCCGACCACTTGAATCCAAGGGAAATTCGCGCCTAGGCTCGGTTGGATGTTGGTCTTAACGAAATTGCACCATAAGACTTCGTTTCCTGTCGGGGGGAAATTGCTGGAGGTTCCATTGTAACTGATGTCGCCATCGTCCACGAAGAAGCTGAGCCCAGGAGGGAGCGCTTGGAGGCTGGCGGCCGAATTGACAAAACTGCCCGTTCCGTTCTGACCAGAGCCAAAACTCGCACCGTATTGACCTGTATCCCCAGCAAAAGCAAAAGTAAAGCTCACGTCCGCCTGACTTTCAAACGGAATCAGGAAGATGGTGCCAAGACACAAAATGATGAGACACTGGAAAACCATAGCCTTTCTGTTAGTCATCTGTCGCACCTACTTCCGACGTAGCGAGATGGCTGGCCGCTGCACAAGCTAATCGTGAACGCGTCGCCTATCTTCACTGGTACGATGGTTGTTTCCCGGATCACGCCTAGACCTCTTCTCGGGGGTATGCAGATGCTTTCATTATTATGCTCTGCACTTGTTTGGGAATCCCTCAATACCCCTAGATATCCAGGAAGCTCCAGCTAGGATGAATCCAGGTCTGGCCTGGTTCTCAACGCGAAGCAGTTCGCTATCTACGGTTCTGGGAAAACCAGTGTTGTATGAGGGCCGGTTCCCAGACTTGGGATAGAGGGTGGACTCCCCCAGTCAGTGAAAGCAATCCGCTCGTCTTAGCAAACGTGAATCGCCCAATAACAAGCCCTGAATCGCAATCTGTCAGCGACCATCAACGGACGCCTTGACGGTCTGAACGAACATGCTAACGATTCCACTTTCTCAGAATTCCGGACTCGCCTATAACACGCCCTGACAAGGAGAAATCACCCATTCTCCCCGCCAGAGGGAAACGGGCCCTGAAAAATCGACCGGGTACGGACGCGGCCGTTTGAGACACAAAAGGCGAATCCTAAACCCTGCCCATAACAAGACTAGTGACAGGTAGGTGAAACTGCAAAAGAAACGATGAATCTTTCTTTGGTCAAGAAATCCTTATGGCCCCCGTCGGGCGCCTATTTTCCCGCCCGCGCGCCCGAATGAGACCAACGTTGAGCCAAAACAAGACAACGCCCGCTCACAGAACTGGTTCACACCGCCCAGCGGTTGAAGCTACGACTCAAGCCCACCGTGTCAAGCCAGTTGCCGAGGAGCCGGATTACGATGTGGTCACCTTCGACTGCTACGGCACGTTGATAGACTGGGAGACAGGCATCAGGGAAGCGTTCCATGAGGCGCTGGCAGGTGTTGAACGGAAAACCGTGTCCGCCAAGAAGCTCGTTGCACTCTACGATGAGGAAGAGAGACGCGTGGAGAAAGAGAAGCCGTACAAGTCGTACCGAGAAGTCCAATCACTAGCAGTCAAAACCATCGCCCGAAAAATCGACTGGAGCAATCCAGACCCTGATATTCTCTCCGAAGCCCTCCCGAGATGGAAACCCTTCCCAGACACAAACCCCTCGCTCGAAAGGCTCGCCAAATCTTACACCCTAGGAATACTCTCGAACGTGGACAACGACCTCCTAGCCGCCACCCTCACCCACTTCACAGTTCCATTCGAGATAATCATAACCGCTGAACAGGTCAGGTCCTACAAGCCAAGACCGGCCCATTTTAGGGCAGCTCGAAGAGTCATCGGCACAAACCAGTGGCTTCACGTCGCAGGAAGCCTCTACCATGACATTGAACCAGCCACGAAACTCGCCATCCCAACCATCTGGGTCAACAGGAACAAACAGAAACCTGTACCAAGCGCTCTTCGCCGCACAGCGAAGAAGGTCCGAAATCTAACAGAACTCGCGAACCGGCTTCAAGGCTAACCGCAGGCTTCCTTCTCGCTCTAGATCGAGAAGTCTCGAGAGTCGACAGAGACGTTGACTCCCTTCAGGAAGCACTGCGAGTCCCTCAACTGTCCTGCTAGTGTAAAGGACGCATCAAAGCGGATTCTAAAATGAACTTTCCCAGCCTCTCCCTGGAACACGATTCGAACTTCGCCGAGCCTTCTGTCGTCCGTGGACTCGTGAACCAACTTCAAGTTCCTATCACGTCGTGCAAACCAGTCCAACACTGCCTGTCGAAGCAGCTGGGAGACCGCGTCGAACCGGACTCCTTTATGGCTCTGGCCGAAATCAACGGTGAGTGCTTTCCGACACTCTTTTCCAACGCTGTCAACATAGACGAAGGTCTTCTGGACCATTGACTTGCCGGAAAGTGTATCTGTCAAGCGCGGCTCGACATAACGATTCGCACGTTCAATATAGCGATTGTTTATGTGTCGCATAATCCACCGCATGGGAGGCTCATGTTGCCACATATTTGTGACAGGTGCGGAGAAACCTTCGACGACAGCGAACTCAACATCCAAGACCATCAGATTCTTGACAATGACGGAAAATGGGCGACCGAGACGACTTATAGATGCTTCTCATGCGTCAAGAGAGACACATTCGGCTAGAGCCACCAGCTCACACCGTCGGGTGAGCCGCCTCGCGGCATATTTAGCCCATTAATTCCTTGAAGCCGCTACTTTGAAACCATTATCGTGCCCGTCACTCTAGAGGAGCTGACTAGGTAGGTTCCGGGGACGAACGACCAGACGATGGTAGCCGTGAACCCGAATGTTAGACCCGCCTGGTATGAAGGGAACAGTCTGGTGGCAGTCAGAAACTGAGACCCTCCGGGGCTGAGCAGAATTGTTGCGGAATCGCTGGTGAAGATGGGGACACCAGCTATGGTTCCGGTGATGTGTAGTCTAACTTGCAGAGGTGTAACTGGGTTCGGGTTAGCCACCTGTCCCCTCCAAGTCTCTAGGGGGTTGGATGAAACGGAAATCTTCCGGGTCCACGCGAACTTGGCGCTTCCGAAGATTGGTTCTCGCGGTTGGACCTCGACAAAGAGAATCCCTGCTCCCACGACGACGCTTCCACTGGAGGCTCTTATCGCTACGACATATCGGCCCGGAGGCGTATCCACCTTGGCGGTAGTCGTGAGGACTGAGTGTGCTGTTCCATCAACAACGAGACTCACGCTGGTCGGGTTGAGGGCCGTTGACAAGCCGTTAGGCAGGACGGGAAAAGAGGAAGAGGTTAGACCTACCGTTCCTATGAACCCTCCGACACTGAAAATCAGAATTGAACTGACAACCGAAGAACCAGCGGGAGTTGAAAGCGTGGGACCGGTGTTGAAGGTCACTCCTGCAGACGACCCGGCGGTCGGACTTATCGGGACTAGGAGTGTTCTAATCCCAACAAAGCCTTCGTCAGTATCCTTAACAGTCAGTCTGATGGAAAAGTTGCCCGAATAGTCGGCGCCCCCCATTTGGGGCTGGCCGAACCTGTGAGTGATGAACGGGAAGATCGAAACCTGCCCCTGACCATCGCCGAAATCCCAAGTGTAAGTGCTGAGGCCGCGGTCAGGCAGTGAATTGAAATCAGCGTCGAAACTGTCCGTAGCGTTGAAAAATACGGTGCTTCCCTTTAGAGGCATAGCCGGCAGAAAGGTAAAGGCTGCAACCGGGCCGAGTTTCCCTGCTACGTTTTTGAAATAACCATCAGAGGTGGAGACGGCGATTGGGTTCAAGCCCAGTACCAGCCGCGTGTCGCTTTCGGCAGCGTTGGCAGGATTCGCAGTTCCTGCAGCTAGCACAAGGGGGCTGACCCCAGTGTCGACGACCCGGAAAGCCAAATGGACAAGGCTCCCAAACGCGCCGTCGAACGAGCTTCCAAGGTTCACAACTGAGAGCCGAATGATGCCGGGAACGGCGAGGTCCTGGAGAGCTACGAAGGGGTTGGTGAAGACGGTTCCGGTGCGAACATCCACCGTTGTGGCCTGAATGAATGATGAGTCATAATAGAGTACAAACTCGTACCCGTTGAACGACGGCGCATCAGCCACGTTAACCTCAAAAGTCACTACGGTCCCTGGAACTAGGGCCGTGTCCGTGACATTAGATGAACTGTAGGAATTGCTGAAGACACTTACGACAGGCAACGTGCTCTGCCCAGTCGAAGAATGGATTGCATAGGGTGACAGACCGCCCAATGTGAGTCCCAGAAGGACGAGAGCAAGAATCTCTCTCAGAGAGATCCTCATTGTCTCAGGAAGCCTCAAAGCAACTACAGATGCCTAGGGTTAGCTTTTATCACTTTCGTGCGCACATGTCCATCTGCGGCTTTCTTCCTACTCACAGGGTGGCGATGGTTACAGTAGAGTCCTCTTGAGAAGGTCGAGTGATATGTTTCCCCCTGAAATGACCAAGACGACTTTCTTACCGAGACCTCTTAGCCGCTGACCTCCGAGAAGGGCAGCTAGAGAGGCCGCGCCTGAAGGTTCTGGAAATATGTGCGCGTCGTGAATTAGGAGCTTCGTCGCCAAGAGGATATTCTCTTCTGACGCCGTTAAGACTTGGTCAACGTATAGCTTACACGCCTCAAGAGTGAGATCCCCGACGCTGGACGGAATAAGCCCGTCCGCTAAAGACCTAGGAGCACTGATGTCAACGGGCTTCCCAGCTTCGAGAGCCGCGGTCATCTTCCCCGCGCCACCCGGTTCCACACCAAAGACGCGAACTGGTGGTCGGGTAGACTTGGCCGCCAGAGCTATCCCTGAGATCAAGCCACCTCCTCCCACAGGGACAATCACTGAATCAACATCTGGTAGCTGTTCTACAATCTCCAGTCCACAAGTCCCGTTTCCTGCAATAACATCCGGGTCGTTAAATGGGTGGACAAAAACGGCCCCAGTCTCGCTCACGATTTCCCGAACTTTCTCCTCTCTCTCCTTGTGACTCTTTCCAAACTTGACCGCTCGCCCACCGAACTCTTCGATGACGCTTAGTTTTTCGGGGACGATCGTTTCAGGAACTATTATTATCGAATGCTTTCCTAGCAGTCGAGAGCTGTATGCCACGGCCATTCCATGGTTTCCCGAGGAGACTGCAACCACCTCTCTCTCCGGCACTTGAGAGATCTTGTTGTAGGCTCCTCGAATCTTGAAAACCCGTATAGGCTGGAAGCACTCAAGCTTTAGATAGATTCGGCAGTCAAGGCGTCTCGACAGGACAGGCGACTCGACTAGAGGAGTTTTGCTCGCCACTCCCCTGATTCTATCCTTTGCAGCGAGCATATCAGGCATCGTAGGAAGACGCTGTCTAGTCGGCTGCATTCTCGTGTGCCCCGTCAAACCTGAGGAAGGTGCCGAACCAAGTTCTGCGGAACCAGGAGATTTTCAGCGCGTTGGTCGGGTCGAGATGTGAGCCGAGCGTCGGATAGTGCAATCGTAATGTTCCGAAGAACGCCCGCGAGGAGGCTTGCCTCTCGCACCCTTAATGCTGACCTGCCAAGCATGTTCTTGAAGGCCCGTAGAGCCAGGCTTGTCTCCTCTGCATTGATTCCTGCCAGCCGTGCTGATTTTTCTAGAAAGTTCACCATGATCGTTTTGACAGATTGTGGTGCGAGTTCGTCGGATGAGTCGTTTTCGAGTGTATTGAACAGTTCGCAGAAGATGATTGCTGCTGCGTGTGAAAGGTTGAGTGTGGGGTAATTTGGAGATGAGGGGATAGTAACGGTCATGTCGCAGAGTGCTAGTTCTTGATTGGTGAGACCTGTTCCCTCCCTCCCAAAAACCAGCGCAACAGACCCGCTGGCTTTCTTGATTTGTTCCGCTAGGTCCCTCGGGCTCGCTGGTCGTCGTAGGACTCGGTATTGGGAGCGGGCTCTCTGGGATGTTGTTCCTACTGTCAGATCTTGATCCGCAACAGCTTCCGAAAGCGATCGAAACCTCTCTGCGTTCTCCAAAACCTCTTGTGCGTGGCCTGCTCGCATTTTCGCTCTACCTTCGATTCGGGCGATTGGGTTGACGAGTCGGAGGTTTGCTAGGTCGAAGTTTTTCATCGCTCGTGCGACGAACCCGATGGTTTCATCATACCCGGGCTCGACCATTACCACGGTTAGGTGAGGCATATGAGACAGGACCGAGTATGGCTCTTCGACTTCAGTGTTTCCTTCTGCTTACAGCCCTGAGTAGACTGAAACGTCGGGATGCGGGTCCTAGAAACTGACTATGACGAGGATTATCACCGAGACAATAGAGGCTACGAGTCCCATGAGAAAGGAGAGGGCTGACCCAGTCCAGTAACGCCTCCTGGTTGGATAGACCGTGTAAAAGAAGAGGAAGAAGGCCGAGAGGAGAAAGAGGAGGGCACCGGATGCGAGGCTGAGTGTGAGAATTAGGCTTCTCGCTCCGGTGACCGAAAGCGCTGCGAGTCCCAGTCCTGCGAGCGTGCCTGGATAGGATGCGTTGATGATCGGCTTTATGAAACGCTCCTCGAATTCCTCTGACATTTCCCGTGTTTCTCATTATCTGTGCGGATTTAAGACCAGGACTTGTTTAGCCCATGACTATGTCTGGAAAGACGTGCTAACTATCGATGAATTGTACGCCGTAGCGTTCGAGGTCAGGCGGGTCTTCTGGTCAGACGCAGGGCTTCGGCCTCGGAGGCTTCCCTCTGCTTCATCGCTGCCTCGTAGCTCTTCTGGCGCTGAAACTCTCGCTCCTTCTCGAGAGGGATCAATTGTTCAAGCTTCTCGGTGAGCTGTCTTGACTCTGCCGGTTCGAGGGGTATGTGTAGGTCGCGGCGGTGTGGGATTTTGATGCTCATTTTTCCAGTGCTGTCTGCCTGGACCTTTTCTATTTCCCAGAGCTTGACGTCGAGGGGTATGATGGTCTGGAAAATCCATCCGAGAGAATCGCGGAGGATGGGCCTGGCTTCAGCCAGTTTTTCGAGTTCTGCTCTGACGCCTTCTTTGAGGTCGACCTGGAGCCGGTCGTGGTGGAGTTTTACCTGGAAGTGCGGTTTGTCAAGGGTCATGATGATGGGCGAGTCGGGCATTGTGCTCAGTTGCAGAGCAGTTTTTGGGCTATGATGTATATAGGCGTAGCCCAGAAGCCGCCCTTGCCAACTCGAACCGGGTTTCACATCTCGAATGGCCGCGTCCGTACCCGGTCGTTTTTCAGAAGTCGTTTCCTGTCTCGCACGGAGAGTGGGCTGTTTTCGGGGCGCAAAGGGCGTGATATGGGCGAGTCTAGGATTTCGAGAGGGTGGGATCGTTAGCATTTTTCCTTCAAGCCATCAGGGCGACCTTCAGTGGTCGCGTACAGATTGCGATTCAGGGACTATTATGGGCGAATTCGGCTGAACTATAGTCTACCGCGGCGGACTGGCTACCGCAACTGCAATGGTGCCGTGTTGAGCTCCTTAGGCTGCTTTGGCTTCGGGCAATTGACCGGTTGATTGTGCAAGTGCCTTCACGTTTACCGTGGCTCGCCTGCCGTTTTCTTTCCTCAGTAGAGCCTTGATCAGTGCTTTCGCCAGTTGGAGGTTTGTTACTACGGGTATTCCGAACTCGGTTGCCTTCCTACGAATTAGGTATTCGTCCTTTAGAATTCTCCGTGAATTTGGCTCGCCTTGATGACTTGGAATGTTGATTACGAGTTTTATCTCCTTGCTGGTGATGTAGTCGAGGATGTTTGGTTTTCGTTTCTCGCTAACCTTGTGCAAGATTGCACAGTTAACGCCGTTCCTCAAGAATTCCTCTCCTGTGTGCTGGGTCGCGAAGATGTTGTACCCGTTTCGCACTAGCATGCCTGCGTAGGGAGTTATCTCCTTGCGTGTTTCTCCCATTGTGATTAGGACGGAATCGCCTGGCTGTGGTACATAGAAGTTACTGGCCACCATGGCTTTGATAAACGCGTCCTCGAAGGTCTCGCCGAAGCAGGCAACCTCTCCCGTTGACACCATTTCAACGCCTGTGATAGGGTCGGCCTTGTCGAGGCGGGTGAATGAGAACTGTGGAGCCTTTACCGCGTATCCTCGGGGGACGCCTTCGCCCTCCTCGACTTTGCCGTTTGTTATGGCTCTGGCGGCTAAGTCCATCAGGTTTCGGCCGATCGTCTTGGAGACGAAGGGCATGCTCCGGGATGCTCTAAGATTGCACTCGATTACCAATACCTGCTCATTCTTGACGATAAACTGAATGTTGAAAGGACCGTGTATCTTGAGACCTCTCGCGATTTTCCGGGTAGCGTCCACCAGCTTGTCTTTCAGAGGCCGGTTGAGGGTTAGGGCCGGGATGCTCATGGTCGCGTCGCCAGAATGAACGCCGGCATTCTCAACGTGTTCCATCAACGCCCCGATGAATACATTCCTTCCATCACTGACACCATCAACCTCGACCTCCCGTGCTCTGGTCACGAACTTTGAAATTACAACCGGATTCTTCTTCGATATTTTCGAAGCTCGCCTAATGTAGTTCAGCAGTCCAGGCTCGTCAAACGCCACATTCATCGCTGCGCCAGATAGGACGTATGAGGGTCTTATGAGAACCGGGTAGCCAATTGATTTAGCGAATTTTTTCGCGCCTTCAAGAGATTCCACTTTGCTCCATTTGGGCTGAGCTATGCCGAGCTGGTCTAGTAGATGGCTAAATTTCGACCTGTCCTCGGCCATGTCGATGTTGGCCGGAGAGGTGCCGAGAATCTTGACGTGGGGTGCTAGGCTGACCGCGAGGTTGTTGGGGGTCTGCCCGCCGACACTCACGACGACTCCCGAAGGCTTCTCCTTATCAACTATGTCCAGAACGCGCTCGAAGGTGAGCTCTTCAAAGTAGAGCTTGTCGGGAACGTCGAAGTCAGTGGAGACTGTTTCCGGGTTGCAGTTCACCATGACCACTTCTTGGAACATCTTTTTGAGGGCCAGAGCCATGTTGACACAGCACCAGTCGAACTCGACGCTGGATCCTATCCTATAGCATCCGGAGCCGAGTACTAGGACCCTGTTCCTCTCAAGGTAGGTTACGTCGTCGCTGCTCCCGCCGTAGGTGAGGTAGAGATAGTTGGTTGAGGCAGGCCATTCAGCGGAGAGCGAGTCAATCTGTTTGATGCAAGGGATTATTCCGAAGCGCTTTCTGAGTCGCCTGACATCGAGTTCAGTCTTGCCGATCAGCGCTCCGATTCTTTTGTCCGAGAACCCGAGCTCCTTCGCTCGCCGTAGCTGTCGGGCTCCAGGCTTGCTTCGTCGCAGATGATTCTCGAAGGTGATTATGTTCTGCAGCTTGTCGAGAAACCAGGGGTCTATTCCGCTTAGCCTAGAGATTTCTTCCACGTTCGCCTTGGCCCTCAGCGCTTTTACCACATAGAACAGCCTCTGGTCAGTCGGAGAGCCCATCTCGCGTCTAATCCTGAGCCCCTGACCGAGGTCGTTGACATCCGTTAGCTCTCTCCCAATTTCAAGCATTCGAACCGCCTTCTGAACTGCCTCTTCGAAACATCTGCCAATAGCCATCACTTCCCCTACCGATTTCATCTGGGTCCCGATTCCACGGCTGACCCTTCGGAACTTCTGAAAGTCCCACCGCGGAATCTTCACGACGACATAGTCTAGGGAGGGTTCGAAACAGGCCGTGGTGACCCCGGTTATTCGATTTGTCAGCTCCGGGAGCATATAACCCAGAGAAAGCTTAGCTGCGATGTACGCTATTGGGTAGCCGGTTGCTTTCGATGCGAGCGCCGAGCTTCGGGAGAGTCGAGAATTGACCTCTATTACTCGGAAATCCTCCCCCTGAGGGTTGACGGCGAACTGGATGTTGCATTCGCCAACTATTCCTAGGGCACGGATAACCTTCTGACCAGTCTCGCGCAGAAGATTGTACTCTCTGTTGGTCAGGGTTTGTGACGGGGCGACTACGATGCTGTCACCCGTGTGGACTCCCATGGGATCGAGATTTTCCATGTTGCAGACAATTGTGCAATTGTCCGCAGAGTCCCTCATGACCTCGTACTCAATCTCTTTCCACTTCTCCAGGTACTCTTCGACGAGGACCTGGTGAATTCTGCTGACGGATAGACCCTTTAGCGATATCTCGGCCAGTTCTCGCTCGTTGTGGGCAACCCCTGAGCCCTGGCCTCCGAGGGTGTACGCGACGCGGACGATTACCGGGAAGCCGATGTGTCTCGCTGCCTGAAGGGCTTCCTGAACGTTTGTGGCTTTCAGGCTCTTCGGAACCGGGACCCCGTTCTCTAGCATGGTTTTCTTGAACAGTTCTCGGTTGTCGGCGGTCTCGATGCTTCGGATGGTTGTTCCGAGAACTGCAACGTGGTACTTTTCGAGCGTCCCGCGTTCTGATAGTTCAACGCCGCAGTTTAGAGCGGTCTGCCCGCCAAATCCTAGGAGGATTCCGTCAGGTTTCTCCTTTTCGATAATCTCTTCCAAGTAGTCGGCCTTGATGGGCGCGAAGTATACTCTATCGGCGAACTTTTCGTCCGTGTGGACTGTGGCGACATTTGGGTTGACAACTATGGTTTTGACTCCTTCCTCCTTCAAGGCCTTGATGGCTTGGGAAGTTGAATAGTCGAATTCGCCGGCCTCGCCTATCTTGATCGCGCCGCTTCCGACTATCAGAACGCTCTTGATGCTGGCTTGTCTCAACTTCTAGCCGCATCTCCGAGGAACTCTGCGAAGAGAAACTGTGTGTCGTGTGGACCGGGTGAGCTTTCAGGATGCCACTGGACGCCTATGATTTTCTTCGTCTTGTGACGGATTCCTTCTACGGTCTTGTCGTTGACGTTTTTGAAGCTGACTTCGAAGTCGGTATCTGTGATTGATTTCTCTTCGATAGTATAACCGTGGTTCTGGGTTGTTATGTAACATCGTCCGGTTTTCAGGTCCAGACATGGATGGTTTACCGCTCGGTGACCGAACTTCAGCTTGAAGGTGCTGCCTCCCGCTGCTAGTCCCAGTATCTGGCTACCCAGGCAGATTCCCATTAGCGGAAGGTCCGTGTCGTTGATTAGCTGGCGGGTTGTCTCGATGGTCTTCTCGCACTTTGTTGGGTCCCCAGGACCATTGCTTATGACGATGCCATGAGGATTGAACTGGAGGATATTGTCGAGGCTGTAATCGTAGGGGGTTCTGACCACGCCCACCCCCTTGGCGAGCAGCTCTCTCACGATTCCAAACTTTGCCCCACAGTCGATGACGACTATTCTCGCCCCGTTTTCCCCATTGTATACCACAGGTTCAGGGGGACTCACGTTTTTCACAATGTCGTACTGGTTGGGATCTCGCAGTTTCTTGAGGTCGCGCTCTCCCATATCAGGGTCGAAATTGTCGGATGAGACTCTCAGGGTTCCAAGCATGGTCCCTTTGGTTCTGAGCCTCTGTGTAAGAGCTCGGGTGTCGATACCAGATATTCCTGGTACGTTTTCTGATTGAAGCCAGTCTTGGACTGTTCGCTCGCTGGACCAGTGGCTCGGGGCGGAGAGAGAATGGACTGCATACCCTTTCACCTTTATCGCGTTAGATTCGAAATGAAGTGGCATTCCGTGCTTGTCAGAGAGTGATCGCGACGGCACTCCATAGGAGCCGATGATCGGATAGGTCATTACGACTATTTGGTCGTAGTAGGATGGATCTGTTAGGAGTTCGGGGTAGCCGTACATTGAAGTGTTGAATACGACTTCGCCTGAGACCTCTGTCTCGGCACCGAACCCCGCGCCCTGAAAGAGCGTCCCGTCTTCAAGGAGAAGAGATGCTTTCTTGCTTTCTTCCATCCCAGAGCGATGACGGGGGTCTCTCAACCTCGTGTCTGGGAGAGGGTATTTTGTCGACGGCTTCTATAACAGTTCGCTTTCCTATTACCGTGGTTTGTGGCAGAAGATGATGTGTTCGGGAGGTAACCGCATTCCATGTTTTCGCAAAATGTGTTTGTTCTTGGGTAGGAAGTGTTTCGCTGGCGCCCAGCTTTCTACTTCTCTCTCAGCGGATTCTCCTTTGAATTTCAGTGTGGTGTCGAAGAAACAGAACTCTATCCCGACGAAGCCTGCGTTGCTTGCTTGAATAGAGAGTTGGTCTGGATTCCAAGAAGGGTTGTGAGTGACTTGAAACGACTTCTGGTCTTTTCGGGGTACCGACGACCACTCGCCATGAATCATAATTCCTCCTGGCACCAATACACGGCTGAACTCTCTAAACGCTCTAGCTAGCTGTGCTTCTCTCGGAAGGTCGCACAGAAGCTCGTTAGACACTATCGCGTTCACGCTCTGACTCTTCACGCTCAGCATTCTTCTCACATCTTCGTTCAAGACTCTGACCCTCTCGCGAAGTCTTGTCGCATCCAACAACCTTGTGAGCTGCGGAAGCCAGTCGCGGTACGCCCCTCGTGATGAGTCGACGGCAATGTAGCTAGTTGAGCCGGGTAGACGGCGGAGGAGGGGAATTGTCAGCTGTCCTTTCCCAGCGCCCGCTTCAAGAATCGTCCAACGACTCGACGGACGCATTTTGCTGCGGAAGAGGTCTGCGAGGCTGCCGTAGTATGATTGCCAGGCTCCGGGGATTTCGTCAGGCTTCTCAACAACGATTTCCTCAGTCAGGCTGGATCAACGCGATTGGAAGAGTGATTGCGATGAGGCTGACCGTCGTTTAAGAGTAGGGTTCCTAAAAAGCGGATGATAATTACTGCGTATCGGAGTCGTTGAAGACTCCCGGGACTAGCAGAAACTACTAGTACCTTCTATGTTTCTGGTAGCAATCCCTACAGTAAACTGGTCTTCCCTCAGTTGGCTGGAACGGCACTTCAGTTTCCTTCCCACAGTCAGAACAGGTTACTTTGTGCATCGTTCTGGGGCTACCATACGAACTACGACTCATCGGCCTGGATAACACCTCCTCTCGTATACCTCCCAAATCGCCTCGGAACTAGGCTAAGAACCTTCGTGAAGGCGCGAAGATGCTTGACGCTCGCGTTGAACGCTTTCAAAGCAATTCTTGGGGGGTAGGCCGAGTCACGTCAATACGACATCTTCCCTGCCAAGTAAGCATGGCCCATTTCCGCGGGAAGTCCTCAAGCCTAGGGTTTTTGGCAAGACACAGGTTTCAAATACTGTCGATGGGCAATGTGGTTGCAAATGCCATTTTTCGTTAGTCTAGCAAAGTGGAGAACCAAGCCGACCAAGGATATGGTTCAGCAGGCGGACAGGCTCTGGAACAAGTTCAGAGACGAAGGGGGAAAAGTTGTCAGCGCCTATTGGACGATCGGACGTTATGACGCGGTTGTGACAATTGAGGCGCCTAGTGAGAAGGCGGCTTTGAAAGCACTGATGCGGTGGGGAGACCTGCTACACACCGAGACGCTCGTCGCCATTCCTCGAGACGAGGCTGTGAAGCTCCTGGAGTAAACATGCTATCCTGAACAACCAGCCTCTTATCGAGCGAGCCGTTAGACGATTAGTTCCCGACGCTTTTTTCGTCTCAGACCCATCCCGCTTTGTTTTCGGCCCGGTGCGCATTAGGAAATGTGCGTCACCGCCTAACCTGACCTGAAGGTCGAGACTATCTTCGGAAGCGCAGTCGGAGGGTTGCTAGTCTAGAAAATGACAGTCGGTCTGAAGTCTCTCCTTATCGAAAAAAAGGTTTGGGGTGCGCCGCATTTCTCGTCAGGCGAGCCGATGATTGAGCTTCTCTTGCACTAGTACTGTTGTGTTTGTTGTTGCCAGTCTTGGCTGGTCGATGTCTGCCTCATGCTTGAGGTCGACATTCCGCCTTCTTTCTCTTTCCATGCTTTGACCGCTTCGACCATGCTCATACCCTGAGACATTTTGTCCTTGAGGAAGAGGTTGTACGCGCTTGGTTTGCGTTTTTCTCTCTTCGCTGACTTCTTTCCGAGGCTGGCGATTGTCTGCTCTTGCTTTTTTATCATTGCAGCGTGTTCTTTGATCGTGTTCTTGAATTCCTTGAGTAGCGATGAGTTGGCTTTCTCCAGTGATCCTAGGCGTGTCTTGAGTTTGTTGATGTCGGCGACTAACGACTTTGGTATGCCTGCTGTCTTCGGCATAGCTAACTGGTGTTTTGATGAGAAGAAAAGGGTTCCGCTTGGTACTGAAATATGCCTTTTTGACGCGTTTCTTAACGGCATTTGCTCCCTGAGGACCGTTTCAAGGAGAAGCAGGTCAGGGCGAGGAGGCTAACAGCCGGTCCCCGAGCTGACGACTTGGCTGTCTGAAGCTGTAGTTTTCATTCTGTAGAAGCCCGCCGAGACTTGGGCTGTTATGGCGAGGACCAGGTTGGACGAGGCGGGAAGGTTGGAGGGGTCCAAGACTGGGTCCTTGAAAAGGAGGGTGGAATAACTAGTTCCCTGTCCCGGGTCGAAAGCTCTGTCAGTTTCGTTCGCGGTGCCGACCGCCACTCCGTCAGCCGCTAGTTGAAGCCTTACTTGACTAATGGAGGTCCGAAGGGAGTGAGTGCTGTAGACGATAGCAGATAGGGAGAAGGTGACCATCCTAGCATCTGTCAAAGAGTCTATGGAACAGGTTCTGATTGGGTTGGATATCCTCACCGTTAACCCTCTCACCGAGGCGTCGCTCATCACCGCGTAGGCGGTGGCAGTAGCGAGGACGACCAGAAGGGCGATTATGATCAGAGCCTGAACTCTTCTAGGCCGATGTGTCTCAGGTTCGCCCATGGCTAGGGCTTCAGAGTTGAGGGTTAATGAACCTAGCTGACCATTGCGTCTAGACCCTGTCCTGGTCCGTCCGGTCTAGGTGGACGGTTTGTCCTCGGAGCTTTCTTGCATGAAGCCCCTCATTTTGCTGAGGAGGCTTGTGAACTCCATTGGAAAGATGTATTTCGTAGACGGAGTAGCGCCAAGTGCCTTTAGCGTGTCGAGGTATTGCAGCGCCATTGTCTTCGCGTCGATTCCCTTTGCAGCGTTAAACACTGTGGTCAGTGACTGGTTCAAACCTTCGGCTCGGAGTATCGCTGATTGCTTATCACCCTCAGCTCTTAGGATGGCGGCGTTCTTGTCTCCTTCCGCGACTAGGACCGTTGATTCTCGTTTGCCGTCTGCTTCGAGAACCATTGCTCTACGGGATCGTTCTGCGGTCATCTGCTTCACCATCGCTTCCTGGACATCTTTTGGCGGGCGAATTTCGCGGATTTCGACATTGGTAACCTTGATTCCCCATCTCTCTGTGACCTCGTCCAAACGCGTACGAAGAACAGTGTTGATCTGCTCTCTTTTCGCCAGCAGCTCGTCGAGTCCAATGTCTCCAACCACTGCTCTTAGGGTTGTGGTGGCCAGTCCAACGGATGCGCCAACAAAGTTCTGGACTTGGACGACGCTCTGGTTAGCATCAATGACCTTGTAGTAGATCAAGAAGTCAATGTCTACCGGCGCGTTGTCTTTAGTGATGGCCGTTTGATGAGGAACTTCGAGGAAACGCTCTCGAAGGTCAATTTTCACAAGCCGGTTTATGAGAGGGAGAATCAGGACAAATCCGGGTCCTCTTGCTGGCTGGACCCTTCCCAGGCGGAAGACGACTACCCGCTCGTATTCCTTGATTATCTTGATCGAAGTACCGAAGACAGCGAGGAGTATTATGAAGATCAGTATGAAGAAGAAGATTTGAATGAGGGCGTTGATTTCTGCGGCCGTTTGGAGAACAGCTTCGAGGAACAATTGCTAGGCTTCCTTCTTCCTTTCTACAATCAGTTTCAAGCCTTGTACGTCTATTACGACGACCCGTGTTCCCTTAGGGACGTCGCTGGTGGATGTTACTGTGTAGTCTTCGGCGCTTATGTTCGCCGTGGCAAACCCGCCCGCCTTTAGATCAGTCGTAAGGAAGCCTTCTTTGCCTATTATAGACTTGGGGTTGATGGCCAGCGGCTGGTGCATCAAAGTCTCTCTTACCTTGTAAAGGTAGAGGCTTCCGAGGACGACTCCGCCGCTCAGAAGGCCTAGAAGTACGTAGGTAATGAAGCCGATTGGGGCTAAGAGCCCTGTCGGCTGTCCCTGAATGGGCGGTGAGGGAGGCAGACGGAAGATTAGCAGGAATCCTACGATGAAAATGGCAACTCCGATGAGTGCGGACACGCCATGATGGATTTTTACTTCTAGGAAGATGAAGAGTGCTCCTACTAACATCAGGACAAGTGAGACCAAGGAGACGCCGAAAAGGCCAAGACCAAATAATGAAAGGACTAGGGCTGTTCCCCCGATGACTGTGAGAACTAGTGTGGGATGGAACAGGTCTATGAGAATTGCTGCGACGCCCAGTAAAAAGAGTACGGCAGCGAGTGTGGGGTCGCTGAGAATTTCGATGGCTGCGGAACGGATTCCAGAAGAATGGATTTCGATGTTCGGATCGGTTATGGTGTAAGGAGCTGGAAGTTGGGCGAGAGCATTTCGGACTGACGGGCCAGCGAGAGTCCCGTTGATGACGCCGAGCCGGGCCGCGTCAGCGTCGGTGTAGGATGTTCCGTTGGTAACCATTAGAGCCGTTGCGGTGTCGTTTCTCCCCCAGTAACGGGTTATCGTCTGCATGTACTTGGAAAACGCGTCGATGTCTTTGCGGAGTTCGGAGGGGTCGGAGAATGGTGGAAGGACTGGTGTGGCTGAGCCGATTACGGTTCCTCTTACCATGTAGATCTTGTTCGAAGCCTCGGCGATGAAAGTACCGGCGCTAAAGGCATGGGTTGCGGTTGGCGCAACGAGGGTGATGACGGTGTTCCCATCTGTTTGGTAGCTGGATATGGTGCTGATGATGTTGTCCATGTTGTTGCCGCTGCCGCCGAACGTGTTGAGGACGAGGATGAAGGTAGTCGCTCCAATTGAGCGAGCGTCGCTTATTGACGAGGCAACAAAGTCTTGAGCTCCCGGATCGATTGGTCCATCCCAAGACGCGACGTAAACTTGGGAAGCGGCCACGGCCAGGTAAGTAGGGAATGACTGCAAGACCAGGAAGATCGCGAGTACCAAGATTATCAGACCAGTAACTTCCCGAGTCCTCGAACCTCTATCCAACCCGAATCTTCTCGATGAAAACGAGAGGACGGGTTGGCTTAAGCCTACCCCTTCAAACGCGGCTTTCCACCGAGTGGCAAACTCGGCACGACGGCGGATTGGGGTTTGAAATAGCATCCGGTCATTGAGAAACCTAGCTCGGACTTAGTCTTCTCAGGTTTAGGCATAGGGGTCGGAAAACATCTCAGGAGGCTCTAGGATATCGAATGATAGCACTCACAAATCAGCTTTTGAGGAGAAGCTTGCAGGTTTCGCGACGGGGTATGGTACTTTCAGCTCATCGAATTTTGCGAAGATCTACTCAAACTTGGATTGCTCAGCTCTTATTGAAACTCGCAGTTTCTCGCCCACGACTTCTGGAGACCGGGAGAAGTAGGCCTGGCACCTAGACAGCGACCGTAGAGTCTTAGCCGCTTGGTCCCTTCTGTGCAGACTTGTCTTTCTCGTCCAGCGTCCGCGTATTAGCAGTGGGTTTCGAGCCCGTCCTTATTGTCAGGTTATAGCGGCTCTATGCCGAGGACGGCTTCGTGCTGTTCCTTGAGCTTCTTGCTGAACGCGGAGATTTCAGCCGTCCGAACCTTGAAGCTTATTTGAAACCCGTTAGGGTCTT
>Ga0209235_1000344_pt1 | contig 22797 bp, 23 predicted proteins | sample GraSoi013_1_20cm_4_FD_185817 | JGI IMG/M metagenome (GOLD analysis project Ga0209235, IMG submission 185817) | Grasslands soil microbial communities from the Angelo Coastal Reserve, California, USA - Sample 09_25_2013_1_20cm (SPAdes) (version 2) | ecosystem: Environmental > Terrestrial > Soil >... | reverse complement strand
TCAACGAGAGCGCACCATGGCACTCATTCAAGACAGACCCCTCAGAGGCCGGTCAGACCCTGGGCGTAGCCGCCCAGATTGTCGGCACGATTGGAATACAACTCCAACCATTCCTCCCGATAACCGCGACACGAATCCATCGAAGCATCTTCCAGGGGAGGAAGCCGAGCTGGAAACTTGCAGGCGCGATAAGCGCGAAGCCCGGTGCAAGGATCAAACCAATGACACCACTCTTCCACAAAGTGTCAGCTCAGAATCTCCGAACCAGACTCGAAGAAATACGGAATGTGAAAGCTACTGAAGCTGAAGCTTGATCTTCACGTTCACACAACCGTATCCTCGGACGCTCATACTCGACTAGACGAACTCGTCCCAAGATGTATGGAAAGAGGCATCGATGGTCTTGCCATAACAGACCATAACATGTTAGCGAGAGCCGTTCCTTCAGAACTACTGATCATTCCTGGAATAGAAGTCTCGAGCCGTGATGGACACATTATCGGCCTAGGCGTATCAGACACCGTCCCGAGAGGATCGTCTGCCGATGAAACAATCCTACAAATCAAGCGGCTAGGGGGCGTCTCGATAGTAGCACATCCCTATGACTTTCTTCGCTCAGCCTTAAACCCAGAAATTCTAACTACGGTGCCTGATGCGATCGAAGTGATCAACTCTGCCAGCATGCTACACTCCATAACCTGGAAACGGGCGAGAACCTTCGCTGAGAAAAGGAAGCTGCCACAAACCGCGGGGAGCGATTCGCACATTCCTGAAACGATAGGAAAAGCCTACACGATCGTTGACGTCGAATCGAGAGACGTTGCTTCAGTTCTAGATGCGATAAGAAACGGACGGGTTGCTCTTGAAGGACGACCCTATCATTTCAGTGATAGGGTGCGAAAAATTATCAGATGAATAGTTGGCTAAGCCAGCTCCATCTCGTACAGTGGCATCCGCACGCCGACTCTAGTCGCCTTTGATTCGAGTCCGTATTCCATATCGTACAAATCTTCGATCAGATCGTCAACGGTTCCGAGTGCCATGTCGTAGGTGTATCCTGATAGGAATATCGACAAGCTCGATCTTGCTTGACATCTTGTACTCACATGGACGAAATCCACGTCATGACCCACCAGAGACGAGATCGCTTCGTAGGCTTGGGCCGCCTGACCATTATTCAATGGCTCGATTCCTCTGAATAGGAGAACAGCTCCTTTGGCTTTCGTCAACGGGAGACTCGCAGATGGGGTCGTTAGGGCGTCTGATACTGCTGACTGGACTCTTTCTTTCGATTCTACTGGACCGATGCAAACAGTCGCAACCGATCCCAATGAGAGAATGTTCAGGATCTGATGACTAATCATCTGGTCGCTCGAAGCGACAACTTCTGAAAGACCGCGCACGGCGAGTGCTGCTGTTTCATCTGCAACCCTTTTCGAATCTAGGAGAGCTGGCTTTTCGACAGAGTTGTCGACAATGATCGTGCAATCGCATGCTTCGACCATCTTCTTCAAACCGCGAAGAGCCACGAAGCGTCTCTCTCGCTCATGGATGAAAGGCAAGGCTACGACTGAAACTACAGGTCTGACTCGGTCACGGTGCCACTGCGCGATCAGAGGAGCCGCCTTCGTCCCGGTCGCTCCTCCAAGACCCGTCAGTAGAATTGTGAAATCAGATTCCCGGGTAAAGGGAGATATTCTGTAAGCTAACAGTTGACCCTGTCCACCTCGCTGCCTCGTCAACGGAGAGTTAGTCTCCGTAGAGTCGGCCAGAAGGACCTTGTTCTGTGCTCTCGATTCTGATAACTGGCTGCGATCAGTGTTAACTGCTACGCAGTTTCTCGGACTGATTCCTCCATCGATTGCCTGGCTCAGAAGATTGTTACCGGCTCCACCTACTCCAACAATTGCTACTTGTGAGCCGTGAGATGATAGTGGCTGATGAGAGACCATTTCTTCAGTAGACAAGATAGGGCAGTGAAACTACTGATTCTGATATATACAAATCCCAAGCAGAGGTAATACGATATGAATACGAAATAGCTCAAAGCGCATCCCTATTTATAAAATAGTAGGGTCTCACGAAGCACGCACTTGTCCAAACAGGACACGTTCACGTTCACTATCTGCTAGGCGGGGATGTCAATCCCGACTTCGATTCTTCAGGAGATATCTCCTCGTTCAAGACTTCGCGATTCTTCGATATGGATGGATTGTTCCAGTGAAGTGTCAAAGTCTTCGGATGCGATGCCTTCACATCATCGATCCGCCTGACGGACGCATAGTGCGGCGCATCCTTCACCAGTTCTGGATTAGTCTGAGCTTCACGATAGACTCCGAGAAGAGCCTCGACTAGTTGATCCAGATCCGCCAGACTCTCGGTCTCAGGAACTTCCACCATCAAAGCCTCGTCCACAATCTGCGGAAAATATGTCGTCGGAGCGTGCACCCCTTTGTCTAGCATTCGCTTGGCAAGATCCATTGCCCTGACCCCTGTAGAATCGTAGAGCTTCTTGGCACTGAGAACAAACTCGTGCTTCCTAGCTCGCGCGAAAGGAAGGTCGTACGTGCCGCTTGCTAGAATCCGAGACAGGATGTAGTTCGTGTTGAGAACCGCGGTCTCAGCGACTGTCTTGAGTCCCTCGGCACCCAGACTCATGATATATGCATAGGCACGGACGAGAATTCCAATGTTGCCGTGGAAAGCCCTAATCTTTCCAACCGTATCTGGAACATCGTAATCGTAGAAATATTTCTTTCCATCAAATCCAATCAGTGGAACAGGAAGGTAGCGTTCTAGCTCCTTCGTCACGCCCACAGGACCTGCGCCAGGGCCCCCACCTCCGTGAGGAGTCGCGAAAGTCTTGTGAAGATTCAGGTGGACAATGTCGAAGCCCATGTCGCCTGGTCGAACCTTTCCGAGCAACGGATTGAAGTTTGCTCCATCATAGTACAGCAAGCCCCCTGCTTCGTGCACGATCTTTGCGATTTCGAGAATGTTCTTCTCGAAGATTCCCAGAGTGTTAGGATTCGTAATCATCAATCCAGCCGTGTTCGGACCCGCTAACTTCTTCAGTTCGTCGAGGTCTACCATCCCTTCTGAGTTCGATGGGACAACCATCACCTTGAACCCGGCCATCGCTGCACTAGCAGGGTTAGTCCCATGGGACGAGTCCGGCACTATCATCTCCGTTCTCTTCTCCAGCTCCCCCCTTGAGCGGTGATGCGACCGGATGATGAGGCAGCCCAAGAACTCTCCGTGAGCTCCTGCAGCCGGTTGAACGGACATGCGGCTCATCCCTGTAATCTCCGCCAGAATTTTATCCAAACGATAGAGTAGAGCGAGCATTCCTTGGACGGTTGACTCGTCCTGTTCAGGATGAAGCTTCTCCAGCTTGTGAGTCTGGACCGCTAACTCCGCCGATTTTGGATTATACTTCATCGTACAACTACCCAACGGATAGATGCCTAGGTCCGGAGAATAGTTCTCTTGAGATAGCCGTACAAAATGTCGAATAACTTCAGGCTCAGAGACCTCAGGAAGGGGCGGGAGACCGTTTCTTTGCAGAGCGCGTGGGACAGCGTCCCCGAGATCCCCAGCAATCTTCCTCTCAATATCGCTGGGTCCCGCCGGGCTGTGGCCTCTCTTACCGGGTTGGGATTTCTCGATAATGAGGGGCTCGTCCCAAGTGGCTTGGTGGTACATGGTCTCTAACCTCTCAAGAGTTTCGTCATGAGACCCGAGAATCGATCGATCGCTTCGCCCGTATTGGTTTCTGTCACGCAGAGGAGAGAGCTTTCACCAAGCTCAGGGAAATCCTTGACTAGGCTTCTACCTCCGTGCATGCCCGCTAGGAGGAGTTTGCGATTGATTCTCGATGTAATGCCTCGAGCCCGTTTGAATGTGACGACAAACTCTTGATAATGCTGGGCCTCAAACCTTGGGACAGAGGCTTTTGGTATTTCTTGGAGCCTCTTGATCGCGTACCTCGTCTTTACCAGGATCGATTCGAACAAGTCATGTAACCCTTTGGGTCCGAGGAGGGAAAGGTAGGCGGCTGCTCCAATGCCAAGGAGAGCCTCGTTTGTGCAGATGTTTGAAGTGGCTCTCTCTCGACGAATATGCTGTTCTCTCGTTTGAAGGACCATGCTGAACGCTTTGTCGGTGCCGTCGATTGTGGTCGTCATGCCGATGAGTCGACCTGGAATCTGTCTCAAAAGATTCTCTCCCCTGCAGCCAATTATTCCAAGTCCTGGACCTCCAAAATTCATCTCAGATGAAATAGACTGACCTTCGGCAACAATAATGTCGGCGCCGTATTCGCCTGGTGGCTTGAGGCCGCCGAGGGAAATCGGGTCGAAACCAATTATCGAGAGAGCTCCCTTCTCATGGCACATGGAAGGGATCCTCACAGCATCGGCGTCCAGCGTTCCGAAGAATGAGGGCACTTCACAATAGAGTGCCGCGGTCTCATGGTCAAGTTTTGCCTGTAGATCGTCGATGTCCGGACCGCCTGTCTCTTTGTCGTACTCGAAGTCCTCGACTCTTATCCCGACCGGCTCAGTGTAGTTTCGAAGTACCGATAGCTTATCGGGGTGAAGATTTCTTGGAACGATGACCTTGTATTTTCCTGTTGCGCGAACCGCCATTCTCGCGGCCTCCCCGAGCGCAGTAGACCCGTCATAGAGGGACGAGTTCACTGCATCTACAGCGGTCAAGTCGCGGATCATAGATTCGAATTCGAAGAGTGATTGTAGAAGACCTTGGGAGATTTCCGCCTGGTATGGTGTGTATGAGGTCTGAAATTCTGTTCTCGAGACTATCGCTTTGACTGCCGCTGGAATGTAGTGATTGTATATTCCTGCACCGAGAAACGAATTGTAATCTGTGCCGGACTTGTTCTCTTTGAGAAGTTGCTCGATGTTTGAGCGGACTTCCTGTTCAGACGGGAATCCATCAACCTTCAACGGCCTTTTCAATCGGACCTCCCGCGGAATGTCGGAATAGAGCTCGTCGAGCGAGCTGATTCCAATCGTCTTCAGCATGCTCGTTCGGAGCTGATCGCTTGAGTTGGGAATGAACGGGTGGCCGGTTTGAGCCAAGACTACCTCCGGTGCGCCGGTTCAAAACCACTGATAACCCTTCGTTCAGGCACAATGTTGCTTTATACTCCACACCGCCGCCTCTGCCCACATGCCGTCGCTTGGGGCGAACACGGTCGCGATTCTAATCGCCCTAGGCTCATTCCCAGTCTGCCTAGCCCTCACTAGATTCTTCATGTATTGGAATTCCAAGCATGGAATAATCGGAATCGATGTCCACAAGCTGACCCGACCCAAGGTCCCGGAGATGGTCGGAGCAGCGGTCCCAATAACGCTCATCTTGTTCGCGGCAATCTACGCCCTTACTGGAGGAGCGAGTTCGATATCGCTTCTCGCATACTCTCTTGTTGTTGGTCTTGCTGCACTTGTGGGTGCCGTTGATGATCGGCTTAAGATGCGGGGAATCTTCAAGCCTCTTCTCACTCTTCTTTGCGGCTTGCCCATTCTGATTCTCGGACTAGCGTTTCCAGGTCAAGTCTACGCATCAACCCTGCACGTACCCTTGTTTGGAGGTTACCACCTCCCACTAATCTATCCGCTAACTATACTCGTAGCGGTCTCGGTGACATCGAACACCGTCAACATGCTGGACCCTCTCAATGGTTCGATGGCTGGTGGGATCTCGATAGTTGCGGGAGGACTCCTCATAGGGTCGCTTATTATCGGAGCCAGTTCGATGCCTATCTTTCTCTATGCCAGTTTGATGTTCTCACTGTTAGGATTCCTGTTCTACAACCGTTTTCCGGCACGGGCGTTTGCGGGGAACGTAGGCCAATTATCAATCGGCGCATCTATCGGGGCCCTGGCTATTCTAGGGAAAACTGAGATCGCGAGCATAGTTGCAATCTTCCCCAACATCCAGAACTCATTCTTCTTCCTCTCCAGAATTCGACGCTTCACGGAACACCGGGAATTGACCTCTAAACCAACAAAACTTCTTCCGGACGGGAGGCTTGCCGACTCCGAAGATCCGCGCGCGCCATTAACTTTGGTCAGAACGCTACTCATAGGTCGTCCCGCAACCGAGAATGAAATCGTATCCACAATATGGACGCTCTTTCTAACCTCGACGAGCTTAGCCGTAATCACCCTCTTGCTCACGGGGGTTTAGTATGAACAGACGCGCGGTCGGCTACGAACTTGTCGTCTTCGTAACGCAGTGGGTTCTGATGCTTATTGGGTTTGGCGTTCTAACTAGATTCGTCGCTCCGCTGAACCTTCTGAACCCGAGCTTGTCTCTTGGCCTGTATTTCGATGCAGCAGCAAAGGCGCTCATCGCCCTCGTTCTCTCAGTGACGTGGCTTTTCATTTGGGATCGGCAGGTAAGGCTCTATTTCCACAGACGAGGAAAATAGACTCCACCCTCAGAAGACTGCTGCAGCCTTCCAATGGTTTCCTCGAACCATTGTGAAGCCCATGTCCGTGTTCTTCGTAAACCACAAATCATCTGGTAAGGCATTGGTCTTGGCGCAGTCGGGTATCTCCTCTTCCAGGGCTAATCTGGCCGCGAGCCACGGGAAATTCCATTCGGGATGTCCAAGTTTTATAGATGCAAGCGTGAGGTAGTGGACGTTGGTTGTGAATCGACAGTTGATTTCAGTCGGACAGGGAACCTCTTTCGCATCCTCCTTTAGGTCGACACAGAAAATCCCGTGAGGCTTCTTGGAAACGGCTCTTATCGCTTCCACTGCTTTCTTGTTGACTGGGTCCGAGTGAACAACCCGGTTAAGCTTCGATGTGCCTCCCGAGCCCACCACACGATGACCGACCCAACTCAGTCTCTCGCGAATCATAGAAGTGACCAAGCCACCGCTATTCCAGAGAGACATGAAGCAATAGTCTCTTCCCGGGAGATATTCCTCCGCGACAAAGTTCGCTTTGATTCCTTGATCCCAATGGAACCTAAACCAATGTTCCGCGATAGTTGCGCTAGTAGCCTTACAACTCATTAGCCCACCCGCTCCTTCTCGAGCGCGAATCCAACACGGATAATCGAGCTGGCGGACCATCCGCATGTTGGAAGAATCATCTTGAGATATGGGAACTGGTTTCTTTCGGAGGCCTGACTCGTGCCATCGAGACAGCGCCGCGAACTTGTCGAGACACCTAGAAACCGTCTCAGCATCAGGAAGAAATGTCCGTGCCCGGATTCTTGAACGCTCAGCTGAAACTCGCTCAACTTCCGGGTCGGGCTGAGGCATTAGCAGCTCAACCTTCTCATTTTCAATGACCTTGTTCAACGCGGCAACGTATCCGCGGTCATGTGCACCTGGGAGATGGAAAGAATAGTCTAACCACATGTTTAGTTCTAGACTCGTCCTGTCTACATCGCAGCCTGTCAGTACTAGAGAGCGTCCGTCCTTGCTAACTCTGAGACTCCAACACACGTTGTGGCCTGCACTTCCCCCTGCTCCAGTGACCAGTATGCTTTTCATCCGCAAACCTTGAGAAGGCGTTCAACTATCGGAGCAACTAATAAGTAGGGAAGTCATGCGTCGCACTCCAAATTCGAGTTCGGCTAATGGTCTCAACTGATGAGAGCACTTTTCGCTGTACTTTTGCTACTCATTTTGAGCGTCGTTTTTCTACCTCACCCTGCTACTGCGGCAACAGACTGTCAGAGGGCAACCTGCTCCGCATCATTCGAACGAACTATCTCAACTAACGGTTGGGGCGTCACTACTCTTAACGACTATGTGAATCTGACAAGCACCGTTCCAGTTACCCACCTGACGATCGGCATCCCCGCAAGCGTGAGCGACGACCTTCGGTTCACCCTAGCAACAGCTCAGGGAGTCAACCTCCAAGTCTCCAAGCAGGGCCCAACACCGAGCCAAAACTACACTACACTCAACGTTCAATTTCCAGCAAGCGAGATGAAGTTCGTTTTCAACGTGACCACGGTTTTTGTCGGACTCCTATCCTACAGCCCTGGCTCGAACAGCTTCACGTTCGAAGCTAACCCGTTCCCACTCGTCGACGGCACATACAACGTTACCAAGGCAAGAGTGACACTCCAGACCGGCGACTGGCTGACCCCCCGAATTCCGCTTCCCCTCAACCAGACTATCACCGGCGGAACCTTCACCTGTACCCTGCCTAGCACCGGCTCGGATAATTGTCCTGGATCCAGGGCACTTAGCTCTGGCAACTCGACTGTGTGGAAAGTTACTTTCGCTTCTTCTGCGACTCAGAGTGTGTTAACGGTATCCGCGGGCCGGTTGATCCAGATCTTTCCGACGGGCACCTTGCAAGTCACCGACAGCTACAACGTCACAAATTTGGGTCCAACTCTCTCCACGGTGGCATTCAAAGTGCCAAAGGGAGTATCGAGCATTACCGAGAACTACGTTCTTGGGGTCGAAATTGACCAGCCAGAAAAAGCTTCCACGCCCACCTCGAACCCAGACGGCACGAGCACAGTAACATTTACGCCCAGTTTCGGCGCGGTGCAATTCAACCAGTCATTCAAAGCTAAGATTGCATATACCCTCTCTCCCAACACCTACATCTCCACTAATTCCCTGGGAATCTTCACAATGAACTTTGCCCTGTTCAACAATGTGCAGTTCTACGCCCCGACTCTTCAAACAAAGATTGTTACACCATCAGGCTTCAGACTAAACTCACTCACTGGACAGGTCCCTCAGATCTCTGGCAACCAGATCTCTCTTTTGGCCTCCCCCGTGACTCCAATCAGCAGCCTAGGCTTCTCCATGACGTATCAATTGGACCCATTCTGGGCGAGCCTAAGCCCACTCACTTGGGTAGGCCTTGTAGAGGCAGCCTTAGCCGCTGGCGTCCTAGCAGTTCTGAGTAGACCTGGTCCCGAGGGAGTAATTTCAGGCGCGCCATCTCAACTCATCACAAAGTTCGTGGAATTGTACGACGAGAAATCGTCCATGAGACTTGAATCCGACAAGATGGAGGAAGACCTCGCGAGAGGCGCGCTGAATAGGTACGATTACAAACAACGGAGAAGAATGCTCGACCGTCGGATGACCGAGATCGACCGGACCCTAGCACCTGTCGAAGAGCAATTGTCCGCGGCCCAAGGACGATACTCAGACATGATAAAGCGGATTGAACGGGCTGAAGTGGAACTTAATGTCATCAAGACGACCTCTGCAGATCTAAGAAACCAGAATCGTAGCGGCAAGATCTCTAGGGATCTCTATGAATCTTTGAATGCGGATCTTATACGTCGCAAACAGAAGGCGGAGCAGACTATTGACACGGTAATCATTAACCTACGAGAGGAGATCAGGTAGATTCCTCCGGTTAACTCCAATTGAGACTGACGATTGAAGCATATGGGCCCTGGATTTCCAACCAATTAGACGGCCAACTGCGATCTACCAGATCTAAAGCCGGCAAACTCGTCGACGAAGCGAAGAGAGCCGTGCGCGAGGCACAGAGTTTCTATGAGGATTTGGCCAAGAAAGGCGATAGGGACATGGCGACGAAAAAGGACGCCGCGTCCTACAGGGCAGCACGAGTAATCGCGCATGGAGCCCACGAAGCAGAGGCCCGGGTCCGGGATATCGTAATTCCATCCGAGACCAGCTGGGAGTCCTTGAAAATCGTCAAGGACGGTCTTTCTGTTGCGAGCAGGTCGATTCGAGACCTTCGAGACTCCACAGCTCGTGAACTTTCCGGTTTCTACATTCTTGACATGCGTTCGTTCGGGGGAACACTGGATCGGATAGCAAAGAGCGAGGAACGGCTCGCCTCATTCCTGGAGGGCGAGGGCTCAAAACTCCAAAGGGCAAGAACGATGACAGGAATTGTTGAGAGCATCAAGATGGCCAGAAATGAACTCGAAGAGAGGGCCCGAGAGCTAGGCGGAGTGAAGAGAGACGTAGAGGGACTAGGTCGTTCCGAATCAGATCTGACCTCTAAGGTTGACCAGTTAGAGGCGAATCCTAACCTTCGGGAAGTCCTGGACATCGAGAGAGAGCTTCGTAAAGAGAGTCGCGCCTTTCGCGCCGAGACTCTCGCGCACCTTCAGAGACCCTTGAGAAGGCTCGGGGATCTGTCTCAGCGTGGTGAGTATCCATTGGGCTCGGATGAGCGGGAAGCCTTGTCCTCATTTGTAAAATCTCCCTACAAGAGCTTTCTTTCCAAGTCGACAGGGGAATACTTGGCCCGTATATTGGAGAGCATGAAGAAGGCGATCGATTCTGGCAAGATGGAGTTCAAACCGAAAAAAACGGGTAGGGTCTCGGTCCAGCTGAACCAGTTGATCGGGACGGCCCATTTGGTAGAGAAGCAGGAGAAAGGGAGGCGATTGCTTGCGCGGAGACGAGAGCTTCTGCGGATTGCGGAATGTAAAGACATGTACGATCGACGGAAAGGATTGCTGTCTAAGATTGAAGAGACGAGGAGGGAAGAACTGGAGTTTCAGGAGAAGATGAAGTCTGCTGCCTCGTTGACAGAGGCGGTGAATAAACGTCTGATAGAACTATTGAAACAGGCAGAGCTGAAGACTCGAGAGTATGTAGGACAGGAAGTAGAACTTGAGGGAGTCTCACTCTAATCGTTTGAAGAGGCTCTGCATGAATCTTATCGGAACAGGCTTACCACTCATACTCGCCTCATAGTAAGTCTTGCAAACGTCGCACTGCCAGACTTCCATGTCACGGATCTGTGCGGGTGCTCCAGCTTCAAAGTCCTCCCGAACAATATATCGACCCACAAAGTCAAGTTGTAGATCGCATTTCGTGCACTTCAACGAGTCACAACGAGTCTAATTCTTGTGGTGCTCCGCCAAGAACCGGTCTGCATCGATGGCCGCCATGCACCCATCCGCCGCTGCGGTGACTGCTTGTCTGTATTTGTGGTCGCGCACATCGCCAGCGGCGAAGACTCCGGGGACGCTTGTCTCAGTGTCCTTTCTGGTCACAACATATCCTTGAGAGTCGAGTTCGACTTTGTCCTTCAGGAACCCGGTGTTTGGCTCGTAGCCTATTGCTACGAAAACTCCTTCAGCATTAACATGACTATCCTTTCCGCTTTTCAAATTGTGGAGTTGAACGCCGGTTACTTTGTCGTCACCAATAATCTCCTTGACCGCTGAATCCCATACGAAATGGATCTTTGGATTCGCCGTGGCCCTCTCCTGCATTATCTTGCTAGCTCGCAACGTGTCCCTCCGGTGGACGACAGTTACGCTGTTCGTGATGTTCGCTAGGAAGTTCGCTTCCTCCATCGCAGTGTCACCACCGCCTACTGTCACAACGTCTTTTCCTTTGAAGAAGAATCCGTCGCAGGTCGCGCAACTGGAGACTCCCTTTCCTCTAAACTTGGTCTCCGAGGGCAACCCAAGCCACTTGGCGTTCGCGCCGGTGGCGATGATTACGCTCTTCCCCTCGTACGACTTCCCACCAGCCACTACCTTGAAAGGCCTAGATGAAAAGTCCACGAATGATACGTCATCGTAGATTATTTCAGGTCCGAATTTCTCCGCCTGCCGCCGCAGCTTCTCCATCAGTTCGGGGCCCAGCACTCCCTCCGGAAAGCCGGGGAAGTTCTCAACGTCTGAAGTAATCATCAGTTGACCACCTGGAATCGAACCGGCTAGGATCAGCGTCTTTCGTCCAGCTCTGCAAGCGTAGATGGCTGCAGTATATCCCGCGGACCCCGAACCGATAATTATTACGTCATGCATGAACGATTACTAGATTAGGGGACTCGGAGCGATTTATGCGTATTCTTGAACAGAAGATGAAAGCCAGAACGTATCTTGCAAGGCTTAATTATCGAGAGCCGTTGGATTGATGAGATCGTACTGTCTTGTACGAATATCAGGGCCTAAAGATAAGCTGGCTCGGACACGACTCTTTCCGGATCAAGAACGGGAAGACTATAGTCATCGACCCCTTCAAGATCCGCCTGACGTCTGAAAAAGCCGATATTCTACTAATTACTCATGAACACTTTGACCATTTCTCAATGGATGACATCAAGAAGGTGGTCAACGAGAACACGACCATCGTAACCATCCCAGCAGTCAAGAAAGAACTGTCCACTCTCAAAGTCAAAGAAGTGAAGGCGGTGAAGCCTGGGGACAAGCTCAAACTCGGAGACATCTCAATTGACGTCGTACCCGCCTACAATCTGAACAAGTTCCGAGAGCCCGGAAAGGTCTTCCATCCAAAGGAGGATGGGAAAGCAGGGTACATCATTGGAATCAAAGGTGTCAGAGTGTACCATGCGGGCGATACTGATGCAATTCCGGAGATGAAAGGTCTGAGGGCGGATGTGGCGCTTCTCCCAGTGAGCGGGACCTACGTCATGACTGCGGACGAAGCAGCCCAAGCGGCGAAAATGGTAGAGCCTAAACTGGCAATACCAATGCACTATGGAGTAATAGTTGGAACGGAACAAGACGCACAGAAGTTCAAGCAGCTCGCGACAGTAGAAGTCCAGATCCTGAATTCTGAATAGTCGAGGACCAGCGAAGACACTGAAAGTCAGCGTCACCACAAACTGGCTAAACATTCACAGACGCTCGAAAAACCTAGCAATCCTAGACGCTAGATCACGACAATCCTACGTCAAATCGCACATTCCTGGAGCGATACATGCGGACCTATTCCACTACTTCGTTCCCGGAACTGACCGCAAAGGCCTTCAGATATTCCAGGACGATCTCTCTAGGCTACTTGGAAACATGGGACTAACCGGGAAGGAGACGATAGTTGTGTATGAATCCGGTTTCGGAATGCGAGCCTCAAGAGTTGGGTGGATGGTCGAATACGCAGGTGCGCGCAAGGTGTACCTTCTTGAAGGAGGCTTCCAAGCCTGGCGTAAGTCGCAGCTCCCTGTCGAAAACAAGGTTGTGAGACCAGAACAGAGGACCTTCAGAATCAGACCCGTCTCAAGACTCCTCGCGACTGCTGATGAAATTCGCTCAGACAAGTCGACGCAAATCTTGGACGTGCGCACCGAGAAAGAGTTCACAGGCAAGGAGGGACGAACCTGCGACAAACGCCGAGGACGAATCCCTCATGCTCGATGGCTTGAGTGGACAAACTTCATCGAAGGTGGAAAGAGGTTCAAAACAAGATCCGAAATAGCAAGCGTTCTGAAGGAGAGAGGATTGAACAAGAATCGATCGACGGTGGTGGTTACTTACTGTCATCGCGGAGCTCGAGCCGCGGCCGCATACTATGCTCTTCGATCACTGGGATATGGAAAGGTCAGGAACTATGTTGGATCATGGCACGAATGGTCTGGTCGAAAGAATCTTCCCGTGGAGAAATGAGACTCTTGACTCTCGGAAGATGAACCCTAGTGGCTTCGAAGTTCAGCCATCAGATCGTTTAAGCTGTTGAATTCTCCCTCTGGTAGCTTCTCTAGAACAGTTGAGATCTTCCTTACTTCGTCAGTATCTTGGAAGACTTTCCATCCCTGATCCTTCAAGAGACGTGATCTCGTGGTCGGAAATCGGGCATCTTCGCTCAACACCTCTCGGATCGACTCTGTCCCGACGCCACTTGTTATCTTGGGGAAGTATCCTTTCTCGATGAATGATTTGACTCGTCCCGCGTCCCGATACATTCGGACCCCGTGGAAGGCGAGAATACTCTTCTCGAACTTTGGGGCAGAAGCTTTCTTCGCAATCTCTTTCAGCTCTCCGTCGTCAAATTCGTAAATGTTCTCCTCTCCCTTTCCGAACAACCGGCTGTACAACACTTTCCCTTCATAACGAGGCTCACTATTCGAGAGATCGACGGAGTGAATCGCTTCAGACTCTTTCATGATGTCGAAAACCTCCGCTGAGGGTTTCAATCCTCTGAATTCAATGGCTACAACTGTCTTATCCGAGTTGAATGCTCCAAGAAAATCGTTCAACCTAGCAGCGAGCTCATTCTCCTTGATCTGTGATCCCGTTTTGATGAGAACTGTCATGGCTACTGCTTGAAGCTGGTTGCAAACTTCTTCGAGTCTCTCTAGGAGCGAACGAGCTCCTGGGAGAAGGTGTAGGCCGTAATGATCAACGATGATCCTGGGACATCGCACCGAGAAACGGAATTCGTCTGGGACTCTCTTTCGCCATTCAGAAGCTGAGGAGATAGACGGCAGCTCGTAGTAGCTCCTGTTCAGTTCGACAAAGTCGAAGGCCTGCGAATACGCTTCGAGGCTATCTGTTCCTGAGACATGGAAGTAGGCCCAGCCTCCCGCTCCAACGAGTATCTGAGACATATCTTCAAGAATCCATTCCATTTCCGGTTACTAAGGATAGAGGTTGGCGAACACGGGCCGATTCCTCCTTGGGACCTCCGGCTGGTCATACGCGGAATGGGTCGCTGTCTTCTACCCCACATCGAGCGAAAGCAAACTCCAATTCTATAGCAAGATATTCCCGACCGCCGAGATCGATTCAACCTTCTACGCTTTTCCGAAAGAGGGCATGGTGATAGGATGGGACAGATACTCCCCCCGCAACTTCGTGTTCAACGCCAAACTTCCACAGACTATAACCCATGAATTGCTCGACGCGCTCGGAAAACCAATAGAGGAAGAACTTGACAAGTTCGCCAATCTGATGCTTCCGCTGAACAACAGTGGAAAACTCGGCTGTCTTCTCATCCAGCTACCGCCAAAGTACAGGTATGATTCTGACCATCTTGAAGAATTTCTTTCCCTGCTTCCTCACGGTTTCAAGTATGCAATTGAATTCCGACACAAATCCTGGCTCCGAGATGAGACCTGGAGAACTCTTTCCAAGTACAACGTTGCCAATACAATTGTAGACGAGCCACTTCTGCCTCCTGAGGTGCATGTGACAGCCGACTTCGCTTACATTCGCTGGCATGGCCGTGGTCAGAGACCCTGGTACGACTATCACTATACCGAGAAGGAATTGATCGATTGGGTGCCCAAAGTGAAAGAGGTCGAAGGGTCGGTCAAGACCACCTACGGCTACTTCAACAACCACTTTCACGGATACGCAGTGGAGAATGCGCTGAGCATCCTGAAGATGCTGGACAAGCTCACACCAGCCCAGGAAGAAGCGCTCAAGCGCGCGAGAATCCACCTGAACGAGGCGAAGGAGAAGCCCGTCGGGCTGGGAGAATTTACTAGAGGAGGCGAAGACCGTGCAAAGTTAGTCGATCTTCTAGGGGCGGTGATGGGCGAGACACGACTAGCTAGATCCTTCACTATTCCAGATGGGGATGTGAAGATCAAAGAGGGTAATCTGAAATCCATCAAAGCCGGGATCAGAGACTACAATCTCACTATGGACATGGCTTCGAAGACTATCGATCACGACTGCGGCGATTGGGAACGCGCCATCGAGACTCGCCAGTTGTGCAAGCATATCGGAAAGGTCCTTCTGACGATTCCAGAACAGGTAGCGCTGGCGTGGGTTTCGGCCATCCACGAGAATCCTGATGCCTGGAAATTCCAGCAACCCAAGAAATAGCGGGTCTGAGCCTGTCCTCCACGAATCAACTTCTCAAAGTTCGGACCAAAGTGGTCAACTGTCGACGCTGCCCGCGCTTGGTCGAGTATCGGGAACAGGTCGCTCGGAGCAAGAGAAGAGGATTCTTGGATTGGCAGTATTGGGGTAGGCCTGTTCCTGGGTTCGGGGACCCGGACGCTTGGTTATTGATTGTCGGTCTGGCTCCTGCGGCGCATGGCGGGAACCGGACGGGCCGCGTTTTCACGGGAGATCGAAGCGGCGACTTTCTCTACAAAGCCCTCTACAAGGTGGGTCTTGCAAATCAACCCACTTCACAGAACTCAGAGGATGGATTGAAACTGAATGGCGCGTATGTGACGGCCGCGGTCAAGTGTGCTCCGCCCGACAATAAGCCATCTACAGAGGAGACGACCAACTGCTCTGAGTTTCTCGCCAGCGAAATAGACTCGCTGAGAGAGCTAAAAGCAATTCTCTGCCTGGGACAGTTCGCCTTCAACGCCGTTATGAGGATGATTCGGGGCAAGTACAATCTCCCGCGATCGTCCGCAAGATTCGGCCATGGAAAGGTGTTGAGGTTTGGCGACGGAATCCCTCTAATCATCTGCTCCTATCATCCTAGTCCCCGGAACACTCAGACGGGTAAGCTGACTGAGAAGATGTTCCTCTCCGTTCTGCGGAAGACCCTTGTTGATGGAAAAATCGCCTGGAATAAGCCCGGATCGCCGGTCAGGGAGGGGGGTTCCATATGATGCCCAGTTTACCATTGCATGATCCCGTAAATGCTCTGGTTGAAAATTACGGATTCGCCGTTCTGCGCGACAAAATCAAGAATCCTTAGCAGAAGCGGTTCAGACCGAAAACGGGTCCCTTCCCAGAACTTACAAAAAAAACTATTTCCCGCGGCACAAAACTCGCAGTCGGCAGGGAATTAACAAAGAGTAACTCTTCTCTTCGGCTTCGGAGGAAGAACTCCGCAGACTGTTCCGTTTCATACGCGACGGGCGCAGAACAAGCCTGGATTGGAAATCGGGGCATGCGATTTTGACCTCCGAGATCTTCACGCTTGATCATGCCGACAAATCACACATGGCAAAACGCTCGACTGACATGTTCTAAGCCCCTGAATCGGGAGACTCGCCCAGACCGGTTTCAACTGGCGAGAGGCCTCAGAAAAAAAGGGGGCCACAATTTTTTTTCTCGCGACGCGAGAGTGCTTCTATGGTAGGCAGCTTGCTACGGTCTTGCCCTTGCCAATCGTTTCATTCCTCGCGTCTTGTCACTCCTATTCCGGCGTTTATCTAGACGTTCATCTATTCGGAGTGAAGACGAGATCCGTTTGGCTCCCATTGCTCGGAGAGCGCCGTGCGAGACTTCAACCGCTTCTAGTATGGTCCCGAAATTCTCAGCTTCTAACACACTCGACATCGGTGTAACATCAAAAGTCAACCCCGGAATCTTCGACAAGGTCTGAACCGCACTCTTAACGTACTTCCCGACGCTTGTACCGACTCCTATCGGATGTATACTGAATTCAGCAACAACAACGATGCGTCTTTTTGCCTTCGGCTGCACAGACAATCGATGATCAAAGGAGGAGAGGAGAGTTTAGTCTTTACGGACTTAGCTGACTAGCCGGTTCTCTCTCACGCCAGGCTTCTGGCGCAGCCCGTGCGACTCCTCGTACTTCGAGGTCTTGTCAATGTCAAGCTCCATCAGCTGGACCGTGGCTTTCTTGATTATGCCGAAGATCTCCTCTAGCTCCCGCTGCTCAAAATCCTTCAATGACAGGTTCCCGATCCACTGCATCCATCCCTGCATGCTCTTCGCTAGAGTTGAGCAGCAGAGACCTATACCATACACGATGTCTAACCTGTCCCTAGGATCTAGGTCAGAGATTCGTTTCACTCTGTTCCGGGCTTCTTCAACCCACGACTTCGGTTCATCCGACAATTCCATTTTTGTTTTTCACACTCTCTTTCTTTGACTAGCGACCTACTGACACCGGCCTAAGACTGCCTAGAACCGACCTACAATTGATCGCGTTAAGAATCCACGCAAGAGTCAATATTAACGTTTGGTGAAACCTTTGGGTCAAAGACCCCAGAACAAGAACGCTGCGGTTGCTGTGACAATCACAGAGACAAAACAACTCTTCCTACTAGTTTGGAAGCTCTCTCAAAATGCCATCGACCGACCGGATAGATAGCGAGTAGCTGATCCGCGCAAAGATCAATCCCAGCATTCCACCGAGGAAAAATGACAATTGGAGAGAGAACGGCAGCAAGAGAAAGACTCTCGCAAAAAGAAGGAAAAGAAGCGGTAAGGACATCAACAGCATCACCATAACTCCCAGAAACGCTCCTATGATCGATCCGATTATTGTCACGAATCGCGGCCGGGGTCCATCTGAAAAATCTGGATAGCGGCTGCCGATCGCAACGCCGAGACTCGCCTCCGCTAACACAAGCGTAATGCCAACCGCGACGAACGTCATCGCATCTACAATCGAGACTTGAAAGAAAAACACAGTAAGCCCTAGTCCCAGAACTAATCCGATCGTTGAGATCAGAGACGTGAAGAGAATCTTGCTTGTCACAATCGTCCCAGCCTCAAGAGGCAAAGAGCTCAAGTTCCAGAGCCTCTTCCCTTCTTGACCTATCGAGGTCATGCCGAGGAACAACGTCCCGAGACCCACACCGAAGAGAAGTGGAACGGCTAGGAATAATGGACTGATCAGGCCTGACGCTGCGCTGGTGGTTGGGGCGGGGGAGAAGAGTGCCGGGAAAGAGATCATCACCGGGAGGATAATCGGAATAGCCATTAGCCGGACCATCTCCTTTCTCCGCGTAGCCGAACGAATCTCACGCCTTACAAGCGCAAGCGAGATTACGCTGACTCCGATTTTCCTCAGTCTGCTGACGCGAGATATCGTCCCGGTGTTTGAGAAATGAAACGATGGAGGAGTGGCAACCCAGGACTTTGAGCGAAGGGCGAGCGCGGAGGAGGCGAGGACTGCAAGAAATCCCAGACTTAGCAGCAGGAAGTAAGCTGAACTCAACAGATTGGACCTTAGAATGCTCGTAATGCTAAGGGTTGGCCAAAGCAGCGGCACGAGAACAGTTGCGGCATTTGCACTTGAGACAGAATTGATGATTCGAATGATAAGGAAGCCACTGAACAGAGTCTGAGCAAAGAGTAGGATCAGTATCACTCCGAGGATTCGTAGGGCGATCATTGACCGTCCGCCGACCTTGTTGAAAGCTGTACTAGCATGAGCGAGGAGAGATCTTAGAATTTCGACCGTGACTGAGCCGATGAACGCTGCAACCACGCTTGCGACTACTAGTACGAAGAAAGCTGACGTGTTGCCGGTCAGAATCCCGATGGGCAGACTGTAGCCGATGGTGACAAGCACAAGAGGAGAGTAGGTGTAGCTCGTTGAGAGGGTCGAAGCGAAGACGTATTCTGAAGGCGAGATTGGCAGCCAGTTTATCGAATCTGCCGACTCGGACTCTGAGGAGGCGTTCAGCTCCCAGAGGAGACCCATTGTGAAGAAGAATCCGATCAGAAAGATCGGGATTCCGCCGAATATCGTCTCAACAATCTGGCCAATGTCCGCGGGACTTGCACCTGCACCTCTCAGGAAGGAGACCGTGGCAGTTCCGAACCCAACCCCGGCGGCGAACATTATCGAGCCGATCAACGCGATAAGAATCGGCCGGTTGGTTATGCTGTTCGAGAGAAAACTCTCTCGGGTGTTGCGGAGCCGCGAGAGCATTAGAATCTTGGCAAACTTGAGCAGTACACGGATTCTCATCTCCGCAGGGCCTCAACAATATCTTCGACTCCCTTGGTTCCGGTTAGTTTGAGAAAGACGTCTTCGAGCCCGGAATCGGAGAGGCCCGCCTTTTCTCGCAGTTCTTGTGCGGTGCCTTCCGCCAGAATATGGCCGTTCTGGAGGATTGTGAGACGATCACAGATAGCCTCTGCAATCTCAAGCACGTGCGTGCTGAAGATCGTTGTAACCCTGTCTCGGGCAAGACTGTGAATAAGTTCCTTGACTACTCGCGCAGATTTCGGATCAAGTCCGTTCAGCGGCTCGTCCATCAACAGTATTTTCGGACGATGAAGAATGGCACCCATAATAGCGACTTTCTGCTTCATGCCTTGCGAGTAGCCTGTGATCGTCTCGCCTTGCTTACCTTCAAGGTCGAGCGACTCGATGAGCCGAGTAATCCGCTCCTTCTTCTCTTGATAACCAATCCCTCTCACGTCGGCAACAAAATCTAGATACTCTGTCGCGGTCAGAAACTCGTAGAGACGAGGCGATTCCGGGACGTATCCGACGAGACGTCGGACTTCCATCGGAGCCTTCTGAACGTCAACGCCGAGCACTCTCACCCATCCCGACGATGGATGAATCAAGCCGAGCAGAGTCTTCAGCAGAGTCGATTTACCGGACCCATTCTGCCCCAGAAGCCCCCGAACTTCCCCCACCCCCACAGCTAACGACAGATCACTGAGACCTAGGACTTGTCCGTAGAACTTGCTAAGATGTTCCGCCTCTATTGCTGGGCTGGGAGAATCCATGTTCCCAACCTCCCCGGGTCGGCCCGGGGAAGTTTAGCCTGTTGTCTCTAGACTCAGAGAAAAAAGGGAAAAGAAAAAGAATTGTAGTTGGACTATTCTGTTGGTCCAGGTGGACCTGTAATGGGTCCGGGTGGTTGGTTAGGTGCGGGCCCGGCCGTTCCAATCACCGGGATGCTCGTAATACGTCTGCGTCTGAACAGGAATGCGAAGACTCCCCCGATGCCGGCGGCGACTGCGACCGCGAGAAATATAGCCGTCAGAATCCCGGATGGACTCGTAGGCTGATAGTACGCAGTATAGACGGGGTCGTTGACGATCCGGTATCCATTCCATGTTGGATAGCTGATGATGTACAGATAGTCCGTGACGATGAAGCTAACCATACCGGTTCTTGCTTGCTGGACTAGTCCCGGGTCGACGTGTGCGACGAAGAGCGGTAGGAAGCCCATGAACGCGTTCTGGAACCAGAAGACAGGGTTTCCACCCCAGCCGGCTCGATTCACAGTTCTGGTATTGACGTTGTAGGTTGCGTAGGTGGCTTCACTGGGATCTTTGGTATAATTGTAGAGATTGTATTGCGGCTTGACACCGAAGTCGGCCCGGAAAGCTCGCTCTCCATCGCTCGCTGCAGTGTTTACTGCAGTGTGAGTCACGTCTGTTGAAGTGTCATTATCGACACTCGCACCGGAGTCATCCTTGTTGGTTGTAGTAGCACCTGCTATGATCGCTTTCTGGGAGAGAACAATGGACAGTTTGAACTGTTTCGTTGTCATGTACTGGTAGACAGTCGTTGAGTTACGCGCAGTGCCGTCTAGCTTGTAAGTTCCAGTAGAATTCATGTGGACACCCGGCGAGGGCGTGATTATCCATAGGTCAGTAAGCCGGCCAACAGTATAGCTTGCCGTGAGTGTAGCGGTCTTCGATCCGGGGTCTATGGCCAGAGCGTAGTTGAAAGTTAGCTCTGTGTACTGTGCTAACCCTCGAGGCGTAGTTGGAATGCAGCACGGAAACAGCGGGTCTGGGTTGACCTTCCACCACATAGCGTTGAGATTAGTGTATTTGAGACCCCACGAGTAGTGATTGCTATCCTGAGAGGTCAGAGGGGTTATCTGCGCCGTTGACACGGGCCAAGGCATCTTATGACCCGTGAGGGCCGTGAGGTTGACTACGAGATTGAAGGACGCATAGATCTCATCACCCCTGTCAGGGGAGTTTGGATAGATGTCGGTCGTGCTATTCTCCTTGAAAGCGACGAGTGAGATGAACGATGAGGCAGTTATGACATCCTTACCGCCAGGAGTCTTGAAGTGTTCGAAAAATGTCTGGAGAGGGATGGTGACGAAGTTGACGTCGTTGTGGGTTACATTTACGAGACCAGCAGAGAAGAGCTGAAAGCCGCCCACGTTGATGTAGTTCGCATAGATGAAAGCGTGCTCTGTCGAGTTGGGCGGCGTGAAACCATTAGCCGCTGCGTACAGTCGCGCATAGTCATACCAGTCGACGACCTTGCTGAAGCTCTGCGTTTGAAAATCGGTACTTGTTACTGTAGCCGCGTTAGTCGTTTTTGGGACTAAGGCGAGAGCCATCATTAGTCCGAGTGCGAGTATTGAGATTGCTCTGACTTTTCGAAGTCGAACTTTCATTTTCAATCCTGCTAGGAGCATCCCACAAGGACGGGACGGACATAGAATTCGTGTTACTTAGCAAGCAATCTAGTAGAAACAGGACCGCTCGAAAAAGTGATGAAATTTCTCGGATCTAATCGGCTGGTTTGACGATCACGACGCGCTAGTTGTCTTCGCCGCCGCCATCGTCCCCGCCACCCCAATCGTCATCCTCGCCCCATTCGTCTTCGCCGCCCCAGTCCTCGTCTTCACCCCAGTCCTCGCTCGCAGTATTGGGCCAGAGAGTTTTGGTCATGTGAAAACTGGGTTCGCGCGAAACCTTGGCTACTTAAAAGGCTTCCCAGAAGCTAGCTCACTCGTGTCCCAAGGATTTTCGCCCTCGAACTGTCAAGTGTTTTGGCTGCCCAACACAAGTTACGAGTGTTATGCACGACAGCATAGCGACCAAAGCGATCAAGAGCAATCAGACCAGTTCCCATCCCTAACCTCCGGGTTGAATGACGGATGACCTTTGTGGCTGCAGATACAGCACTTGTACGTCTCATAAGATCGCACGCCGCTTTCGAAATTACTAGCCTCATCGCTTGCTCTCCGATACCGGTCGCTGTTGCTGCTCCGGACTCGTTATCTGCATAGAGCCCGGCACCAAGTATCGCACTGTCGCCGATTCTTCCGGGAAGCTTGAGTGCGACTCCGCCAGTCGAACAGGCTGCGGCCAAGTTTCCATCATCATCACGAGCGAGAGCACCTACGGTATCCGAGGAATTGGCGAGGAAGTGCCGGATAACCTCCTGATTCGTTCCCGGCAGGTAGGAAAATCTCTTGCTCTTCAGGTTGCGCAATCCTTGCTTCCACGCCTTCACCTTCTTTGGAACTCGCAGATCCGACTTCACTAGTCCACTAGCTAATGCCAGCTCCCTTGCTGCCGTTCCCGCGATCAGAACATGGTCAGTCCTTTCCATGACGATCCTAGCTGCCTTGATAGGATTCTTGATGTCTCGCAGTAGCGCAACGCCCCCTCCGCGAAGGGTCCCTCCATCCATCA
>Ga0209235_1000343_pt1 | contig 22800 bp, 16 predicted proteins | sample GraSoi013_1_20cm_4_FD_185817 | JGI IMG/M metagenome (GOLD analysis project Ga0209235, IMG submission 185817) | Grasslands soil microbial communities from the Angelo Coastal Reserve, California, USA - Sample 09_25_2013_1_20cm (SPAdes) (version 2) | ecosystem: Environmental > Terrestrial > Soil >... | reverse complement strand
CGACGCTGCTGGAGATGTACAAGAAGACCCGCGGGCGCGGATTTGGTTCCGAGGTGAAGCGCCGGATCATGCTGGGAACCTACGCGCTCTCGGCCGGATACTATGACGCCTACTACTTGAAGGCTCAACGCGTCCGCACGTTAATCGCCCGCGATTTCGGCGAGGCCTTTGGCCATGTGGGCGCCATAATTACGCCAACTTCCCCGGTGCCAGCGTTTCGGCTGGGAGAACGTACCGCTGAGCCTCTGCAAATGTATCTCGCGGACATTTACACCGTCACAGGATCGCTGGCCGGTGTGCCGGGAATTTCCGTGCCTTGCGGAAAGACGCCAGCGGGGCTGCCAGTGGGGCTGCAAATCCTGGGTCCGCGCTTTGGGGAGACCCGTGTGCTACAGATCGCGCAAGCTTTTGAAAAAGCAGGGGGTTACACTATCTAGCACAGCCTGCCATGGCAGACATTGTACCGATTCTTGAACACCTGGCCCGGGCAAGGCGTGGACTGCTCTCGGCTGCAGATACCGTCTCCCGGAGCGTGTGGCAAACACCTCCGCGTTCGGGCGCGTGGTCGGCGGCCGAGGTAATTGCGCACCTAACGATGGTCGAGACGAGGATCACTAATGGAGCTGCCAAGTTGGTCAGCGGTGCGCCGCCGCATGTGCCACTGATCAAGCGCTTGCACCTGCCTGTCTGGCTCGCAGAGTGGCGCGGCTTCCGCGCGAGAACTCCGATTCCGCTCGACCCAAAGCTGGTTGGAGAGAAGGAAGCGATGCTCGCGGGCCTCAGGGAGCTGCGCCAGCGCACGTTGGGGTTGCTCGAGGAAAACCGCGAGCGCGAGTTGAGCGCGTACCGTTGGCCGCATCCCTTCTTCGGGAGCCTGGATTTTTACCAGTGGTTTCGGATGATTGCACATCACGAGGCGCGACATACGAAACAAATCCTAGAGATAGTAGAAACTTTCCAAAAGTAAGCAAGGATTTCCACCTTTTGCCTTCGGGCCAGCACGTAGCGGTCCGGGGGCTGGGGTACCTCTTTGGCCACAAAGCCTTGAAAAATATATTGCTTGCGAGACGCTGGCTAGCCCAAGGGTCCCGGCAGAATAGAACGGACGGACTATTGCTGGGAATTTAATGCAGCCTTTAGTATGGCGACAGCATCAATGAGTATTGAGAGGCACGGGCATGGTTAAAATCAAGTCGAGCCAGAAACTCTTTACCGAAGAAGAAGTCTCAGGCCTGACCGGGATTTGCCTGGAGCACCTGCAAGCAATTGCGCGCAGCAAGCACTTGGGCTTTATCGCTCGGGCCGCAGAAGCAGCCGGTGAGCAGGCCGAGAAGTGGCTGTTCACCAATTCCGACTTGATGGTCCTAGCAGTACTGTGCCCGCGCTGCCAGCACTAAGGCAAGATTTCTACCCTGGATTCACAGAAAAGGCCCCGAGAGTTGTCGGGGCCTTTTTGTTTCGTCTATAACCGGGGTCTCCCTCCGATGGTATCCTCAGAATGGCTGCGGTTTATGCTGCCGGGTTCCTGCCTGTTTTCAATCAGATTTTGGGCAGCAGCCTCAGTCCGGAATCTTGCCACTCAGCTCGGCCCAGGTGCGCTCTATAGCCGCGACGTTTGATTGTGGGAAATTCGGGCCGAAGTCCCCGGCATGTTTGCTGAGGTCGATGGACTTCTTGGCGTCATCCAAGGTCATACCCTTGGCGATGGCATCCTTTACCGCGGCGACCATGTCTTTCATATAAGCGATCAACTTCTCCAGTTGCCCTTTCCCCTGTTGAACGCCGCCGTGTCCTGGAATCGCCTGGCTCCAGTCGAGCTTGTGCATCGATTCCAGCACAGAAATCCATTGCGAGGGGTAAGCATCTCGCATGAAGGGAATACCGTTTGTGAGCAGGTCGCCCGTGGCGATTATCTTCTCGTTGGGCAGATAAACGACTACGTCGCCTCGGGTATGACCTTTCCCAAAGTAGTAGATGTGGATGGCCCGGTCCGGCTTGTGCAGGATGAGGCTGCGGTCGAAGGTCAGCGTGGGTAACGTGATCTGAATCTGCTTTAGCTCCTCAAGGTAGCTCTTCAGCGAAGCAAGCTGGCTCTCGGATTGCGCCCGGGTCTCGGCGGTTAGCGGGTTTCCCCTGGAGTCCTTCCCTTCGGCCAGCGCCTTCTCGAGCCGCTGGATGGCCTCTGGAACGTCCTTGGTGAGCTGCTCCTGAACGCTGGGGATGGCCTTACCCAAAATGTCGTCTCGGGTGTTGTGCTGGGCCAAGTACTCCACCATAGGGCCGAAGGCGCTGACGTAAGCCTGATTGCCCTGGATGTGGTCCGGGTGCCAGTGGGTGTCCACGACGTAACGGACCGGCTTGTCAGTGACCTTACGAATTTCGGCGATGAGGTCGCGCGCCCAACTCGGTCGCAGGTGCGTATCCACGACCACTACGTCGTCCTTGTTAACGATAAACGCGCCGTTGGAAAAGACGCCCGGTTTGCCGATCGCCGCATAGACGCCGTCAGCGACCCTGATAATGTCAAACGACTGGGCGCTTCCGGTCTGAGCCGACAGCAGCAGAACTGGAAGAACAAAGATGACCGGCATGATCGCTCGCCGCATGAAAACCTCCGTTGGTCTTTCGCTTTCGTTGGGACGCTTCCCGTTTGCGGGCCGGCAATCTAACACACCCACGCAGAGAGTGCTACCGCCCATTGGCGTCATACTGTGGGCCGTTGACCGGTGTGGGCTTGCCATTCGCAAGGCGGATGTCCATCCTTCGGTAAGTCAGCAGCGTGCGGCATTCTGCTCTTGGACTGGCATCTTCAAGCCCGCAAGCTTGGAGATGGCGTTTTGCGCCACTGCAAAATATTCGTGATTAATCTCAAGCCCAATGTCTACCGTTGGCTGATAGAATCAACTGGCCAAACCCGCGCAGGGGGCGATGCATCTTAATTCTTTAGAGGGTCTACCCTGTCGGGCCGGATACAACGGATGAAAGGTGCACAAAATCGCGTTGGTAGTTCCGGGCGAGGCTCATCCCAAAGCTCCTGGGTGGATCCGCGTCTAATCGTATTAGCAACATTGGTGCTGGGGGCGGTGCTGACCGCGTTCGCTGCACAGGCTCCTCAACCCAAGCCCGCCGATCAGCAGGGTAGGCAGGAGGGGAAGGACCAGGCGCAAGCAATTCCCACCTCGTTACCCAAAGGGAAGAAGTTGGTCCTGAAGGACGGCAGCTTTCACTTGGTTCGCAGTTATGAACGGAAGGGAGACCGGGTGCGCTATTACAGTGTCGAGCGGTCCGCATGGGAAGAAATTCCCACCGAATTGGTGGACTGGGACGCCACAAGTAAGGCGGAAGCCGAAGACGCTCAGCGCAAGCAGGAAGCCGTTGAAAAAATCCATGCCGCCCAGATGGCCGAGCGGGCCGCGGAGTTGGACGTTGACGCCAGCATCGAGCTGGCGCCGGGCCTCTTTTTGCCGCCCGGCGAAGGTCTGTTCGTGGTGGAAGGGCGCACAATCGTGCCGCTCGAGCAATCTACGGCCGTCATTAAGCTCGACAAGAAGCGGTTGCTGACGCAGGTCTTGGTGCCAATCCCGGTAGTACCCACGCGGCACAAAGTGCAGCTTGCAGGCAAGCGAGCCAAACTGCGGCTGACCGGCAGCCAGCCCGAGTTTTATATGAGGACAGCGGAAGCCCGGGAGCCCGAAATGGAGTTGATCCGCGCCGAGGTGAAGGGCGACGCGCGGCAGGTGGAGTTTGTCAGTACCCAGATCACCGGCCAGCAATCCTCACAGAGAAAAACAATCTCGACTCAACGCTGGAGTGTCGCCCGGGGAGTTTATCGCTACACATTGAGCCAGCCGCTCGAGCTCGGCGAATACGCCTTGGCGGAAATCCTGCCGGAGGGGATGAACCTGTACCTGTGGGACTTCGGGGTGGACTCACAGGCTTCCGGCCATCCGCAGAACGGCCCGCCGCTGGCCCCGTCGAAGGCCTCGGGAAAAGGTCAACAGAAACAGTAGCCTTGGCGACTCCCGGCTCCCTGGTCGCGATGCGCTGCCGGCCGTCGAAGGTGTCGTTCGCCTCCGGGAAGGATATGCGAGGTGCGACGTGTCATTGCGGGAGTTACTCCGGTACTCGCTGTTGAGGCAGTTCTCGATCGGCCGTTTGCAGTGCTTCGCTCAGGAGCGCAACAAGTTCCGAGATGGGGAACGGCTTCTGGATCAAGCGGGCGCTGTTGCGGCACAGACTCTCCCGCGCTGAGCTCTCCATCAGATCTCCGGTCATGAAGAAGAAAAGCGGCTTATGGCCTTCAGGTCCGCAGCTCAAACGCTCAAAGATCTCTCTTCCAGAAATGACTGATTGACCGGAGTTGGCCAAGTGCAAGTCACAAAGCACGGCGTCGTAAGTGCGCCCCGTTGCCAGCGTGAGGGCCTGTTGGCCGGTCGCGGCGCAGTCCACAATCACCCCTCGTGCAGAAAGGCCCTCTTCCACCAGCTCGAGAATGCTTTCCTCATCATCTACCACCAGGATCCAACGGCCCTGCAAGGGCGAGGCATTTTGCGCGACTGCTTCTAGGTGGCGCGTCGCGGACCCTGGGGAGAGGGCGGCAGTTCCCCGCTCGTCCCCGGCCGGTGTCCTCGGCGGAATCGAAAGTTTGTCGGCTGGCAGAGAAACGGTGAACATCGCGCCGCCTTCGGGGCGACTCTGGGCCTCGATGTTGCCGCCATGTTCTCGCACGATCGCCATGCAGATGCTCAACCCGAGGCCGGTGCCGCCTCCGGGGCGCTTGGTGGTGAAGAACGGGTCGAAGATCCTCGGCAGCACCTCACGGGGGATGCCCGGGCCGTCGTCCTGGAAAACGACCGAGACAGTGTCCTTGGCGGACCGGACGCGAACGTGCAGGACCCCGCGCTCGCGCTCCCCGCGAATGGCTTGCTCGGCGTTGGTGATCAGGTTCAAGAAGACCTGAATCACCTGATTGGCATCGCCCACTATAGCCGGGATGTCCGGCGCCGGCACGTAATCCACAATGATGTTGTTGGCGCGTAGCGAGTGTTCGTGGAGCTGCAGGGTCCGATGGAGCAGGTCGCTCAACTGCAGCCGTGCTTTGCCGGATGCCGCTGGGCGGGAGAAAGTGAGCAGGTTTTGCACGATGTGGGCCGCCCGGCGGGCTTGGCGATAGGTCAGATCGAGCTGGCGTCGTGTGGTGGCGTCATCGGCGGCTCTTTCGCGCAACAGTTCGCTGGCTCCCAGGATGGCGGTCAAGGGATTGTTCAATTCATGCGCCACGCCGGCGATCATTTGTCCCATCGCGGCGAGTTTTTCTGACTGGATGAGTTGTTGTTCCAGGCGCTCCACCTCAGTGATGTCGCGAGAAGAAGCGATCACCCCTGCAATCTTTCCTTGGGCATCAAACAGCGGGCTGGCGCTGGCACGGAAGAGCCGCCAGTGGCTCTGTTTGTGCTCCATGCGGTATTCGACGATGCCATGCGAACGCTTGCCGGCAATCAATTCGTTGAACAAGTCGAGTAATGCGGAGCGATCTTCCGGATGGGTTCGCTCTCCCAAGCCCTGGCCAAGCAGTTCTTCCGGCTGATAGCCGAGAGATTCCTGGATGCGCGGGCTGACAAAGGTGTAGTGCGCCTGCGTGTCGAGCACGATGATCAGGTCCGGGAAGCTGTCCACCAGGCGGCGGGCGAACTCCTGCTCGGCGTGGAGCTGCTTTTCCATTTGGCGCCGCTGCGTGATGTCTACCAGGGTTCCCTGGTAGCGGGTGACGCGGCCGGAAGGGTCGCGAATCGCCGACGCGGTGTCGAGACAAGTCACCGGCGTACCATCCTTGCGGCGCAGGGTGATCTCCCGGCTGCGCACCGTGCCCTGCCGCCCCAGTTCTTCCAGCTCCGCTATACGCTGGGCTGCGTCCAGAAAGAGGTCCGTGACGTTCACCGCCAGCAACTCCTCTTTGCCGGTGTATCCTAGCATGCAGACCAGTGCGGGGTTGGCGTCGAGAAGCTGTCCCTCCGGCGTGGTGAAGTAAACACCCTCCTGGAGGGTCTCGAACAATTCGGTGAAGCGCGCTTCGCTTTCACGTTGCTTCGTGATGTCCCGCGCTAGCACGCTTAGCCCGAGCACACAGTCGTCTTTGACCATGACGTGAAACATGCAATCGAAATAGCGCACTTCGCCGCCCTTACGAAAACGGACACGGAGCACACCGGACCAGTGGCATCGTTGCAGCAATCGCGGCAAGCCCTTTTCGGCCGCCTGTCGGCCTGAGCCTTCCGGCGTGTCCAGGAACTCGTCCAGCTTGTGGCCGATTATTTCCGAGAACGGCAGGTCAAGCAGCTCGGCGAAGCTGCGATTGGCGGCGCGGATTTCGCCGGTTAAAGACAGGGCAAGCAGTAAATCTTGAAAGGTGTCGATCAGGTCGCGATAATGCTGCTGGGAGCGCGAGATGAGTGCAAAGATCTGTTCGAGCTGCTTCTCGCTGGGCGGCGCTGCGGCGACGCGCTGTTCGAAGCCTCGGAGCAGCCCGCGCAACTCGGCAATTTCACACGTCTTGGACCAGGTGTAAGCGCCAAAAAGAGCCACCAGGATAACTAAGCCGATGGGCAGCGCCTCAAGACGCTGAGGAAGTTCACGGATTCTATCCCAGGACAGCATCGCCAGTGCGGCGGCCAGAAGCACCAGCAGAAGCAGCGCGCAGAGCCAGAGCTCCCCCTCCTTGGGTCCAAGTTGCTCGCGCTTAGACGGGGCAGGCCCTAGCGGGGTGGCGTCTTGTGCGCGGCCCGAGGTGGTGTCCCCTGCAGGGCGTCCTGCACCGGGAGTGTTGCGCGTCTTCATCGCGGGCGGGGTGATTCGGCTTCTCGGAGGGCGGCCGAGAAGCGAGAGGCGATCCCCTGTATTGAGTGTAGGGGTGGAAAATCAAGCGCGGCAATGGGAACCAATGGCCTCATTTCCAGCGCAGCATCACGCCATCAAGCTGTCTCACTGTGGAAGTTGTCCCAGTGATGGACAGACCCGGCGAATGTGGGGCCGTCGGGAAGAGGCGAGTCTGCCGGTGCGCTTTCGCCGGCCCAGGATGCAAAAAAAGCGGCTCCGGCCTCGCAAACTCGGCCGGAGCCGCATTACGGTCAGAAATGTGAGATCGAACGAACGGGCGCTTCAAACGTTCGGGGCGCCCGAAACCGTGGTTTAGCCTTCGGCGACCGCGCCAGCATCCTTGCGCAGGAAATCGAGCGCGGCGGCCTCCTCCGGGGTTAGCTCGGCAGCCGGGGGCACCGCTTCGGCCGGGGTTGGTGCCGGAATTTCAGTGAGCAGCTCGATGTTGCGGTAACGCTCCAGGCCCGTGCCGGCGGGGATGAGCCGCCCCATGATGACGTTCTCCTTGAGGCCGCGCAGATAGTCCACCTTACCCGCGACGGCCGCCTCAGTAAGCACTCGCGTGGTCTCCTGAAAGCTGGCTGCGGAGATGAACGAGTCGGTCGAGAGGGAGGCCTTTGTGATGCCGAGTAGCAGTGGACGGCCGGTTGCGGGTCGCCCGCTCCCGGCGATCACCCGGTCGTTCTCCTCGCGGAAGCGGAACTTGTCCACCTGTTCTTCGAGCAGGAAGCTGGTGTCGCCGACGTCTTCGACCTTCACCCACCGCATCATCTGGCGGACGATGGTCTCGATGTGCTTGTCGTTGATGTTGACGCCCTGAAGGCGATAGACCTCCTGAATGGAGTTGACCAGGTAGGCTTGGGTGTATTTCTCCCCGAGCACGGCGAGCAGGTCGTGCGGGTTGAGCGGGCCATCGATCAACGGTTCACCAGCCCGCACGCGCTCGCCTTCCTGCACGTTGATATGGACGCCGCGGACAATCGAATACTCTTTCTGCGTCCTACCGTCCTCGCTTTCGACATAGATCTTGCGCTGCCCCTTGCTGATTTCACCGTACTTCACGACGCCGTCGATTTCGCTGATGACAGCGGGGTCGCGCGGCTTGCGAGTTTCAAACAATTCCACCACGCGGGGCAGACCGCCGGTGATGTCCTTGGTCTTGGTGGTTTCGCGGGGGATCTTGGCCAGCACGTCGCCGGGCTGAACCTCGTCGCCGTCCGCCACCATCAAGTGGGCGCGTGACGGCATCAGATACTTCTTGCGCGTGCGCCCGGCCGAGTCGCGGATCAGGATCGTGGGCTGGTGCTTCTCATCGCCGGGAGGCAGTGTGACGACGAGCTGTGCCAGTCCGGTGACTTCGTCCACCTGTTCTTCAATGGTGATGCCCGGTTGCAGATCCTTGAACTGCACGCTCCCGCCAACCTCGGTGAGGATGGAGAAGGTGTACGGATCCCACTCGACCAGGGTCTGACCAAAGGTGACCGGCTGGCCTTCTTCCACGCGAAACCGGGCCCCGTAGACCACGTGGTAGCGTTCCTTTTCGCGGCCTTTCTCGTCCACCACCGCGATCAGTCCGGAGCGGTTCATGGCGATCAGGGCATCGCCACGGCCGCGGACGGTCTTCAGGTCGATGAACTTGACGAAGCCGCTGTTGCGCGCCTCCAGCTTGGACTGCTCGGTGACGCGCGTGGCGGTGCCGCCGATGTGGAAGGTCCGCATCGTGAGCTGCGTGCCGGGTTCGCCGATGGACTGCGCGGCGATCACGCCTACGGCCTCGCCGATCTCGACCATGCGGCCGCTGGCCAAGTTGCGCCCGTAGCAGCGCGCGCAGGCTCCGCGCCGCGATTCGCAAGTCAGCACGGAGCGGATCTTGACGCGCTCGATGCCCGCCGCCTGAATGGCCTTGGCAAGCTCTTCGGTGATCTCCTGATTGACGTCCACGATCAAGTTGCCTTCGTAGTCTTTGATCTTGTCGAGCGAGACGCGGCCCACCACGCGGTCGCGCAGCGGCTCGACTTCGACGCCGGCCTCGATGATCGGCTCGACGTAGATGCCGTCGGCCGTTCCGCAGTCGATCTCGCTGATGATAACGTCCTGCGCCACGTCCACCAGGCGGCGGGTCAGGTAACCCGAATCAGCGGTCTTGAGCGCGGTGTCGGCCAGACCCTTGCGCGCGCCGTGCGTCGAGATGAAGTATTGCAGCACGGTCAGTCCTTCGCGGAAATTGGAGGTAATCGGCGTCTCAATGACTTCGCCCGAAGGCTTGGCCATCAGCCCGCGCATGCCGCTGAGCTGGCGGATCTGCTGCTTGGAGCCACGCGCCCCGGAGTCGGCCATGACGTAGATGGGGTTGATGACGCCTTCTTTGTCCTGCTGTTCGAGCGCCTTGAACATTTCGTCGGCGACCTTCTCGGTGATGTCGCTCCAAATGGCGATCACTTTATTGTAGCGCTCGCCGTTGGTGATGGCGCCGTCCAGGTACTGCTGCTGGACCTTGACCACTTCCTTTTCGGCAGCCTCGACCAGTTTGGACTTGTCGCCGGGGATGACCATGTCATCGATGCCGATCGAGATGCCGGCCTTGGTGGCGTAGAGGAAGCCCAACTCCTTCAGTTCGTCGAGCATCTGCACAGTGCGCTCCTGGCCAAATCGCAGGTAGCAGTACTGCACCAGTTGCTGCACGCCTTTCTTTTTCAGCAGCCCATTGACGAACGGCATCTCCTTGGGCAGGTGGTCGTTGAAGATTACGCGGCCGACGGTAGTGTTGATGAAGTGTCGGTTCAAGCGGATGGGTTCGGTGTGGAGCACGTCCTGGTCGTCGTAGGCCGTGGTCAGGTCGATGGCCTCGCCGGTGTAGCGCAGGCGGATCGGAGTGAGCAGCTCCACTTCGGTCGCCTCCAGCGCCAGAATGACTTCCTCGGCCGAGCCGAAGGCCCGCCCTTCGCCCTTGGCGCCGGGCCTGGACTTGGACAGGTAGTAGATGCCCAGCACCATGTCCTGCGTGGGCACGGCCAGGGGCATGCCGTTGGCGGGGGAGAGGATGTTGTTGGAACTCAGCATCAGCACCGAAGCTTCTACTTGAGCTTCGGGCGAAAGCGGGATGTGCACGGCCATCTGGTCGCCGTCGAAGTCGGCGTTGAACGCGGTGCACACCAGCGGGTGGATGCGGATGGCCTTGCCCTCTACCAGCGTGGGCTCGAACGCCTGAATGCCCAGGCGGTGCAGCGTCGGGGCGCGGTTGAGCAGCACCGGATGCTCGCGGATCACTTCTTCCAGGATGTCCCAAACGATGGGATCTTGCTGCTCGACCATCTCCTTGGCTTGCTTGATGGTGGTGCAGTGACCCGCAGCCTCCAACCGGTGGTAAATGAACGGCTTAAACAGTTCAAGCGCCATCTTCTTGGGCAACCCGCACTGGTGTAGCTTCAGCTCCGGGCCCACCACGATCACCGACCGGCCGGAATAGTCCACGCGCTTGCCCAGCAGGTTTTGGCGGAAGCGCCCCTGCTTGCCCTTCAAGGTATCGGAGAGCGACTTGAGCGGGCGGTTGTTAGTGCCGCGGAGCACGCGGCCACGCCGGCCGTTGTCAAACAGCGCGTCCACTGCCTCCTGCAGCATGCGCTTTTCGTTGCGCACGATGACGTCGGGAGCGTGGAGCTCCATCAGTTTTTTCAGGCGGTTATTCCGGTTGATCACGCGCCGGTAGAGGTCGTTCAAATCGGAAGTGGCGAACCGGCCGCCGTCGAGCGGCACCAGCGGGCGCAGTTCCGGTGGCAGCACGGGGATGACGTCCAGAATCATCCACTCGGGCTTGTTGCCGCTCTTGCGAAACGCCTCGAGCACCCTCAGCCGTTTGGCGTACTTGATCCGCTTCTGGAGGCTGGGGTCGACCTTCATCTTCTCGCGGAGCTCTTCGCTCAGCTTCTCCACGTCCACGCGCTTGAGCAGCTCCTTGATCGCTTCGGCGCCCATGCTGGCGCGAAACTGCCCCACGTATTCCTTCTGCAGCTCGCGGTACTTCTCCTCAGGCAGCATCTCGCGCTCTTTGATTCCGGGGACTTCGCCGGCATCGATGACGACGTAGCCCTCGAAGTAGAGGATGCGCTCGAGGTCCCGCATGCTGATGTCGAGCAGGTAGCCGATGCGGCTGGGTAGGCCCTTGAAGAACCAGACGTGCGAGCAGGGCGAGGCCAGCTCGATGTGCCCCAGGCGCTCGCGGCGTACCTTGCTGAGGGTGACCTCCACGCCGCACTTGTCGCAGATCACGCCGCGGTGCTTCATACGCTTGTACTTGCCGCACAAGCATTCCCAGTCCGTTACCGGACCGAAAATCTTGGCGCAGAACAGGCCGTCGCGCTCGGGCTTGAAAGTGCGGTAGTTGATCGTCTCCGGCTTGGTGACCTCGCCGTGCGACCAGGAACGGATTTTTTCCGGGCTCGCCAAGCTGATGCGGATGGAATCGAAATCGGCGATCAGGCTGGCGCGGTCATAAGGGCTGCTGCGATACAATGGATATTCCTCCCTGTCCCGAAATCTCGGCTCGGGGCCGTCCCGGTTGGCCGGGAGAAGGAACCCTAAAAGACCCTGTGCCTCCCCGCCGGTCTTCGCCAGGTCGTTCGGCGCGAGAGGGCTGCGGCGGCGGCCTAGTCCGCCACCTTCTCCGCTTGTGGTTTCTGCCGCTTCATCAGTTCGACATCCAGGCAGAGCGATTGCAGCTCGCGCACCAGGACGTTGAACGACTCGGGCACGCCGGGTTCGATGCCAGGCTCGCCCTTCACGATTGCTTCATAGATCTTGGCGCGCCCGTAAACGTCGTCGGATTTCGCTGTCAGCAGCTCCTGCAGGATGTGCGCGGCTCCGTAGGCCTCCAGCGCCCACACTTCCATTTCGCCGAATCGCTGGCCGCCGAACTGCGCTTTGCCCCCCAGGGGCTGCTGCGTGATCAGAGAGTACGGACCAATCGAACGCGCGTGGATCTTGTCATCCACCAAGTGGGACAACTTCAGCATGTAAATGTAGCCGACGGTGACGTCCTGCGCGAACTGGTCCCCGGTCATTCCGTCGAACAGCGTCACCTTGCCGGCGTGCGGCAACCCCGCCACCTCGAGCAGGTGGCGGATCTCGGTCTCCCGCGCCCCGTCGAACACAGGCGTGGAGAATGGGATGCCCTCGCGGAAGCTTTCGGCCAGTTCGAGAAGCCGGTCGTCCTCTAGAGACGCGAGCGACTTCCAGATGGCGGTTTCGGTGAAGACTTCGCGGAACCATTTGCGAATGGCTTCAGCGCGCGCTCCCTGGCTGAGAACGCGGCCAATGCTTCGGCCCAGCTCCTTCGAGGCCCAGCCCAGGTGGGTTTCCAGAATTTGCCCCACGTTCATGCGCGAGGGTACGCCCAGCGGGTTGAGAACGACCTCGACCGGAGTGCCGTCAGGCAGGTAGGGCATGTCCTCTGCGGGCACGATCTTGGCAATGACGCCTTTGTTGCCGTGGCGCCCGGCCATTTTGTCCCCCACGGAGAGCTTGCGCTTCATGGCGATGTAGGCCTTCACTAACTTGATCACGCCCGGAGGCAGCTCATCACCCTTCTTGAGCTTGTCCTTGCGGTCCTCGGTGATTTTGCGCAACACGTCGATCTGCCGCGAGGTCATCTCTTCGATCTCGTCGATCTTCTCGATCAGCAGCGGGTCCTTGTCGGCCAGCTTCAGCCGCTTCAGGTTCCGCGTAGAGACCTTTTCGATAATCTCGCGGGTCAGCGTGGTGCCCTTGGTGAGCAGGCGCTTATTGGTCTTCTCGTCATGCAGGTCGGCGACCAGCTTCTGGCCGCCCAGCAGGTTGGTCAGCCGCTTCAGCCGCTCGTCGGTGAGGATGCGGATCTCGTCGGCCAGGTTCTTTTCCAGCTTGAAGACCTGGATGGCTTCGATGGCCTTGTGTCGCTCGTCCTTTTCCGCGCCCTTGCGGCAGAAAATCTTCACGTCCACGACGGTGCCCTCGATGCCCGGCGGGCAGTAGAGCGAGGCGTCGCGGACGTCGCCGGCCTTCTCGCCGAAGATGGCGCGGAGCAGCTTTTCTTCCGGAGTGAGCGTGGTTTCGCCCTTGGGCGTAACTTTGCCGACCAAAATGTCGCCCGGCCGGACAGTGGCGCCGATGCGGATCACGCCGCTTTCATCCAGGTTGCGGAGGAACGTCTCGCTAATGTTGGGGATGTCGCGAGTGATTTCCTCCGGGCCGAGCTTGGTGTCGCGCGCCTCGATTTCGAACTCTTCGATGTGAATCGAGGTGTAGTAGTCGTCTTTAACCAGTTTTTCGCTGACCAGGATAGCGTCCTCGAAGTTGTAGCCGCGCCAGGGCAGGAAGGCCACGAGCACGTTGCGGCCCAGGGCCAGTTCACCGCGCTCGGTGCAGGGCCCGTCGGCCAGCACTTGTCCCTGGGCGACCCGGTCGCCCACACGCACCAAGGGTTTTTGGTTGATGCAGGTGTTCTGGTTGGAGCGCTTGAACTTGGTGAGGGTGTAGATGTCCGCGCCCACTTCGCGGCTGAGCACGCCGGAGTGGTCGGATTCGACGCGCACGATGATGCGTTCGGAGTCCACCTGGTCAACGATGCCATCGCGCCGGCAGATCACCACCGCGCCGGAATCGCGCGCGGTCACGCGCTCCATGCCAGTGCCCACCAGCGGGGCTTCGCCGCGAATCAGCGGTACGGCCTGCCGCTGCATATTGGAGCCCATCAACGCGCGGTTCGCATCATCGTTCTCGAGGAAGGGAATCAGGCTGGCGGCCACGGAGACCAGTTGCTTGGGCGACACATCGATGTAATCCACTTCTTCCCGCTGTTTCAGCACGAAGTTTCCAGCCTGCCGGCAGTTCACCAGTTCGGTGGTGATCCGCCCGCGGTCATCGAGGGAGGCGTTAGCCTGGGCGATGACGTAGCGGTCCTCCTCCCAGGCTGACAGGTAGAAGCAATAGGGCTCCGAGGTTACTTTGTGGCGCTTCAACTCTGCGTTGACCGATTCGACCTTCTCGCGCTCAGTGATCTCGCCGGCCTTGAACTCGCTGTCGCCGGCGTTGACCACCTGTACGTAGTCCACCACGCGCCCGCCCTTCACCTTGCGGTAGGGGGACTCAATGAACCCGAAATCGTTGATCCGCGCGTAGCAGGAAAGCGAGCTGATGAGACCAATGTTCGGACCCTCCGGTGTCTCAATCGGACAAATGCGGCCGTAGTGCGTGGGGTGGACGTCGCGAACCTCGAATCCAGCGCGTTCGCGCGACAGTCCGCCCGGCCCCAGGGCCGAGAGGCGGCGCTTGTGCGTGATTTCGGATAGCGGATTGGTTTGGTCCATGAACTGGCTGAGCTGGGAGCTGCCGAAGAACTCACGGATCGCGGCCATGACGGGCTTGGCGTTCACCAGGTCGTGCGGCATGGCCGTGGACATTTCCTGGTAGACCGACATCTTTTCCTTGATGGCGCGTTCCATGCGCACCAGACCGATGCGGAACTGGTTCTCGAGCAATTCACCGACCGCGCGAACGCGCCGGTTGCCCAGGTGGTCGATGTCGTCCACCGTGCCGATGTTCTTGCGCAGCTTCAGCAGGTAGCGGATGGCGGCGACGAAGTCGGAAGGATCGAGCGTCCGCGTGTCGAGCGAGGTTTCCAGGCCAAGCTTAATGTTAAACTTCAGCCGACCCACCTTGCTGAAATCGTACTTGCGCGGGTCGAAAAACATCCCGTTGAACAGTGCCGTGGCCGTTTCCAGGGTCGGCGGGTCGCCTGGACGCAGCTTGCGGTAGATTTCAATTAGCGCCTCGCGCGCGGAGTGGACGGAGTCCTTCTCGAGCGTGCGGCTGAGCACCAACCCGACGTCGTCCCGCTCGGGGAAGAAGACGTCCACCTCGGTGATACCGGCCTCGGCCAGCGCGGCCCACAGATCGGGGGTCAGCGGTTTGTTGGATTCCAGGATTACTTCGCCGGTCTGGCGGTTGACCAGGTCGGCCACGGTGAAGGCGCCTTCCAGGTCCGCGACAGAAACCTTGGCCTGCGTGACGCGCGCCTTGTTCAGCTCCTTGTAGAGCGCCTCAGTGAGGCGCTTGTGCGCGCCCACCAGCACCTCATCGGTGCGCGGGTGCTTGATCTCGTGCGAGAGCTTGCGGTCGATCAGGCCTTCAGAGACGTTCCAGAAAAGCTCTCGCTCGCGCAGCGTGATCCGTTCCACCTGGTAGAAAGTGCGAAGGATTTCTTCGTTCGACTTCATCCCCAGCGCGCGGAGAAAGATCGAGCCCAGAAACTTGCGCTTGCGGTCGATCCGCACGTAGAGGATGTTTTTGGTATCGTACTCGAACTCCACCCACGAGCCGCGATAGGGAATGATCTTGCCCAGGAAGTAGGTCCGATTGTTGGCCGACTCGTAGAAGACTCCCGGCGAGCGGTGGAGCTGGCTCACAATCACGCGCTCGGTGCCGTTGATGGTGAAGGTGCCATTGTCCGTCATCAACGGGATATCGCCGTAAAAGACCTCCTGCTCCTTGATGTCTCGGATGTTCTTGGCGCCCGTGTCCGGATCCTTGTCGTAGACAGTCAGGCGGATGGTGACTTTGAGCGGCGCGGAATAGGTCATGCCGCGCTCCTGGCACTCGTTGACGTCGTATTTGAGCTGCATGGCCACTGGGTCGCCGCACTTGTTGCAGAAGGTGGGCGTGTTCTTGTTGAAAGTGCCGCACTTCGTGCAGATCACGTCCCCGGTCTTGTAGGGATTGGTGACCACCGAAGCGCCACAGTTCCGGCAGGTGGCCCGCAAGTGATGCAGCCCCTTCAGGTTGCCGCACTTGCATTCCCAGTTGCCAATCGAGTAGTCCACGAAGTCCAGTTGTGATAGCCCGCGGAAATCCTGAATCGGGAAGACCGAGGTGAACACCGATTGCAGCCCGGTGTCTTCTCGCTCGCTGGGCAACTGGTCCATCTGCAAGAAGCGCTGGTAGGACTTCTTCTGGACCTCGATCAGATTGGGAATCTGGATGGTGCTCTGGATCTTCGAAAAGTCCAGCCGTTCACGTTCCCGGAAATGATGATTTCCATTCTGCATGCTGTTTTACCTCATGCCCGTGCGCTTGGGTCCGGACAGAAAGCGACGCGCTGTGCCCTGCTGCGGGCGGAGCGAGGCACAAAGAGACACAGCTGCCGTCGGTGTCCACCCCACGCCTGGGGAGAGCACGTTCTCGGTTTCTGAATCCCGGCCGAAAGCTTGCGTATGTGAATCCCTCAGTTGCGCCCAGCCCGGGGCGGAGCGGGCTGCGCCTTCCCCGCTGAAACTACTTGATCTCGACTTTGGCGCCGACCTCTTCAAACTTCTTCTTGATCGCCGCGGCCTCGTCTTTATTCACGCCTTCTTTGATCGGCTTGGGCGCACCATCGACCAGGTCCTTGGCTTCCTTCAGCCCAAGGCTGGTCACTTCGCGCACCGCCTTAATCACGTTAATCTTGTTGGCACCGACGTCGGTCAGCACGACCGAGAATTCGGTCTTTTCCTCCGCCGGAGCCGCGCCGGCCCCCGCACCGGGACCTCCGGCCATCACCACCGGAGCAGCCGCGGCCGCGGAAACGTTGAAGGCCTCTTCCATTTTCTTGACCAGGTCGGCGGCCTCCAGCAGCGTCAGTCCCTTAATTTCATCCAGAATTCCTTCCACCTTGTTAGCCATTGCTGTTCTCCTCCAGGATTGTGCGAACTTGTTCTACTGGGCCGTCCCGACAGGGTCGGGACCCGAGCCGCCAGCCCCAAACTTGTCGGCCTTGACCGCCTCGTTGAGCGTCACCACCAGATTTCGAGAAACCGCGGCAAGCGCGGTAGCGATTCTCTGCGCCGGCGCTTGCAGCAGGAACATAATCTTGCTGATCAATTCGTCTTTGGAGGGCAAGTGGGCGAGCTGCTGGATCTCCTCGATCGAAAGCACCCGCCCCTGGACTACGCCCGCCTTGAACCGGAAGGCCGGAACGTCCTTGGCCACCTTGGTCAGCACTTTGGCTAGCGCCACCGGGTCCGTGGCCGTATAGGCAATCGAGTTCGGGCCGGTCAGGTTTTTCAGCAGGGGCTCGGCCGGAGTGCCCGCGGCAGCGCGCTCGGCCAGCGTGTTCTTGACTACGCGGTAGCTGCCGCCGGCAGCCTGCACCGCGCGCCGGAGCTTAGTGTCCTCCTCGACCTTTACCCCCTGGAAGGTGGTCAGAATGACCGTCGAGACCTTGGCCAGGGCGGTCTTCAGTTGGTCCAGGTCCTGTTGTTTTTCGCTACGCTTTTTCATCTTTCGGCTCCGCTAAGCGGCCACGGCCACTGCCGCTTCCACTTCGGCTGGGTCAATCAGGATCCCCGGCCCCATCGTTGAGGTGAGCGTGACCCGCTTCACGAACTTGCCTTTGGCCGCCGCCGGCTTGGCCTTTAGTATGGCAGCAATCAGTGCTTGGGCGTTTTCTGCCAACTTTGCCGCGTCAAAGCTGATCTTCCCGATGGGCGAATGGATAATTGCAGTCTTGTCCAAGCGGAACTCGACTTTGCCGGCCTTGATCTCCTTCACCGCGCGCGCGACCTCGAAGGTCACCGTCCCAGTCTTCGGATTGGGCATCAGCCCTCGCGGCCCCAGCACCTTGCCCAGCTTCCCGGCGGACTTCATCATGTCCGGGGTGGCGATTACGGCCTCAAAGTCGGTCCACCCCTCCTGAATCTTCTGTACCATGTCCTCGCCGCCGACAAAGTCCGCACCTGCGTCTTGCGCCTCGCGTACCTTTTCCCCGCCGGCGATGACCAGCACGCGCTTTGATTTGCCCAGCCCGTGCGGCAGCACTACTGTGCCGCGGACCATCTGGTCGGAATGCTTGGGGTCCACGCCCAAGTTCACTACCAGTTCGACGGTCTCGTCGAACTTGGCGAAGTGAGCCTTCTTCAAGACTTCGGCGGCTTCCGCCAGCCGGTAGGGGCGCGCCTCCACCTGCTTGCGGGCTTTCTCGGTGTTTTTTCCGACCTTGCGAGCCATCTATTTCTCCTCTAGCCCTCCACCTCAATGCCCATGTTGCGCGCGGTACCCATCACGGTGCGGACGGCGGATTCGAGATTGGTGGTGTTCAAGTCCACCAGCTTGGTCTGGGCGATCTCTTCGACCTGCTTTTTCGTCACCTTGCCCACCTTGATGCGGTTGGGCTCGGCGGAGCCCTTCACGATGCCGGCGGCGCGCTTGAGCAGTTCGGAAGCCGGGGGGGTCTTGGTGATAAAGGTAAAGGTGCGGTCGCTGTAGATCGTCACCAGCACCGGTATGATCATCCCCTCGGGTTCCTTCGCCGTCTTCGAGTTGAACTGCTTGCAGAAATCCATGATGTTGACGCCGTGCGGGCCCAGCGCTGTGCCCACCGGCGGCGCCGGGGTCGCTTTTGCCGCCGGCAATTGCAATTTCACCTGTGTTTGAACTTTCTTGGCCATTTCGATCCCTCTGGGAAGCTAGCCAGGGGCCCCTGCGCAAACGTCCCCTAGGCGATCTTCTCCACCTGCACGAAATCCAGTTCCACGGGCGTTGAGCGCCCGAAGATAGTCACCGAAATCTTGAGCGTGCTGCGTTCGGAATTGACCTCTTCGACCACGCCGGTAAAGTTGGCGAACGGGCCTTCCACGATGCGCACCTGCTCGTTGCGTTCGAAGACGAGTTTCGGTTTGGGCTTGTCGGCCGAAGTGGTCACTCGGTGCAGGATGTTCTCGACTTCCGTTTCACTCAGCGGCGAAGGCGTCTGGCCCGCGCCCACAAATCCGGTTACACGGGGCGTAGACCGCACCACGTGCCAGGTGTAATCGTCCATTTCCATTTCCACCAGCACGTATCCGGGGTAGAACATTCTCGGCGAGATGACCTTCTTCCCCCCGCGCACCTCCACCACGTCTTCCGTGGGAATCATCATCCGCCCGATCTTGTCCTGCAGTCCGAACGCCGCCACGCGGCTCTCCAGGCTCTCCTTCACCTTCTTCTCAAATCCGGAGTAGGTATGGATGATGTACCACTGCTTGGCCATTACCATCCCGTTCCCCTAATGCTTGAAAAGCTTGTACACCTGCCGCACCGCGTAGCCCACCGCGCCATCCACGGCGAAGAAATAGAACCCAAAGAAGGCCACGGTAGCGATCACCACCATGGTGGTGGCTACCACATCGTCTCGACTGGGCCAAGTCACCTGCTTCATCTCCACACGCACTTCGTGCAGAAACTGCCGGAAGCGTCGCGGGTATTCAGTTATCCGCTGAATCGGCCCCGGCATCTGAAACGAAGGTGCGCCACCCTGTGCTTCTTCGTTCTTAACTTTTGTCACTTGCGTGGACATCGGTTCTCTCGTCTTTGCTCCATTCTGCTTTCTTCGGCCTAGCCCCCACTCCCCGCGCTTGGCTCCTTCGTAGAAGCTGGCAGGGGAGGAGGGATTCGAACCCCCACATCCGGTTTTGGAGACCGGCGGTCTACCGTTGAACCTACTCCCCTATTTCACCTCGCGATGCGCCGTGTGCTTGCGACACGTGTTGCAAAACTTCCGCGTTTCCAACCGGTCGGCATGCTTTTTTTTGTTCTTGGTCGTCGTGTAATTTCGGTTTTTGCACTCGCTGCACTGTAGCGTGATGATTTCGCGCATTCTTGGACCTTTACTCGAGAATGTCGGAGACGGCGCCGGCGCCGACGGTGTGGCCGCCTTCGCGGATGGCAAACCGCAGCCCCTTCTCCAGGGCCACCGGGGTGATCAACTGAATCTCTATCGACACGTTGTCTCCCGGCATCACCATCTCCACCCCCGACGGCAGCTTCACGTCTCCGGTCACGTCCGTGGTGCGAAAGTAGAACTGCGGCCGGTACCCGGTGAAGAACGGCGTGTGTCGCCCGCCCTCTTCCTTGGTGAGAACGTACGCCTCGGCCTTGAACTTGGTGTGCGGCGTGATGGACCCTGGCTTGCACACCACCTGACCCCGCTCCACCTCTTCCTTTTCCGTTCCCCTGAGCAGCAGCCCGACGTTGTCCCCCGCAATCCCTTCGTCCAGCAGCTTGCGGAACATCTCCACCCCGGTCACCACGCGCTTGATGGTCGGCCGGAAGCCCACAATCTCCACCTCTTCGCTGACCTTCAGCTTCCCACGCTCCACCCGCCCGGTTACCACTGTGCCCCGGCCGGAGATGGAGAAGATGTCTTCAATGGGCATGGCAAAGGGCTTGTCGACATCCCGCTGCGGCAGGGGCACGTGCTTGTCCACTGCCTCCATCAGGTCCAGAATCGTTTTCTCCCACTTCTCTTCTCCGTTCAGCGCCCCCAGCGCCGAGCCCCGAATCACCGGCACCTGATCGCCTGGGAACTGGTAAATCTTCAGCAACTCGCGCACCTCCAGCTCGACCAGCTCGAGCAACTCAGCGTCCTCTACCATGTCGCACTTGTTGAGAAACACCACGATGTACGGCACGCCGACCTGGCGCGCCAGCAGGATGTGCTCCCGCGTCTGCGGCATGGGCCCGTCGGTTGCCGCCACCACCAAGATGGCCCCATCCATCTGCGCCGCCCCGGTGATCATGTTCTTGATGTAGTCGGCGTGCCCCGGGCAGTCAATGTGCGCATAGTGCCGGTTGGGGGTCTCATACTCGACGTGCGCCACGGCAATGGTGATCCCGCGCTCGCGCTCCTCCGGCGCGTTGTCAATCGAATCGAACGCCCGGAACTGCACCTTAGGGTTGCGCTTGGAGAGCACCTTGGTGATCGCCGCGGTCAGCGTGGTTTTTCCGTGGTCGATGTGACCGATTGTCCCGATGTTCACGTGCGGCTTGCTGCGTTCGAATTTTTCCTTCGCCATAACTCGCTACCCTCAGTGCGCCAGAGTCTGGAGCGGGGGACGGGATTTGAACCCGCGACCATCGGCTTGGAAGACCGAGACTCTACCGCTGAGTTACCCCCGCCGTTGATCGCTCATTTCTGGAGCCTGGGACCGGGATTGAACCGGTGACCTCGTCCTTACCAAGGACGCGCTCTACCAACTGAGCTACCCAGGCCCGAAATTCATCTACCATTTTCACGCATGTCCCTGCCGAAGCTACGCATCCGTCAGGGCCTGGCTGGCGCTTCGTTTCATCGCAATGTCTTGGACCGCCGCGGTACCCTGCCTCAGGATTGATGTGCTGTGCGAAAGAGTGGTGGACGGGGGAGGATTCGAACCTCCGTAGCCCGCAAGGAGCGGCAGATTTACAGTCTGCTGGTTTTAGCCACTCACCCACCCGTCCCGCACGGGGAGACCAAAACGCAGAAAAGGCTGGTGTGCAAAGACACCCGCCCCAGTGATTTTCAATTTAGGGAACCCGTCCGCGCCTCAATCCCCAACTTCCCCAACTGCCCAATCTCAGCTGGCGGAGGGATTTGAACCCCCGACCCTCTGATTACAAATCAGATGCTCTACCACTGAGCTACGCCAGCACGGCTTAAACTTTAGAAGCCTACCAAATAGGCAAGCAAATTGCAAGGGCCCCTATTCCATGCGAGCAATATAGCTGTCCCTCTCCAGTGCCTTCCGCCCACCAAGACTTTACACGGTTCGGGGGTCGCAAGCCAACCGACGCAAGGGCACGCGCATTCAATCTAGCAAGGCAGGTTCCAGCGAAGCTCCCCAGCGAATCTCAATAGCAATTCCAAGTGCGCCAGTGAGAGAATGAGCCGTAGAATTACCGGAAGGTTATTTTGGCTAAGCGCGCCATCGCTCTCCTGTTCCTCGCTGCGGCGGTCTCCGCCGCGCTGCTTTACTATCTACGACGCGGCACACGCGCGGCACAAAGCAGCACCATCCCCGATCTCATCACGCTTGTCCCGCCTGAGGCTCCTTATCTGATCTATGCCGACCTCGCTGCTCTGCGCTCATCTCCCTTTCTGGCGAGCTTGATGGCTTCTGTTCCGGCTCCCGCAGTGGACAAAGAGTATGCCCAATTTGTCCGCGCTACCGGTTTTGAATATACGCGAGATCTGGACCGCGTTGTGCTGGCCTTGATTCCCAAGTTGCCTGCAAACCAGACCGTGGCGCTGGCGGAAGGCCGCTTCGACCAGCAGAAGATCACAAGCTTTGCGCTGCTTACGGGAAAGCTCGAACACCAGGATGGCGCGGAAGTTTATGTGCTCCCGGCCACTACGAATTCGGGGGCGGCCTCCTTTGCCTTCCTTGGCGCTAACCGTATGGCACTGACCGATGGCCCGAGGCTGGCGGTCTTGCCGCCGCGAGCGTCAGGCGGCCTCGCCCCGGACATGCGAGAACGTATTTCCCGCGTGGCCGGCTCCGCATTATTTGCTGTCGGGAAAGTCGGTCCGGTGCCAGAGAACTTTGCCCTAGGGGGCTTGCGCTCCGAACAGTTTACCCACCTTATGCATAGCGTGCGCTGGTTCACCCTGGCGGTGCGACCTGAAAGCGACCGCATGAGAGTGGCCTTGGAAGCGGAGTGCGATAGCCCGGAGAATGCTCGCCAGATGGCCGGCACGCTCGACGGCCTCCGCCTGCTCGGACAGGCTTCGCTCTCCGACCCAAATACGCGCAAACGGCTCGAGCCCGAGGCGCTTCGGCTTCTGGACTCGTTGCTCCGGATCGTCGAAGTTTCCCGCGGCGACCTGCGCGTGGGATTGGTGCTGGAGCTGACACCGGAAATGCTCGGCAGTTTGCCGCGGGTGATTGCCCCAAAGACGCCGGTGACGAGCCCGCCTTTGCGCTGACGCCTTCCAGAGGAACGTAGCGCCTAACTAACCTTCGATCTCAGAGAATCAATCCTTCGATAATCGCGGCGGAGTGTGGGGAATTAGTCGCCCACGGAGGTGAAGCGCAGATAGCGCCAGGGATTGACTGGCGCGCCGTGGATGCGGATCTCGTAGTGGACGTGCGGCCCGGTCACGCGCCCGCTGACGCCCACATAACC
>Ga0209235_1000342_pt1 | contig 22852 bp, 25 predicted proteins | sample GraSoi013_1_20cm_4_FD_185817 | JGI IMG/M metagenome (GOLD analysis project Ga0209235, IMG submission 185817) | Grasslands soil microbial communities from the Angelo Coastal Reserve, California, USA - Sample 09_25_2013_1_20cm (SPAdes) (version 2) | ecosystem: Environmental > Terrestrial > Soil >... | reverse complement strand
AATAAGAGTAGTCCATTAATGAACATCAGATTCGTATTGATGCGTTTGATGTGGGTGAACATGTTGTGATGGTTTACCCACATGATTAGTATGGTGATGAAACTCGTGACCAAGGCGAACAGTGCCGGCCATTGCTTCAAGAGTCCATCGAGCAGTGACGAGCTGGCTAGCAAAGGCTCGGACAAGGGGTCTTTGAGGTTCAAGACCAAGAGTGTGATCGCGAATGCGAAGATACCATCACTGAACGCCTCCGTTCTTGCAGTCTCTCGTTCATCTAGACTCTCGCGACTCATGGTTTCACCTGAAAGGTTGTCCTTGTGGACGTAGGTGGAAACATGAGTCCAAACAGGAACTGTTCCGCGATCGCGTTGAAAGAGTGCTCTCAATTCCAGACAGGTTTTTAATCTAGGCTGATTTGTACGTGAACGCTTTCTCCGGAATGAGTTCTACTAGGCTGTCAGTGGTCCAGCCGTACTTTTTCTTCTGAGTCTCCCCGACTCTCTTCGCAATTGTGCTTTCCATCTCGAGGAATCGTATCTTCCCTTCGATGATCGCTTGGCGCTTCCGCCCCTCCATGATCATCAATGTCAACCTTGGGTTCTTCTGAAGGTTCCTGTAACGTGCCGTAGTTTTGTCTACGCCCAGGTACAGCTTTCCGTCGACAGCTACGATATCTGTTGGGGACAAGTGTGGTTGTCCGTCCGGTTTTATCGTGGCAGCCACCGCACTTGTTTCTTTGGAGTTTGCTAGGTCGAATACTTCTTGCGCTGTTAACGGGTTCTTACCATACACATTCTTCGAATGAGAACTGGCCCGCATCAAGGATTGTTTGAGCACTGATTCCAAGTCTGCCATGGTATCTTCTTCCAAGAGAACTCGACGTACATCGGCAGAATAAAAAGACTGGAGGCTTCATCGGGAAGACAGCCGGAATTCGGGAAATGGATGCTCAATCTTACCTGAAACGTATAGTTTATCGTGGATCAGTTCGGCCTAGCATAGACGTTCTCCGTAGATTGCACGTTCGACACTTGCTTTCTGTGCCGTTCGAGAATCTTGACATTCATCTCGGCCGGCCAATCATACTTGATCAGGAGTTGTTCTACAACAAGATCGTTAGGGATCGTCGCGGAGGTTATTGCTACGAGTTGAACGGGTGCTTCGCGTGGCTGCTAAGAGAGCTTGGTTTCAGAGTATCGATGCTTTCCGCCAGAGTGGCAGGAAAGAACGGCGGTTTCAGTCCCGACTTTGATCATATGACGCTGTTGGTTCGGTTGGAAGAGCCTTGGTTGGTTGATGTTGGGTTCGGAGACTCGTTCACAGAACCAAAACAACTAGATAGCACGCGTCCGCAACTGGACAGTGGAGAACTATACCGGATCGCTAGGAAGAATCGGGAGACATTATTGTCACGATGGGATGAGATTGGTATCTGGGCTCCGCAGTACTCGTTCACTCTTCGACCTCGTAAACTAGAGGATTTCAAGGCCAGAAACCGTTACCAGCAGACCTCCCCAAAGTCACACTTCACAAAGCGACGGTTAATCAGCAAACTTACACCAAACGGAAGAGTAACGCTCACCGATAGTAAGATCATCTTGACAAATGGCGAGCAGCGTAGCGAATCCCCGGTGAAGAATTCGAAGCAGTTTGACGGGTTGTTAACTAAGTATTTTCATCTATCATTCGAATGACTACGGAACACAATTTCTAATACACTTGTTTTGAAGCCATGATGATAGCGGCCTTTTCGAAGGCTAGATTCTCGCATCCTTAAATCGGCCGATCGAGGAATCATAACATCAATGGTATTTTCCCGTCCCAGTGGACGGATTGGACCATTATTCCATGCGAGTCTCGTAATCGCCATGATGATGGTGCCCTCGGTTTTGGCCACTAGTGCCCAAGCACCAGCTAGCGCCATGGATGCAGGTTTCACGGCCCCTGCTATGTGGCCGGTTTATGGGCATGATAGCCAGCGCACGAGTCGAACCGATCAAGCCGGACCGGCCGCACCATTACGAAGATGGAGCGTTACAGCGGCTCCAAGGACGCAGAATGGTGCCCCAATAGTGATTGGTTCTGAGGGTACGGTCTATGTTGGATCGGATGCCGGTTTGATCTCGATCGATCCTCAGACTGGAGTGATGAAGACCTTCTGGCAGCTCCAAGGCTGGAGCGTCTATGCGGTAGCGATTCTTTCGGACGGCACGATCATCGCAGGCGCGAACTACAGGGTTGGGACTTCGCTAGAGCATGGAACCGTTTTTGGGCTCAGTCCAGCGGGGATTCAGAAATGGGATCTCACATTATCAGGTAACATCTACAACCAGATAGCGATTAGCAAGGATGAGAATATCTACGTTCTTACTCATCATGGCCCGTTATACGCGATCAGTTCGACGGGTAGCCTGAAATGGATGAAACAGGCTTCTGGTAGTTACGGCGGAGTCGCCCTTGCTCGGGACGATACAGTATACGCGTCAACGGAGACAAATCTGACGGCATATCATCCGGACGGCCAGCCTATTTGGAGCATTCCAGTTTGGGTGGACGCTCAGCTTGTCGTGCAAGATGATGGCACGATACTTGCGGTGGGGTACCAGTGCGGCTCCGGCATCGGTTTTTGCAATCCAGTATCAGTCAGGACTCTCTTCGCTCTCAACCCGAACCGTACAACGAGATGGTCTCTGGAATCGCCTAGTTCTCCTCCTTCCCTTGGATGGGACGGAACGATCTACGCATCGTACAACCACGACATTCGGGCTTTGAATTCGGACGGAACGAAGAGGTGGAATATGACACTCAACACTGCAGGCTACTACACTTCAGGGATAGTAGATGCAAACAATGTTCTCTACGTTTATTCGGATGACGGGATCACTGCCATAACTTCGGGCGGGCATGTATGGTGGACCGTTCGGGATGTCGGGTATCCGGTCGGGATGGGAGCGGACGGGACTCTCTACTATTACTATTTTCCGGATGGGTTGGTGAGCACTGGGTTAGTAGGTGCTTTGGCAGCGACTGACTTTGTCGTTACTGCGAATCCGAACTCATTCACGTTAATTTCAGGTCAGAAGGGCTTCTCAACTGTTACTGTTACTCCAAGGTTCGGCTTCTCCGGTACGGTGACTCTGAGTTCGAAGGTCTCACCATCCAGTCCCATAATCTCGCTTGCTTCATCAAGCGTCCCCGGAGGTTCAGGAAACGTGGCGATGACGATCGATGTGGGCGGTGCATTGCCGATCGGGACCTATGTCGTAAACGTAACGGGGTCTAGCGGATATCTAGCTCATTCATCTCTGGTGAACGTCATCGTGACCCACCCACAGGCAACGCTTGATTCATCCCTCCTGGGGCTTTCAACAGGGATGATCTTTATGCTTGCTGAAGGGATTGCAATTGTCGTTGTGGCTGTTCTAGCGACAGTAGTTATTCTGAAGAGACGAAAGAATACTCGAGTCTAGTCTTACTTCTGACTGAGCTTCGTGGGCGATTATGGCCTTATCAAAATCGGGACTATGTAATTCCAAAGAGGAAAAAGGGGGAGGGGACTCGTTGGGTGGTGTGTTAGCGTTTTCTCTAGTCGGCGGCGAGTCCGTCTGCTCCTGCTGGGACTCCTGTGATTGTTGTTACCCAGCTGAGGCTTCCGTCATCATGTACCTTGTAGCCTTGGATGCTGTGTGATGAGATGATGGAGACGTATAGGTATCCGCTGTTCCTTGTCAGTGCCATGTCGATGTCTCCCGCTCCAGTGTTTGCTGCTATGGATTGTAGTAGATGGATTTCTCCGTTCTTGTCGATCGTGTAGCTTGAGATACTACCGCTATGAGCATTGGTGGTATAGGCATACTTGCCGTTTCCTGTGACGACGACCCAGCATGCTGCCTGTTGATTGTCGGGTACAGAAGCACTTGCAGTTGTTAGATCGCCTGAGGTGGACACGCTGTAAGAAGATACTGCGCTTGTGCCTGAGGGTCCGCCTGCGGCTTCACTGACGATCAATGCACCTCTATTGTTGAATGCAAACCCGAAAGGTGTACTGCCACTGGATGTATGTGTGGTGGGGGCAGAGGCTACTCCATGTGTGTTGACGGTGTATGTGTCGATCAGACTGGTTGATTTTTCAGTGACGACCAATATAGTTCCCTGCGGATTGAACGATATTTGGGCTGGTGCGGTCGTCCCACTAAGTGGTTGGGTCGAGCCTGTTATTGGAGACAATTCGCCCTCCTTGTCGAGAGTATAACCGGCGATGTTGCCTTTGCCGTTGGCTCCGCCGGAGTTGAGGACGTAAACTAGTTGGTTATGGATTGTGAGGCTGATTGGCATGATGCCGTTCGAACTGCTTTTGTCGGTGAGTGAGAGAAGGTTTCCTTGTATCTGGAAGATTGAGATGTCGTTGCTGCCCGCGTTGACGACTAGTAATGTTTTGCCTTCATTGGATAACACTATGCCGCCTTGGTTGGATCCTGTTAATCCAGTTGCGCCTAGGCCTCCTGTCGAGAATTTTCCGGAGAATGTTAGGGAGCCGTCGTTTGCTCTGTCGTATCGGATCACCTGGTTTCCTGTTGAGTCGTTGGTCATTATGTAGACTGCGCCTGGTGTGTTCTTGGAATTCTCATTTCCTCGATTATCGGCCAATGATCTGGCATTAGCTAATGGGATGGCTAGAGCGAGAAGGATGAAAGCTGCTAGTATTGTGAATCTTGGATTTTTCATTTTGTAATTTTCACCCCCGAGTTTCTGGCTGGGAAAGATGGCGTGATCGTATTTGACGGAATTGCGAGAATTGGTGGGGGTCTGGTCTAGATCTCTTATTGATGCAGGGTGGTCCTGAGGAGGACGAGTATTCCTAGAAATTGGGCAGTGTTCACTGCCAGAAGATAGGGTAGGAATGGTTCACCTATGAAGGGGGACATTGTGAGGAACGAATATGCAGCCAGTAGGTTCTGGGCGAAGAGGATCAATGCGAAGACTAGTAGGCCGAGGCTGAACTGGGCTCGGGTTTCTCGATAGATACGTCCGTAGATTAGGATCAGGCCGAAGAGGAGGATCGTGCTGATTATGGCGGTGTACATGCTGAGATCCATTAAGGAGACTATTGTTGTTCCCTCTTCATCTCAACACTTTGTGGCTGTATCTTGTTCCATATCTCGTCGAAGATGTGCATGTGAGCTTCAAGTTCTGGGGAGAGAAAGTACAGTCGTCCGTAGCGTTCGCCGGAGGCAATGACGATGTGGTTCTTTTCGAGAGCACGAATGTGATGCTCTGCGACTCGGTAGTGGACGTCGAGTGCCTCAGCAAGCTGGTTCACGTTGCGGGGTTCTGTTCGGATGAGGTTGATGATCCTTCCACGATTGGTCCCACCACGTGATCCTGCGAGGACGTACCAAAGTAGTCGTTTCCAGGAAGTGTCTGACCCGGGGTGGACCACAGCCATTCACGAGGCGCCTTGAACGCATCATTCGCCGACAGTAAGGCCATTAAGACTTGACTCTGCTTGCAAGTTTCTTGATGGGTTGTTCCTAATATGGGATTGTCAGGATTACATCAGGATCGATGTAGAGGGATGGAATCGAGTCGCTTTCAGATGGTCTTTAGAGTGTTGGCCGAGCGTTCTTTGGTTGCTAGCTGGATCAAGTCTAGGAGATCTGGCTGTTTCTTCTGTTGGGTGAGATGGTTCTTCAGGGACGAGTTTGGATACCATTTGTGGGCGAAGGATAGGTAGCCTTCGACTATCGGGACGGTGTCTCTTCCTTTCTCGGTGAGTTCCCAGCGGACGAGTCTAGGCTTTTGTTTAATCATTACTGATCTGATTAGTCCACGCTCTTCTAGTTCGTTTAGGCGCATGATTAGGACGCGAGGGGTCAGTCCTGGGACTGATCGGAGGATCTGGTTGAAGCGGTCGACGTGTAATGCTCCAATATTTCTCAATATGTGAAAGGTCCACCTCTTTCCGATGGCAGCGAGGTCTAGGCCAACTTGGCAGGATTTCATAGATCGTTTCTCGAGACGTGACATTTGTCTCCCAATCTCTTTGGTGAAGATTTTTCCGGTCCTAGTATACTAATGGTATCTTTCTCATTCATATATTGACTTAGGATATTTCTTGCTTGTGAGCATCAAGACAGTCGCATCGTGGCCGGTGATCGCCGGATCCTACAAGGTGGGCGATCCGTCGGGACCTGTCGCGGTTTGCGCCCTAACATCGGAGCGCCTGGTCGATCCTCTTGTGGGTCTTCCTGGAGTAGCGATTGCAGGAATGGTCTATACGGCCAATCTTGGGATTACGCGAATTGTAGTGAATATCACTGCTAATCCTGCGATTCGGTTCTTGTTGATCTGTGGTAGGGACTCGCCATTGTTCAAACCGGGTCAGTCTCTTGTCGCTTTGTCGGAGCATGGGGTTGATGATGAGAAGAAGATTGTCGGTGCAGCAGGATATGATCCAGTACTGGCTACATTGTCTCCGGATCAGATCAAGCAATTCCGGAAGCAGGTGGAGGTGCTTGATTGGACGGGCGAGGAGGACGTTGATGCCTTGAAAGGGAATATTGCCGGTTTGTTTGCTCGGAGCCCAGGTCTCTTCAAGGGTGAAGTTGGGACGACAGCTTTCATGCGGGGAGAACAGTTCGTCTCCATCCGGCCGGGAGGGCTGCGTGAGCCACTCGTCTACGATCCGAAGGGCTACTTTGTGATCAGTCTAGATCGCGAGAAGGAAGAGATCGTTCTTCGTCACTACTTGACGGATCACACTCCGGCTCATGAGATGCGAGGACGTGGAGCAATGTCGATGCTGCTCGGTCTCTTGCGAGAAGGACTCGTTACACAGCTTAGCCATGCGGGCTATCTAGGCGAGGAATTGGCGAAGGCGCAGACCGCTTTGCAGTTTGGATTACGCTATGATCAGGATAGACCTTTGCGTCCCAGTGAGACTCCTGTCAAGACGCTAGCGGCTCCAGCATCCATGCAATCGACTAGGGAAGGGGAACCTACTGATTCCCAGCCGCAAATCCCTGCGAAGATGCCGGCTATTCGTCAACCGATGACATTGCAGGAGCTACAGTCCGCTGGTACTGGTTCGAAGGTGGATCTTGTGCTGAGTGTTTCCGAGATCTCCGGACCCCAGAAGTTTACCGGTGATTTCCTTGTGTCGGATGAGGCTGAGCCATTCAATGCTTTTCATCGTACGAAGGAACGGGTCATTGCGGAATGGGCTGCGTCTACTCGGATCATTATGGGGGTGGTGGATGAGATCGTTGTGGGAGCATTGTTGCGTCTTAGTGGTAGGATCGATGAGAGTCGTTTGGTTCATGTGGATCAATTGGTGATCTTATCGAAGGTAGCAAGGATCGTAGAATAGGCGGGACTATTGACTGACGGAGGTGAGATTGCATATTGTCGAGCCTTGTTCCCCTTATCATAGACGGTCGAAAATAGTTTCTCGTAGGCTGCCACGCTTTCTGCCGCATTGTCAAGCGTCTTTATGAGATTCTTGGGATAGAGCCTCAATCGCAGAAATCTTCCGTGATGTTTCAGCAGCCCACTACTTTTTCGAGAATATTTCCGATTGCTCTCCATCTACCCTTTGGATTGTCCCCTTACTCGCCTTCAGCGCTGGACTCAAAGCTCGCTTGTTGAGGAATTCGAGCTTTCGAAGGGCAGAGTCTCTCAACCTCTCAGAAATAAGAAAGAGAACGGTAACACTGGTAGCTATCGATGAAACTATACTCACCTTTGCCTCGATGGTAGTTGGATAGATGACGATTGCACCTAATCCGAATACAAGAATACCCGCGACTGGCAACATCGCGTAAAGAGCTACCTTGTTAGAAACAGTCATTGAGTGACACGTACACCCCCAACCATTACCCCTACCGGTGGCATTGACCCATACACGCGGGAGAAGCGCGCGTACGATAGTGTTAAAGAGGAGGCGACGGTATGCGATGTGCATACCATAGGATACGGTAGTAGTGGTGCCCGTGGGCGTCCCCGTCGCCTGACACGTCGGATACGAACACCCACCAAGTTGGTAAGTGATGCTCTTTCGAGCCCCACAGGCTCAAGACCCTTTTGATGGTTCACTGAATATAAGCCTGTTGTGGATTGACTACTTCGTGTCAACGAGGTTCCGTCGCCGAGATCGTCCTTCATCATGCTTAGTTAGTAGGTTGGTTTGATAACATCCTAAACCAATCGCCAAATGCAACTTCAAACCTGCTTTTCTCGTCTTCCGGTAATTCACAGCTGTGAGCAATGAGTATTCTTTCGTAACCCAAATCCTTCAGAATTTTTGACATATCTTCCGTCCGACCGTGCGGGAATTGGTCCTTGAAATCGTCCCAGTTGTGCTCAATTATCACTCTGAGTTGTGGGAACGTCGTGTAGTCTAACTTGTCGATTGACCTCACAATCTTCGGACTATCACGGTCGAGGTCTTGCAGTCTTGTTACCTCCTTTTGTACGTCCAGCGGTACCTTGTCCCACCATTCGTTCGGATACTTCTCTTTCAACGTTTCAAAGACCAATTTGCGGATAGTCCTCTCAAGACCATAGTTCAGAGCGAAAAAGAGAATCATTCGATTAGCCTCAGCGGCAATCTTGGGCTCAAAAATTGACAGCCTAAATTGAAGTCCCGTAAGTCTACCTCTTAGGTCCTCAGGACTGAAAGACTTCGTAATTCTTGCTTCCTTAGCGTATTCCTTGAGATGATTTCGGATTGCTGCAGTAGTAGCCTCGTATTTACGAGAACGTTTAGGTTTCTTTATTACAGTCGCAAATAACCTTCCAGTCCTCCTCTCTCCAGCAAACTGTTTGAGTTGGCGCATGAGTTCATCTCCTATCCATACCCAGCTCTCATTTTTCTCGCTGGCGCGTCGCAGCCAAATTGAGTCATTACTCATATTTTCAATCTGAATGCCGGGCAGATTGGCAGTAGGAGAGCTATTTCCTACACATTCACCGACCTTGAAATCATGCTCGATTAACAATCTGAAAACGAGCCAGTCCTCCTCGGACCTCTTCTTAACAATCCTAAGAAGGCGGAAAATTTCTTCGTCTGTCAGTTCCGATGTTGGAGGAGGAGCACTCCGTAATCTTTGCAAGTTTGGTCTTACGTAATGTGCACGCCCGATTTAAAAAGCGAAGCCCAAACCGTATGTGTGTTATGCAAATGGACTGGAACGTCTGAACTGTCTTTTTCGTCCTTTCAAGAATACGTCACACACATTCGCTCCTCTACTTCCTAAGACAAGGTGTGAAGGACGGATACAGCGTCTATCGTCGCAGATGTGCATCACGTCAAACTGCTTGCAATATTCAGGTCTAAGACCAAAGGCTAAGTCCCAACTAACATGATGTGCAAGTTGATAATGATGTTTTTCCACCATAAACATACCATACCCTTCACTTGTTCCTCCATTCCACAGCCAGCATGACTTTGTCTTCGTGACTTTTCTCCAGAACCGAACTTCCAGTGGGCGTTTACGATACAGCAAAAACAGTTCCTCAATGATCATTAGAAGTATTGTGTTAGCTAAGGCTTTGGAAAAATGTAGAGCAGTATACCCCGATATGAATGAAGGTTGGGGTTCACATACGACTACGCCCAATTAATTATCAGGAGATGTTCATATGAGCGAATTATCCGTAGAGCGCAAGATGATGGTACACGTTCTGCCACTCTGGCAACCAATACCATCCCAACCATTGACCCCATTCGTTGAGCAAATTAGAGAAACGTGCATTGAGTGGGCAAAGCGCATTCGAGCGAAACGAGAGGCTGAGATAATCCTTGCCACACTACCAGCGCAAGGCCCGAGAAAGATAGGATGCGGCATTCGACAGATCAAAGCTAACGAACTACCACGGATTAGGTAGCCTGAACTTTGGGAAGGCAAGTGATCGTAGCGGAGCTTCCCAAGTGCGATTTTTGCTCATCCAAAGCAGCCTACGACGGGAAGACCCGCTTCGGGACTTGGGCTAACATGTGCGAATACCACTTTGTTCAGCATGGGATAGGACTTGGAACGGGCAAGGGACAGAGGCTCGTACTCGACGAGAAGCAGAAGACACTAACACGCAGAGGGGGTGATTGAATGGTAGATAGCAAGAAACCAAAGCTGAAGGTGATGAAGGAGGTACCCAAGGAGGACGAAACGGCTCATAAGATCGAGATAGCTGAAGAAACAGCCCATCAGCCCCAAAAGTCACCTACACCAGAGCAATCCAAAGAGCGACCGATGACATTGACCTACACGCTGAAGGAGAAGGGAAATCTATTCTTCGGCTCAGAGCGCTTCTTCAAACAGATATTCTCGATAGTCGGCGTCCAATCCGGCAAACTAACGGGGAAGACCGTCGAGCCCGAACAATCCAGTGACCCCTGAGAAGCCGTTGTGAAGCTGGTCATTTCGAAGGCGTAGGTTCCAAAAAGAAAGAGAGGGGGGCCGTCTTAGTTCCCCACGTAGACGTCGGCTTGGAGATACACTGTTGGCGACCAGAAGCAGAAGAAACCGCAAGTCCCGAAGTAACTCGCTTGACCTTGGACATGGTACCAAGTTTGGGTGTGTCCGTTCGAAACGGTGTGGCCGTCCGAATTTATCATTCCAACGCCGTTGACATAACAATTGCCTGAATTGTCGCTGCAGGTGTTGTAGTTGTATTGTCCATAATCATTCCATATTTTGAGGTACGCTTGCTGGATGTTTGCTCCGCCAGCGCCTTGTGGGCCACATCCACCGTTGAAGTTTTTCGGATAGTGCCAGGCGGCTTGATAGAGGATCGGATATTGTGTGTCAGGTGGCGTTTGTATGGTTTCGGTTACGGTGAATGTCTTCCCGTAAAAAGAGATGCAATTGTTAGAAGCAGGGTAGGTTGCAGCTTGGACAGGGCCGAGGAATGTCGCTAAGAGAACGATTGCTAAGGACGTTGGTACGAGAATTTTGGTGAATCTTCTCATATTTTTCGGCTTCGGCAATCTTCGGACGTTGTATAAAAAGCGAATCGACTCTTTGAAATACAATTTGCTCAGTATTCGACTGAGTACGGTAGTATGGAGACCTGAGCATGCCATTCCCAATAAGTATGTATACGGGAGTTGCCCAATGATCTAACAAGGAAATGATTAGGATGACAGAAAAGTCAGAGAAAGCATGCTTACTACTTTAGTTAGAAACCTGTGAAACTTTTTTCTAGAGAATTTTTCCTGCTCACTGAGTCACGAGTGTCTGACCGCTAGAGTAAGATGGAAGCAGATCTCTGGCGAACTCTTTCATCTTGGCGATATAGTCTTCTTGGGGAAAAGGCACCACGTAGAATCCACACCCATTCTCCTCCGCAACATGAACATCCTTTCCGATTGCTCGCATGTCGAACTTTCCAAACGTTGAGGGGGATCCTGCGCCATATGCCAGCTTATCCTGCCTTCCCACCTTCCTTGCTTCCTGATCTACAATCCCCTTTGCCTCGGTGAACGGTAACTGGATGGTCAGGAAAGACTACGCCGTAGTATCCAAGATCGTCAGCGATCGAGACGGCCTCTTCGGCCAGCTTCCAGGATCGGTAAAAGTTGCCAAGGCCCGCAATAATGAATTTCATGCTTCTGTCAGATTCTGTTGCTTGGACATTTATTGACTGTCTCTAGAGTCTCCCGCTTTCGAGAAGACAAGGGCAGCGCGTAAGTTTCGTCTTGGGATCCTAGGCTTCGATCGAATTATCCATTTTCGAGGGGCAACCCTGGAAACCGGACGTTGACCAGCGAGATATGTGCTGGTCCCGGTAGTGAGAATGCCCCACTCGTAACGTAGAGCTCGTGCCCAACAAACGCTAGGTTGGTAGGATTGCTGAACGTCTCGTGCGATGTATCGAAAGAAACCTGTTGAGTTGATCCGTTGCTTGAGACGAGAAAGACTGCGTTTGAGAAGGGAGAGGTGACGTAGAGATTGCCTTTGACGTCGAATACTACTCCGTCGGGCGTTGGGACGGCTGCGAAGTCGGTGATCGCTCCAGCCGTTCCGTCCCTTTGGATCTCAATCTTGACCACCGTTCCCTTGCCTAGATTGGTCACATAGAGCCCTGTTCCCTTGCTGTCGAATGCAAGGTCGTTCGGTCCGAGTTTCAGTCCAACCTGGGGTACCAGATCAGGGGCGAGAAGTGGTCCACTGGCGAAGACAGAGACGGTACCGTGTTCAGTAACCTTTGAGACCGTGCCAGCCAATAGGTCTGTTACGAACAAGTTTCCCCTTTGGTCCACTGCGAGGCCGTTGGGCAGCTGGAACCCGGTAGCTAGGGTTGTGACCGTTCCCGATTCAGGGTTAACCTGGAGCACGGCGCCCTTTCCTGTTGCAAGGTTTCCAGCGACTACGTAGAGGTGGTTATCTGAGAAGGCTAGTTGTCCAACGTCCGGTAGACCTGCAACCGTGATACTCTTCTCCAATGTGCCATCATGGTCATAAATGAAGATGGTTCCGTCCGAGGCCGTGAAACTGAAGGTACTGAGATAGAAGTGTCCATCGTGGATCACGAGACCTTCCGCATTGAGACCGGCTTGCAATGAGACAAAACGATGCAGCACTCCAACATGCTGGTCCCTTGAGGCCATGACGGGAACTATCGAGAGTGAGACCAGCAGGAAGACTATTGGGAGGAGAATCCTTCGCATTATCGAATAAACCGATCATGTGCCAGATTGATATTGATTGATAAAGATTTACACTAGTTATCCTAAGGTCCTCAAATGGTTCTGACTAACAGGCAAGGCAATCCGCTCCTCCGAATGGCTCGAAATGCCGATAGTTCTGAGGACAGCTATCTTAGCTCTCACCGTGGGTGGAGCGGTTACAATCACGGTTCTTAAGGAATCTACTCGGCGGAATGACGTGATTCCGGCAAAGTTAAATCTGGACGGGACATCGCTTAAACAGTTAGCTCGGACCATGCCGCCTCTACATCTTAGCTTCGTGGCTTTAGTTGAAGCGTCGGGTGCCTACGCGCTAGGAAAAAAGGGTCTTCTTAACTGGGAGCCAGAACCGAATTGAAAATCATAGCTTTCTCTCTCATACTTTTTGCCACGATATTATTGCCATTGTCACTGACCATTTATCCAGTTCCTATGGTTAGTGAACCCCGCCCATTTGTTCCTAATTCACTTCGCTCTTCTTCGTCGCAGGACTCAACGGATCTCACCCCGGCGTCAAGGGACGACATCACGACCTCCGAGGATTTGGGGGCAGTATCGAGTTCGGACGTACCGTATGCAACCATAGAGAACGATTGCCTGTCACCGAATGCGAGGACGATGCTAGAACAGGACAGCTCGGGGCTCCTTGCCCGGCCAAACCTCGGCCAATCACTTCTCGAATTCCGAACCACTTGCACCATGATAGTGGGACTTCCCAAGATGTCGGTAGACGCACTCGATGGGGTGCTGACACAACATTGGATTTCTGGGTTGTGGACCGGGCTCTTTGCAATCTTTGGGGTTCTGACGAAAGAGCAATCGGAACGATCCTCTACATCTTCGCCCACGTTCAAAAAATCCAAACCACGGATGACTACTGATACTGTTTCGTTTCGGATAGACAGCAGCCTCCGAGCGAACCTGGAGGAGGAGGCTAAGAAGAACCAGACAAGTCTCAACACGCTGGTTTCTCAAATCTTATCTCGCTATGCAGATTGGTGGCGTTACGCTGGGAGGCTCGGGCTAATACCTGTCAGCAAAGACCTCCTGAGGGACGTATTCAAATCACTGGACAAACCGGAACTGGAAGATCTCGGAAGGAGATTTGCGGAGACTTCTGGACGGGAGCACGTCCTGTACCTGTATCAACAGGTAAGCCTCGGGACGATACTGCAGTTCTTGGATCTTTGGAGCAGCCATTTCGACGCGTATGAACATCGTTATGATGGTAAGATGCATTTCTACACTGTACACCACGACGTCAATCTCAACTTCTCCATATTCGTCAAAGAGTTCGTTTCCACCATGATTATGGGAACTGTTCCACGAACTGTTCGATTTGAGACTGTGGGACCCAACTCTGTGACTTTTAGCTTCGAAGGCTAAGCCAGATAGATTTCATTGCAGTGTCGTACAAACACGCTATTCTCGTGCAAGTGATTGCCTGCCGTTAAATGTTCTTGACAGGGGCGTAGTGTGTGCGTGTTCATTGGATGATGCACTTGGAAAGCAACTAGCTTTGAAAAGAGAGTTCTTGAATCGAGGGACCATTACGAGCCAAAAGTTCATTCAACCTAGGGCCATTGCAGTCCTTGGGATTTTGGCAATACTGTCTCTATCCGTGATTTCGTTTTCGTTCGTCTCGAGAGTCTTCGCGAGTCCGTCCGTGGTGGCAACTGTCCCAGTCGGCAGTCAGCCTGAGGGCGTGGCATATGATAGTGGTAAGGGGGAGATCTTTGTCGCAAACAGTTACCCAGGTTTTTCGAACATTGTGAGCGTGATTTCTGACATAACGCCAAACTTGGTAGCGAGCATCAATGTAGGTCCCTTGGGCAGAGCTCCCTTTGGCGTGGCATATGATAGTGGTAAGGGAGAGGTCTTCGTCGCCAACTCTCAGTCGAACAATGTAAGCGTGATATCGGACGCGACTAACGGCGTGTTGGCGACTGTCAAAGTAGGTTCCAACCCGTACGGTGTGGCGTATGATAGTGCCAAGGGAGAGGTCTTCGTCGCCAATTATTTATCTCATGACGTGAGCGTGATATCCGACGCAACGAATGCTGTTGTGGCGACAGTGAACGTGGCAATCGGCGCATATGACAGTGCTAGCATCGCATATGACAGCGACACAGGGACGATCTATGTTCTGAACCCAACCTCGAACATTGCGACAGTGATCTCTGACACGACGAATACTGTGGTGGCGACCGTCAACACGGGAACGAATCCACGTGGGGTAGCGTACGATCGTGGCAAAGGAGAGGTCTTTGTCGCGAATTATGGCTCGAGCAGTGTGACAGTAATCTCCGACACAACGTATGCTGTGCTCGCAACCATCCCAGTGGGAATACACCCGTATGGTGTGGAGTATGATAGCGGGACCGGACAGGTCTTTGTGACAAACGAAGGATCGAACAACGTGAGCGTGATATCAGACGCGACCAATGCTGTCGTGGCAACGGTCACTGTGGGGTCATCCCCACATGACCTGGCCTATGATAGTAAGAAGGGGTGGATCTTCGTCGCGAACCATAACGCAAACACTGTGAGCGTGATATCTGACGGTACTCTAACCCCTGACTTTACTATCTCCGGAAACCCCACCTCCCAGAATACTGCCCCGAGTGTGGCTGTCTCCTCAACGATCACTGTAACCGCGGTGAATAGCTTCACAGGCACCGTAGCTATGTCACAAAACGGTGGAACATCATGTTCGTTAAGCGCACCAACAGTCCCTCTAGCCACAAACACACCATCCGGCTCAGTGATTCTCACCTGCAACTACACTAGTGTTGGTACAAATAGCGTAACGGTAACCGGAACTAGCAGCTCGTTAACACATCCTGTGACTGTGACCTTCATTGTGGGAGGATTTACCATCGATGCGAACCCGACCAGTGTAGGTCCTCTCAACGTCAACCAAGCTGGAAGCTCAACCATTACAGTTGCTGCGGTCAACGGTCTCACAGGAATTGTGGATCTAACGACCTCGACCGCGCCTTCCACAGGTCTAACATGCACGCTGACCCCATCGAGTGTAGCACTCGGAGCATCCAGCACGTCGATGCTATCATGCTATGGTTCAACAGGTACATACACTGTAACAGTTACCGGTGCCAGAAGCTCATTGTCCCATTCAACAACCGTAACCTACAATGTTGGCAGTATGCAAGACTTCACATTGTCTGCGAGCCCGATTACTGTAACGGCTACGGCGGGTGCCTCCGCAAGCTCTACTATAACAGTGGCCGCCGTCAATGGCTTCACAGGCTCTGTTGCTCTTGCTCAGAATAGTGGATCCACCTGTTCGCTCAGCGGGACAAGTATAATCCTGTCCTCCACCTCAACCTCTGACCACGTAACTCTCTCATGCACCTATCCTACTGCTGGCATTAACGCTCCGACGGTCACTGGTACGAGCGGATCATTGTCGCACCCTGCCACCGTCACGTTCAAAGCTCAATCCTCAACACCTATTGGATGCGGAACTGGTTGTACAGCCTCGATAACCAGCGATGCGACGATATCCAATGTTGTGTCCACTTCGACAACAATCAGATTTACCGCTAGTGGCCAGAGCGGTACCACGGCGTTCGCTAACGTTACGATATCAAAATCATCTGTCCCCAGCCTCAATGCTCTCCAGGTCAATCTAGATGGTAATCCAACCACCCCCTCGATAACCAGTGGTTCTACGGATTATTTCGTCTACTTCACTTTCCCGGCTACAAGTAACCCTGCTCCCATCGAGATCCGGTTCGCCGCCACTCCCACACCTGAGAGCACCGCTCCACTCATCTTCGGACTCCCCACCTCACTTCTCACCGGAATCGTAGCTGCAATCGCTGCGATAGTAAGTGCCCTCATTGGACTAGTATATCGGACCTCCAAGCGTAAGAGTAAAGACGAAACTGAATGACACGGGGAAAACAATAGACAGACATTTGCCCGACAAGGTCTTCGCCGGGAGACAAGTTTTCTTCTTATTTTCCAATACGATTGTCATCAAAGTTCATTCTCCCTTCGCGAGCCACGGACATTCCTAGAAAAATTGAACGGTTAATGACCAGCATTACCTTCAGCGTGTGGTGTCCGAGAATAAGATGGAACGATGTCTTGGGTGTTCAGCCTCGAAGGCTAAGCCAATAAATTCATTGCAGTGTCGTACAAACACGCTATTCCAGTGCACATGATTGCCTGCAGCTTAAGTGTTCTTGACAGAAGCATATAGCATGCGAACGGATTGCATGATACACTCGGAAAGTGTCTAGTTGAACGCCGTAATGGAGCCGTTCTCATATTCGGGTAAAGAGGTACAGTTCTGGTCTATCACAGGGAAGGTTGTTTCGAGCAGCAAGCGTTCTGAAACACATGTCAACACGTCGTACGGAACGGCGAGGACCAGTAGCGGAATTACATACTCTGTCCCGCGTGTGAATTCAGACGTCGTGGTCAAGCAGGAGTTCTTCTTACTCACCGAGGATGGCAAGGAGGTACCGATCCAATTAACGGGTTATGATGTTCCCGTACGAGATGGTCACACAGTCACAATGATCGGTGGGCAGGTTCCAGGCAAAGGGGACTATTGGGTGCGAATGGCAGTCCATGACACGGGCCAATCATGGGCTGTCAATAACGACGTGCAGTTGCCTCATATGTGGGGACTGGTCTCCGGAAATCGGCGAGTGCTAATCCTCTTAGGTCTGATAGTCGTAGGGTTGATTCTGGTACTTCCCACTTTTGGAGCGTCACTTCTAGTGCCAGTAGTCTACTTTATTTCCTCAGTGCGACGGTCGAACGCTCTCATACGTCGCCTTAAGCAGCATATGGACAGGCTGTCAAGGACTGCGTTGGCTGTGAAGCCAAGCCTCATAGCCTAGACGCAGGCTAACGCAATCGCTCGCGCGACTCAAGTATCGAAGAATCGTGCCCACTTTTTTCGTAGATCTGACAATCTAAGTGTTGAACTGGCTGCATCAGGACTCCTCTGTTTTTGTCGTAGGATTATCGTATTTGACTTAGGCAGACTTGTCTTCGCCCTTTCCTAATCGTCGAAGCCTCTCGGTCATGCCCCTCAAATCCTCGACACCATCAGTCCGGATTTTCTCCTGTCTTCTTCCTTCCTCCTCTTTCTCCTTCATCCGTTTGTGATAGCAATCATTCGCCTGGTACTTGTACACCCATTCAAGATCCTGTTCAGGCCTCTCCTTCTTCGCCCTGAACTCTATCAGATCGCCGGACGTCCTAGGAAGGTGAACGCTCGGAGTCCAGGTCGTGGTGTGGCTGAAACACTAAACCCAATCGTAATCCGGACACAGGTTAAGTGGGATTTCGATTATTATCAGTCCGGATGCTTCTGGGTCAATGCGCGCGGCTTTCACTTTATCCTTTAGCGGCAAAACGTCCGCGTGCAAGCTACAAATCAACCTCAGCAGGTGAAGGGAATATTGCTAAACGAAGCCCACTCTGTTCAAAGTCCACTAGAGAAGTGGTGGGACCTTAAATGCCTAAAGGATTGCAGAATTAGAGGTACAGCCTAGAGCTTGAGGGGAATTGCATGTCTTCTCCCATTCGCAGACGAACCGTATTGGCCTCGATGATAACAATAATAGCAGTGTTAGCTGTTTTTTCACGAGCGTCCCTCATCCACTCTGTTTCTGCGCAGTCTTCATCTATCGATCTCTCGAAGGAGTATTCCAGTGGAGACGTTGATGTATTCACGTATCTTCAGGCCTGGTATACCTGGATCAATATCAACGGGACCCACACGATATTCTTGGCACTCCATTCTAATCAGGCCCAATCGCCTGTCTCCGCTTTTGTCGGGCAGGGATACAATACAACTTCAGGCTCGAAGATTTTCGTGGCGAATGCTCTCTTGGCCATGGAGGTTTACAATGACACTAACGGGAACGGTTACCTAGACGCGAATTATGGGGCGAGTATGACCGAACTCAAGTATCTTTTGGTAATGAATGCTTCCCAGACGTTTACCGTGAACCCGGCCCAGAAAACGATTACCAGCGGAACGGCACATTACGGCTGGGGCGTAACTTACGGCAATGTCCAGGCGATACTGATCAGAGCTTCTCCTCCCAATTACGGTTACACTGGAGGCCTGGCTGCATCATACACTTCGATAGACCATGTATCCTTCTCGTACGACTTCAGTCTCAATGGGAACACAACATATCTGAAGACTAGCTATGACATCGGCAATGTTGTTCTTGTCCTGCCAACTGATCCTGGTGTTACCCTGCAAGGATTGAGCTTCTCACTTTTGCATACTACCCTAGCAGTAGCATCTCATCAGTTGAGCGTTGTTGCAGGGAGCAACCCATACGATTCGCAGACGAGCACTTCTCCTTCATTGGTGACAGCTGCTCAGTTATCAGTGGATAATGGATTGACATACGAATTCCGCTTCAGGGACAACTATACTCTCGTGAAGACCCCGACTGAAACTCATCCGGCTCTATATGTCGCCTCCCCAGTCAATTCATTGCCGGTTGGAGCGTTCAGTGGCGGAGATTACACTCCCCTGATTCGAGTGCAGGACTATGTTAGGGCCAAGCTTCCTGATATTGCAGGTCTCCCGTCCACTTCGGACTTGGATTATGCTACGTCCCGATTGATCTATAGGATAGATTATCCTGTATGGTCAGGTTATAGGTTGAAGCATGATCCAACCTATGTTGCGCACTTTGTCACGTCTACCAGTTCTTCTGTTACGCCTCCTCCTCTTAGTGGTTTGTTGATACTCGTCATAGCCGCTGCTGGAATACTGGGAGTTTTTCTGCTGCTTCTAATCGTCTCTCTGATTTCGCGTACACGTCGACACAGTCGAATCATGATCAGTGGGACGAGTCAAGTGTTGCGACTTTGCCGGTTTCAGTCGCCCTTGTAGGTTTCGGTTGACGATTCGGGATCCCTCGAAGTGACTATTCGCCATTTACGTCGACCGATCACACCGATGACCAGTCCCACCAAAGCCCCGCCGAACGTGGCTTCAAAACTGAAGAGGATTCCGGCAAGAAAGGGGAGGAAGATGAAGACAAACAAGCGCCGGGCCAAAACCCCCGTGAAAATACTCTCGCCAGGCCTCAGATCTGCCTGAATCGAGAGCTTGCGCCACTCCAAGAAAATGATCACGATCTCTATTCCCGATATGACGCCCAGGATTGCCCCAACAGATCTCCAGGCAAGTTCGAAAGTGTCCAAGATTACTATGGAATAACTAGTGCTTGAGACGGATTAGTTTTGTGGAAGTGTCTTGTTCTTCTCCCCCGCGATGCGGTGGTCCTAAGTCAAGCTTATGGGTGGGTCGGATTCTTAATTTTTCGAGAGGTCCTCTCCGCGTGACAAGGCGGTGAGAATAGCGTCTACAAGCTTTCTCGCAGATTCTGGGCTCAGTTCCACCGCAACCCTTGCACCAGGACCCATCTTCTCATTGACAAAATCGATGTTCAACGCATGTTCCAAGGGAGCATCAGTAGGATGATCGTAGGACACATTGACCTCTTCTAGTTTGAACCATCCGCTGGGTCCCTTCCCGCTGCCCTTTACTTCCGTTGTTTCAACTATGCCAGTACACATCGCGAATCCTTCCTAGCTGGATGGCCTCAAATATTTTTCAAAGAATGCAAAGAGCTTCTTCCAGCCGTCAACCGCCTGTTCCTGACGATATAATGGCCTGTCATAGTAGAAGAAGCCGTGCCCAGCCTTCGGGTACATGTGAAATTCGTAGTTCTTTCCATACTTCTTCAACTCCTCTTCTAGCAAATGGACATGTTGCGGTGTAGGATTTTGGTCCTCTTCGCCGAACAAGCCCAGCAATGGACATGAGAGGTCTTCCGTATAATCGATCGGCGCGACTGGACGCTTAGAAGTCAACTCTTCCTTGGACATTACGACGCCTCCGCCCCAACAGTCCACCGCAGCATCAAATCCTTTCAACCGGCATGCTGCGAGAAACGCTTGACGCCCACTCGAGCACGTCCCGAAAACTCCAATCTTCTCGTTGGACTGTGGAAGTGATTTCAAGAATCGGACCGATCCCTCGGTGTCTCCAAGGACTGAGTCATCTGCAACTCCTCCGGACGCGCGTACCTTCGCCGCCACATCGTCTGGACTGCCGTGGCCGAATCTGTAGTATATGTTCGGACTGAAGGCAAGATAACCATGATGGGCGAACTTTCGCGTCATCTCGCGATACAACTCATCCCATCCTGGCATGTGGTGGATCACAACAACTCCTGGAAAGGGGCCGGGTCCAAGGGGACGCGCAAAGTACGCGTTGATAATGTCCCCGTTGAATCCTTGGACCGTCGTGGTCTCTGCAAGCATTCCTTCGTACATGTCTGTCGTGTATCGATGCATAATCACCGTTCGCGAGCTATGGGGGTTTAAGAAATCGTGGGACGGGTTGAGATTATCGCTTCAAGAGCCGTACTTCTTCGATTGAAGCTGCCTATCGGTCTAACCGGGAACAGTCGATCTCGGTATAGGTCGACCTATGGCTGTGATACCCGTCTATACTAGTATCGCCGGAGACCTTCCCTGTTCTCGTAGAAAGGGTTGGCTCATCTCCGGCATGTCTGCAGGTTGAGGACCGCCGAACCGGACTTCTCAGGTTCCGAAAACAACAGAGGATTGGTCGGCATTTGATAGGAAGAGATGGACAGCAACGATATCACGTCATCCTATTGGCTGTCCTACTTTTCACATCGGTATTCCAAGCTTCTACGCTCATAGCTCATGCCTCCGCTCCATCAGGGAAATACTTTGACCATGTCGTAACCATCTTGATGGAGAACAATGACCTGCCGAGCGTTCTCGCCCAAGGACAGTACCAAGCAGGTCTTGCGCAACAGTACACTCTCGCAAAGGGATATTCCGGTGTAAGCCATCCGAGCGAGCCAAACTATGCAGCAATGATCAGTGGCCAGATCGGAGTCAACAAGGACGATGGCCTCTGTTGTAGTCAGGATAATCATCAGAACCTTGTGGATAGCCTAGAATCTGATGGGTTAACTTGGAAGGCATTTGCAGAAGACCTTACGACCGGTGACTGTGCAGGCGGCGGAATTGACACGGACCATTTTCCATTCATATATTTCTCGGACATAACGAATAGTCCGTCGAGATGTAACAATCTTGTCGGTGCGACCGCTTCAAGCGATCAGGAACTAATAGATGCACTTAACGCATCGGGCAACTGGCCGAATTATGTGTGGCTAACGCCTAACCTTTCTAATGATGCGCATGATACGAGCATCGGATATGGCGATACATACCTTGCAGGTATTGTTCCGAAGATATTGGGCTCGACTGTATTCAAGACTCAGCGAGCCGCTTTGTTCATAGTCTATGATGAGGGAAATGATGTTTCGTGTTCGAGCGGAGGCCCGGATTGCGTCTATGCGTCCTGGTCAGGTCCGATGGCCAAGAAGGGATTCACATCAAACACTGCGTACACTCATTATTCCTATCTACACACGATAGAGGACAATTGGGGACTTCCGACTCTAACATCTGATGATGCAGGTGCTCCGGTCATGTCTGAGTTCTTTAACGGCTACAACGGTAGCGGTATTGTTGGAATTCTTCAATACTGGCCTGTTCTCCTCATTATAGTCGCGGTCGTAGCTGCGGCCGTGCTTATCTCCGTAAAGATCATGCCTGCCTCAAAGAGGAGGAGGCAGAGGAGTAGTTAGGAAACGTGGGAAAAGTTCCACTGCTACTATGCCTTTTGCTCGTCTCAACCTCTATTGGATCACGCTCTGTTGAATTTGTGAAAGCAGCGTCCGGTACACCGCCATTACTGCGCGGTTATGGAGGTATTCTTGCTGCAGCGTCCAATCATATCAGGTCCGGAACCCTGGCTTCCCAGGTCTTTCAGGGCGAGACTGCGTCGAATACTGAAATGACTTTTGCAGAGTTGAAAGCCCGAGGCTACAATGGGGCACGGGTCTCGATCATCGATCCGGGGAACCAGCCAGACTCCGGCACGTACAATTCTGGGGCTTGGCATCGAACTCTCCAATTGGCCCAGCATTATGGAATCACAGTGATCGGAGATGATCACGAGTATGATTGTCCCAGCACGTCCTTCTGGCAACCAGTCCTTCAAGATACTCCTCAGTCCACGTATCCAAATGTGCT
>Ga0209235_1000338_pt1 | contig 23022 bp, 29 predicted proteins | sample GraSoi013_1_20cm_4_FD_185817 | JGI IMG/M metagenome (GOLD analysis project Ga0209235, IMG submission 185817) | Grasslands soil microbial communities from the Angelo Coastal Reserve, California, USA - Sample 09_25_2013_1_20cm (SPAdes) (version 2) | ecosystem: Environmental > Terrestrial > Soil >... | reverse complement strand
ACGGCGACTCGGCGGCCGCCACATCGCCGGTCGAGATGCTGTTGCTCGCCGCCGCGACCTGTACGGCATCGGATGTCGTCATCATTCTGCAGAAGCAGCGCGTCGAGCTCGAGAGTCTGGAGATCTTGGTGCGTGGGACGCGCCGTGACGAAGAGCCGCGCCGCTACACCGCGATTGCGTTTCACTTTATCGTGCGCGGGGAAGGCGCTGATGACACGAAGGTCCGGCGGGCCGTCGACCTCTCGCTGGAGAAGTACTGCTCTGTCGTCGCGTCGCTCGCGCCCGACATCGCGATCAGTTACGACGTCGCCATTGCGTAGTATTGCGGTCCCCCCCGTCCCGCTCCTGATTCTCGCGTTCCTGTCTCCGATCGCGCACGCGCAGCAACTGACGGCGACCGAATTGAGTCTGGGTGCCGCGGCGGCCGTGGCGCATCGCACGTTCGCCGGCGCGGAGCTCGCGCTCGCCCATCGTCCCGCGGCCGACACGCGCGTCGCGTTCGCGCTCGCCGGCGGTACGCTCGCGGAGCGCGCGGCGCTGCGGACGCAGCTGACGGTGCAGCTGTTGGTGAATTCCGCGGCGCGGTCCGGTCCGGGACTCTATGCCGGTCTGGGGGCGGCGTTCAGTGCCCGTCGCGGTACTCCAGGTCAGGGATTCTTGGCGGTATTGCTGGGCTTCGAAGGCGCGCCGGGTAGGAGACAGGCGTGGTATGCCGAGCTCGGCTTTGCGGGTGGGGTGCGGCTGGCAGCGGGATGGCGGATGCGCTGGTTCCCCAACTGGTGGAGGGAGAGGTAAACAAATAAAAAGGGCGCCCGGTTTGGGGGCGCCCTCCTTCCGAAACGATTGCCGTCAGGCGTTCACGCCGACGGGAGCACCGCGCGGCACGACGGGGCGGCAATAGCGCTCGCCCAGGACGCGGAGATCGTTCAATTCGGTTTCGGTCAGGTCGGCGAAGCGATCCGCAAGATACAGCAGGGTGTCGTCGAACCATTCCTTCTGATGCTCAGGCGCAGCCTCCAGCACGCCGCAGCGGAGAATGTGCGAGAACAGCTCATCGCGCGCCTGCTCGAAGCTCGTGGGAATCGCAAACTTCCGGGGCTCACCACGCTTGTTGGCCATGCAGGGGTCGTTCCTTTCGGGTTGGGACCTCGTGAAAAACGGCGCCGCAAGATAATTAGTTGTGTGGTATAATGCCACAGCAGGGACACGGGTTCCCGTGTGCCGGGAGGGAGCAATGAGCGAAGAAGTTTACGGGCCCGAGCGGGCGCAACGTCTCGTGGCGCTGCTCCGGACATTAGCCGCGCGCATACAAGAGCTGGACCGGGCGGGCCGGTTGCTCGATGCGGCGCCGGAGCTGCAGAAACTGCTGGGCAACGCCCGCAGTGAGCTGTTTCACTACGAAGTGCGCAGTACGTACGACACGCCGGACGTGGCTGAGAGCCGCCGCATCGTCGATGAGGCGCTGGGTGGCGAGCTCTTCGATGATCCGGATGACGACGAGCCCTGGCGCGGTGGAAGGGGAGGGGACCGAGCGGGATGAATCGATTTTACGTCGTGTTGACCGCGCTGGCCGTCGTGCTGGGAATCACGGTGTTCGCGCTGCTCCGTACGGGCGGCGGCGCGCCCGCGGCCGCGGCCGGCCCGCCACCCACGGTCGCCGATGACGGCTTTCGCGGGTACTCGCTGGGCCAGGGAAGCGCGCCGGTCGAGATCACCGAGTATCTGGATTTCGAATGTCCGGTGTGCGCGACATTCGCCACCGTCCAGATGCCGACGATCAAAGAGCAGTTGATCAACACCGGGCGAGTGCGGTGGAAATTCCGCGATTTTCCTCTTGCCGTTCACAAGTATTCGCGCTTCGCCGCTCACGCGGCGCAATGCGCGGGTGCGCAGGGGCGCTACTTCGAGATGCAGGACCAGCTGTTCGAGCACCACCAGTGGGCACAGACGGGAAAGGATCCGTCAAACCTCTTCCGCAGTCTCGGGCAGGCTGCGGGCGTCGACCTCAATGCGTACGACGCGTGCATGAAGGCCGGCCGCTATGCGCAGCGCATCGAATACAGCCGGCAGGAAGGCGATTCGGTACGCGTCGACGGCACGCCGACGTTCTTTGCGAATGGCAGGAAGCTCGACTTCCGCCGGCTGCCAGGTTCTGACGATTTCAAAGCAATCGCCGACAGTATCATCGCCCACTCGCCGCGTCATTGATGCGCCACCGCCAGGCGATCGCGTTCCTCGCGCTCGCCGGCCTGTTCGTCGCGTTGTATCTCTGGCTGCACGCCCTCGGTTTCGGTGGCCCGATCAAATGCGGAGCCTCAGGTGGGTGCGAGACGGTGCAGACGAGCCAGTGGGCCGTCTTCCTCGGCATGCCCGTCGCGTTCTACGGGGTGGTGGGCTATCTCGCGGTGCTGGTCGTCGCACTTGCGTCGCTGCGGCCCGCGGCATTACCGCAGCGCCAATGGAACGTGATGCTCGTGGGCCTGGCGAGCGTCGGTTGGCTCTCTACGATCTATTTGACGTATCTCGAGCTCTTCGTCATCCACGCAATCTGCCGTTGGTGTGTCGGCAGCGCCGTGATCATCACCGCGATCTGGATCGTCTCGCTCCTCTCGCTCAGGTTTCCTGCGACTCGTATTGATCCCGGAGTTTCGCAACCACTGCGGGGTCCGCCAGCGTAGTCGTGTCGCCGAGCGCGCGGCCTTCGGCGATGTCCTTGAGAAGGCGCCGCATGATCTTTCCGCTGCGCGTCTTCGGCAGATCGGCCGAGAACAGAATGTCATCGGGCTTCGCCAGCGCACCGATCTTTTTGGAGACGTGATTCTTCAGCTCCTCACGCAGTGCGTCGCTGCCCTGCCGTCCTTCCTTTAATGTGACGAACGCCGCGAGCGCCTGGCCCTTCAGGTCGTGCGCGCGTCCCACGACCGCGGCTTCGGCGACCGCCGCATGGTCGACGAGCGCGCTTTCGACCTCCATGGTGCCGATGCGGTGGCCCGCGACGTTGAGTACATCGTCCACGCGACCCAGAATCCAGAAGTAGCCCTCCTCGTCGCGCTTCGCGCCGTCGCCGGGGAAGTACATGTTCTTCCACTTGCTCCAGTAGACCTCGCGGTAGCGCTCGTCGTCGCCCCAGATGGTGCGCAGCATACCGGGCCACGGCTTCGGGATGGCGAGATAGCCGCCGCCGACTTTCACTTCTTTACCCTCGCCGTCGAGGAGCACCGCTTCGACGCCGGGGAAGGGCACCGTGGTCGAACCCGGCTTCGTCGTCGTCACACCGGGCAGCGGTGTGATCATGATGCCGCCGGTCTCCGTTTGCCACCACGTGTCGACGATGGGACAGCGCTTGCCGCCAATGTGCTCCTGATACCACATCCACGCTTCGGGATTGATGGGCTCACCGACCGTCCCGAGCAGTCGCAGCTTCGACAAGTCGTGGCGCGCGGGCAGCTCGGTGCCCCACTTCATGAACGCGCGGATCGCCGTCGGCGCCGTGTAGAAAACGGTGACGCCGTGCTTCGCGCAGATGGACCAGAACCGGTCTTTGCCGGGATGATCGGGAGCACCCTCGTACATCACCTCCGTAACGCCGAGCGCGAGCGGCCCGTATACGACATACGAATGGCCCGTGACCCAGCCGACATCGGCGGTGCACCAGAACACGTCCGAATCTTTGAGATCGAATACCCACTTGGTCGTCGCGTATACGTGGGTGAGATAGCCGCCGGTCGTATGCAGAATGCCTTTGGGTTTGCCAGTCGTGCCCGACGTGTACAGGATGTAGAGCGGATCCTCGGCATCCATCGCTTCGGGGGGACACTCCTTCGCCGCGCGCTCCATCAGCTCCGACCACCAAAGATCGCGCCCTGTCTTGAACGCCACCGTCTGGCCGGTGCGACGCAGCACGATCGCGTGCTCGATGGTCGGCGTGTCCGAGAGCGCATCGTCGGCATTCTGTTTCAGCGGCACGATCGCGCCGCGGCGGTAGCCGCCGTCGGCAGTGATCAGGATTTTCGCGCCGGCATCGTTGATCCGGTCCCGCAGCGACTCCGCGGAGAACCCGCCGAACACGACGGTGTGCACCGCGCCGATGCGGGCGCACGCCAGCATCGCGACGGCGACTTCCGGGACCATGGGGAGGTAGATCGCGACGCGGTCGCCGCGTTTCACGCCCAGGCTCTTCAGGACGTTCGCGAATTTGTTCACGTCGGCGTGCAGCTCGCCGTAGGTAATGTGTCGCACTTGGTCGGGAGGCTCCCCCTCCCAGATCAGGGCCACACGGCCGCCCCGGCCCGCGCGCACGTGGCGGTCGAGGCAGTTCACCGACACGTTGAGCTTGCCGCCAAGGAACCATTTGGCGTGGGGCGGCTTCCATTCCAGCACGCGGTCCCAGGGACGACTCCATTCCAGTTGCTTCGCCCAGTCCGCCCAATAACCTTCCGGATCTCGCCGGGCCCGCTCGTGTGGCGTTGTGTCCCGCACGTGGGCCTGTGCCTTGAAGGAATCGGGAGGGGGGAAGCGCCGCTGCTCGTCGAGGAGAGTTTCGATCCGGTCAGTCGTCATAGTTCAGGATATTAAGGAAGAGGGGGACTCTAGCAAGTTGCACCGCGCCGCTCGGTATGCGGCAGCAGCGGTGCGTGAGCAGGCTCACGAGTTTTGGACAACCGCTTGATGCAGCGCGGGTTAGATCGCATGGCATTGGAGTGGCATACTCCGCCACGGGAGGAATTATGTCACCACTGCCCGTGGAGCACACACTGATGTCAACGCGCCCGATGGAGAAGACGATCGCGGCTCCGGAGCGGCTCGATCTCGAGTCTCGCACCGCGTTTCGCCGCGCAGCCGGGGAGGTGCTGGACCTGCTCGCCGAGGGGGCCGGCCGCCTGGTGATCGATCTGTCCGGGACGCGCTCGGTGGACAGCGCCGGTCTCGGCGCCTTGATGCTGATCCAACGCAAGGCCGCCGAGCGCCGCCAAACGGTGTGCCTGCGCGGGGCGAACGAAGAGCTGCGGTTCTTGCTGGTGCTCACCAAGCTGGACGACCTCTTCGAATTGGAGACTGGCGTTTCGTGAGGTAAATTGGGCGCGATGGCGCCGCCTCCCCGGAAGGTCCTCTTCGTTGAAGACGAGGCCGCACTCCAATACTCCTACGAGCGGTTCTTCAAAGGTAAATACACCATGGCCCACGCGCCGAGCGGCGCGGAGGCCATGCGCCAGTTGAGCACCTTCGAGCCCGACGTCCTCGTCCTCGACATGCGGTTGCCGGATACCGACGGGATCGCACTGCTGCAGCGCATCCGGGAGACGCGGCCCACGCTGCCGGTCGTTGTCACGACGGCCTATGTCAGCATGGAGCCGTTGATGAACGTGCTCGACCTGGGGCACAGCCGGTATCTGGTCAAACCCTACGAACTGAGCGAGCTCGCGGCCGCGATCGATGCTGCGGGCTGAGGGACTGCGGCATAGCTTCGGAGCGGTCAGGGCCCTCGACGACATTTCGTTCACCGTACAGCCCGGTCAGACGCTTGTCATCTTCGGGCCGAACGGCGCCGGCAAGACGACCCTGCTCAAGGTTCTCGCAGGCCTGATCCGGCCACAGCACGGGCGCGCCCAGGTGGATGGCGGGAGGCGCGCCATCGGCTGGATCGGGCATCAGCCGCAGCTCTACGCGCAGCTCACCGTGCGCGAGAATCTGCGCTTTTGGGCGTCCTTGTATGGCGTGTCGGTCCCCGCGGAGCTGCTGTCGCGCCTGGGACTCGAGGAGCAGGCCGACCGCCCGGTGCGCGCGCTGTCGCGCGGGCTGGTGCAGCGCGTCGCGATCGCGCGCGCGCTGATCCACGAGCCGACCGTCTTGCTGCTCGATGAGCCCTTCACCGGACTCGATCGCGTGGCCGCCGAGGCGCTGAGCCGGCTGCTGGCGCTGCATGGCGCCGCGGGTCGCGCCACGGTGCTGGTGACCCACAACGTGGACGAGGGCACGGGCCTCGCGACCGACGTCGCGTTCATGCGCGCGGGGCGGTTCGTGCATTTCGCGCCCCGCGCAGGCCGCGGCCCCCAGCAAGTAGGCGAGGAGTATCGCAATGCCATTGCCTGATCTCCTGCGTCACTCCTGGTCCGTCGCCGCAAAAGACTTGCTGGTCGAGTTCCGGTCGCGCACCGCGATTCTCTCGGTGGCGGTGTTCGTGGTCCTGGTCCTGGTCGTGTTCAATTTTGGACGCGATCCCACGGCTGTTTCCAACGTCGACCTCGCGCCCAGTGTCCTATGGGTAACCTTCACCTTTGCGGCGATCCTGGCCTTGAACCGCGCGTTTGAACTTGAGCTCGAGAATCAAGCGCTGGACGGCCTGCTGCTCGCGCCTATCGACCGCAGCAGTATCTACCTTGGCAAGCTGCTGGCGAATCTCGTTTTCGTCGCGGGCGTAGAGCTGATCGGCGTCCCGTTGCTGGCGCTCTTCTTCAACGTGCGCGTGCTGCCGTACCTGGGTCCGCTCATCGCACTGATTGCGCTCGCGACCGTGGGATTCGTCGCGGTAGGGACGCTCTTCAGCGCGATGACGGTGCGAACTCGCTTCGCGGAGCTGTTGCTACCGGTGCTGCTGTTGCCCTTCATGATCCCGCCGCTGAGCTGGGCCGTGCTGGCCACCGGCCGGCTGCTTGCGGGCCGTCCCTTGAGCGAGATCGTGGGCTGGCTTAACATGCTGGCCGTTTATGACATCGTCTTCGTTGCATTGGCTTTGCTCCTGTTTCCCGCGACGGTGAACGAATGAGGATGCTGCGCGCGGGCCGCTGGATCACCGTGGTCGGTCTGGTGTTACTCGCCGGCGTCTACGTCCGGGCGCTTGCGTATACGCCGGTCGAGCAGTCGCAGGGTCTCGCGCAGAAGATCTTCTACCTCCACGTGCCCGCCGCGATCTGGGCCGAGATGGCGATGGTCTTCGTGGGCCTGGCGAGCGTGTTCTATCTGTTCACGAACGACCCGCGGCTCGACCGGTTCGCCGCGGCGTCGGCGGAGGTGGGCACAGTCTTCTGCGCCATCGTGCTCACGACCGGCCCGATCTGGGGGAAACCGATCTGGGGTACCTGGTGGACCTGGGATGCGCGCCTGACGTTCACGCTCTTTCTCTTTCTGCTCTATGTCGGCTATCTGCTGCTCCGGGGCGCAGTGACGGACCCTGCCGCACGGGCGCGCTTCGCCGCGGTCCTCGGCATATGCGGCATGTGTGAGGTCCCGTTCATCCATCTGAGCGTGTACATGTTTCCCACGCTGCATCCCATGCCGATCGTGCTGAAACCCGGCGCGCCGTCGTTGCCGGGGAGCATGCTGCTGACGTGGCTCTTGTCGCTCGGCGTCTTCACGCTGCTCTACGTCGGCTTCGTGGTGCAGCGCTACGCCGTGAGTGATCTGCGGGAGCAGCTGGAAGCCGTCGGTGAGGTCGGACATGCCTGAGACGATTCCGCAGAACGGCGGCTACATGATCGCCGCCTACATCGTGGCGGCCGGAATCCTCATCGGCTACGCGGTGTCACTGTACCTGCGCGCGCGCCGCAGCCTTCGCGCGTAGCTCCGCCCGCGCTTCGGGCAAGCGGCTGTGCCCGTCGGGCACCTGCGTCGCCCACAGATTCAGCGCTTCGTCCGCGGCTCCATGATCCCCGGCATCGTAGAGCGCCTGCGCGTTGTGCCACAGCGCGGTTGCGCCCCCACCCGCTGCGTAGGCGCGCGCGAAGCGCGCGGCCGCGTCGGGAAAGCGTCCCATGCGCTGGTACAGCGTACCGGCCGCCATCGCGGCATCGGCGCGCTCCTCGAGCGCCAGCGCCTGCTCGAACGCGCCCAGCGCCTCGTCCTGCCGGAACACCATCTGCAGGGCTTCACCGAGCAACATCCAGGCGTCGGCATGATCGGGGAAGCGGACCGTGGCCGCGCGCGCCGCTTCGACCGCGCCCCAACGGTCATCGAGCGCGCGCGACAGGTGGACCAGCGCGGGATACGTATCGCCGAACCCCGGCGCGAACCTGGCGCCGAGCTTCAGCCACGCGAGGGCGCGGCGTGGAGCATCGCGTTGTGAGGCCGCGGCGCGGCGCAGACAAAAGCGGCCGAGTGCCGCGCGGAGTGAGCGGATCATTGCTTGATAATGGGTCGAGCCACGGTGAGATTGCAACGGCGCATGGCAGCATCCTTGCAAGGGCGCCGCATCGTGGTCACGCGCGCGCGAGAACAGGCGGGCGATCTGGTACGAGCGCTCGAAGACCGTGGCGCCGTGACCGTGATCGCTCCCGTCATTCGGATCCAGCCGCTCGAGAATCTCGGGGCGCTGCGCGCCGTGCTCACCGGGCTGTCCGCTTACCGCTGGGTCGTCTTTACGAGCCAGAACGCCGTGCAGGTCGTGTTCGACCGTCTCGTCGCGTGGGGACTAACGCCACGCGTGTTTCGGGCGACTTCGGTCGCCGCCATCGGCGCCGCCACGGCGGACGCGCTGACGCTCCGCGGTGTGGTGCCGGCACTGGTGCCGGACGAGTTCGTCGCGGAGTCACTGGCCGAAGCCTTGATCCGGTCGAGTGGCGGAACGCTGGCCGGTGCCCGAGTGCTGATTCCGAGCGCCGAGGATGCGCGAGAAGTGCTCTCCACGACGTTGCGGCAGCACGGTGCAGACATCGAAACGATTGCGGTGTATCGGACCGTACCTGTCCGGAGTGATCTCAGCGCGCTTGCGGCCGAGATCCGGGGCGGCCGCATCGACGCGATCACGTTTACGTCGTCTTCCACCGTTCGATCCTTCGTCGATTTGGTGGGACCGGCGGCCGCGACGAGCGGCGGATTCGTCGCCGCCACAATCGGCCCCGTCACCGCCGGAACCGCGCGCGAGCTCGGGTTGCGCGACATCCTCGAGGCGGAGCCGCACACCGTGCAGGGATTGGTCGACGCGCTGGCCAGGCGGTTCGCATGAAGATCGGGACGCGTGGCAGCCAGCTGGCGCGCTGGCAGGCGGACTGGGTGCGAGACGGACTCGCCAGGAACGGAGTGCGCGCGGAGATCGTCGTGATCAAGACCCGCGGCGACGCCGACGTTGATCGGCCCCTCCACGAGCTCGAAGGGAAGGGTTTCTTCACCAAGGAAATCGAAGATGCGCTGCTCGATGGCCGCATCGACGTCGCGGTCCATTCGCTCAAGGATCTTCCGACGACGTTGCCGCCCGGCCTGATGCTGGGGGCGATACCCGCCCGGCACGATCCACGCGAGGCACTCGTCAACGGGACGTCCCTGCTCGATCTCGCCCCCGGTACACGGGTCGGCACATCCAGTTTGCGGCGCGTTGCGCAAGTCCGATTTCTGCGCCCCGATTTGGAGGTCGTGCCGCTGAGAGGCAACGTGCCCACGCGTGTCCGCAAGGTCGAGAGTCGCGACGGGCTGGATGCCGCCCTCCTCGCGATTGCCGGACTCGAGCGTCTCGGTCTTGGAACTAAAGGCTCGGTCGTCGATCCACTCGACGTGATGCCGGCGCCGGGGCAGGGCGCGCTCGGCGTAGAGATTCGGGCAGATGACCAGAGGACGCGAAAAGCCTTGCAGCCGCTGCATGACCACGCCAGCGCGGTTGCGGTGACTGCGGAGCGTGCTCTCCTCGCGGCTCTCGGCGGGGGCTGTCAGGCGCCCGTCGCCGCCTGGGTAGGGACCAGGGAGCAGGGAGCGGGGAGCAGGTTGTACGGAAGAGTGACGGCGAACGATGGGTCGGTTCAACTCACGGCATCTGCCGATCTCGATCCGAAACGCCCCGATGCCGCTGGTGAAGCGGTCGCGCGCTTGCTCGAAGGTGAGGGCGCCGCGAGCTTACTCGCCCGATGAGCGCGCAATTCCCGATTCGCCGCATGCGGCGGCTGCGCCGCACTCCCGCCTTGCGCCGGCTGGCGCAGGAGACACACATCGCGCCGTCGCAGCTCGTCTGGCCACACTTCGTCGCGCATGGTGAGGGAGTGCGGCGTCCCGTCGTCTCCTTACCTGGCGTCGCGCAGCTCTCCGTCGATCAGCTGGTGCAGGATGCCGAGCGGGCGGCATCGCTCGGGCTGGGCGGAATCATTCTCTTCGGGATTCCGGCGACGAAGGACGCCACCGGCTCGGAGGCCTACGACGACCAGGGAATCGTGCAGCAGGCCATCCGGGCAGTGAAACGCGCGGTGCCGGACCTGCTCGTCATCGGCGACGTCTGCCTGTGCGAGTACACCGATCACGGGCATTGCGGCGTCATTCCCGAGGGTCGGGGCGATGTCGACAACGATTCGTCCGTCTACCTGCTCGGCAAGACCGCCGTGATGCAGGCGCGCGCCGGCGTGGACCTGGTGGCGCCGAGCGACATGATGGACGGCCGCGTCGCCGGGATCCGCAAGGCACTCGACGCGGGCGGCTTTTCGCACGTACCGATCATGTCGTACGCGGCGAAGTTCGCATCCGCGTTCTACGGGCCGTTTCGGGAGGCGGCGGGCTCGACGCCCCAGTTTGGTGATCGCCAGTCATACCAGATGGCGGTGTCGAACGGCGATGAAGCGATGAAAGAGATCCAGCTCGATCTCGACGAAGGCGCGGACATCGTGATGGTGAAGCCGGCCGGTCCGTGTCTCGATCTCATTCGGCGAGCCAAGGAGCGTTTCGGTTCGCCGCTGGGTGCGTATCAGGTGAGCGGCGAGTACGCGATGATCAAGGCCGCCGCTGAGCGGGGAATGCTCGACGAGACGAAGGCTATGTGGGAGTCAGTCACTGCAATCAGGAGGGCCGGCGCGGATATCATCTTGACCTATTTCGCGCCGGTGTTGGCGGAACAACTGTAGGGGCGCAGCATGCTGCGCCCCTACATCATCACCTCAAATCTGTCGCGCCCGGCGGCAAGAGGAGATACCGCCACAACCCAGCAGCCGCGGCGGCGCCGAGGAGCGGTCCAATCCAATAGACGGCCTGTGCGTGCCAGTCCCAGGCGACCAGGGCCGGACCAAAGGCGCGGGCCGGATTCAGCGCCGCGCCGGTGAGCACGCCGCCACCCAGGACGCACACCACCACGACCAGACCGATCGCGAATCCCGCGACCCGCTCCTTTTGCGGTGAGACGGCTGTCCCGTAGACGGCGCTGACGAGGAAGAAGGTGAACAGCGCCTCGAGCCCCACCGCGGCCCCAAAGCCGATGGCACCCGAAACCTGCGGGGTGCCAAGGGACATCATGCGCGCCGCCGATGCGGGAAAGAGCAGCTTGATGAGCAGCGCGCCGACGATCGCGCCGAGCAGCTGCGCGACCACGTAGCGGCCCAACGTGAGCGCATCGATCCGTTTGCCGAGCCACAGGGCGAAGCTCACGGCCGGATTGATATGCCCGCCGGAGATCGGCATCATGATCGTGACGACGAGGGCGAGTCCGATGCCGTTCGCCAGGGCGACGCCCAGCGCGCCGGCGACATTCGTGACGGCGCTGCCAGCGCCAACGAGCACGAAGAGGGCGGTGCCGACGAATTCCGCCGCAGGAGCCCGCAGAGATCGGTAGTTCACGAGTGACCTCGGGTTGAAAGCCGGGCCAATCTACCGGACGCCACCGTCAGGCCGCAACACCAACGCCGCGTTGATTCCCCCGAATCCAAACGAGTTGGAGACGACGGCAGCGGGGGAGGCAGTCCTGCCGCCCGGCAAGCAATCGAGATCGCACCGCGGATCGGGACGTTCCAGGTTGATCGTGGGGGGCAGCCAGCCTCGCGCTAAGGCGAGCGCACAGATCGCGGCCTCGATCGCGCCACTCGCCCCCAGCGCGTGGCCGTAATAGCCCTTGGTGCCGCTGACGGCCAACCGGTAGGCGTGATCCCCGAACACCTGTTTGATCGCCGACGTCTCGGTCGGATCGTTGAGCGGCGTGGACGAGCCGTGCGCGTTGATGTAGCCGACGTCGGTGGGCGACACGTCGCCGTCGGCGAGCGCAAGCTGTATCGCTCGTGCGGCCTGCCGTCCGTCCGGGCGCGGCGCGGTCATGTGATAGGCGTCATTCGTGTACGCGTGGCCGACGACTTCGGCGTAGATCCTCGCCCCCCGCGCGAGGGCGCGGGTGCGCTCCTCGAGCACGAGCACGGCCGCTCCCTCGCCCATCACGAATCCGTCGCGTCCCGCATCGAACGGGCGGGACGCGCGCGCGGGATCGTCGTTGCGCGTGCTCATCGCGCGGATGATGCTGAATGCCGCGAACGTCAGGGGAGCGAGGGGCGCCTCGGCGCCGCCCGCGAGCATCACGTCGGCGCGGCCATCGCGCACGACGTGGAAGGCTTCGCCGACCGCGATCGTGCCCGACGCGCAGCTCATCGCGTTCGTGGCGTTCGGCCCCGTGAATCCGAACTCGATCGCGATGTTGCAGCTCGCGGCGCCGCAGAATACGGCCAGCGCGAGCGACGGATCCAACCCACGCGGTCCCTCGGCGAGATAGCGTGGCACCTGGGATTCCGCGAACGACACACCGCCGAGCGCCGAGCCCATCATCGTGCCGACGCGGTCAGGGTCTTCGTGCCGCGGAACGATCTGCGCGTCGGCCAGCGCTAGCCCGGCGCTGGTCACCGCCAGCTGCGAAAAGCGATCGAGGCGCTTGGCACGCTTGGCGTCCAGGTGATCCTGCGGCCGGAAATCGGGAATCTCGGCGGCCATGTGACTGCGGAACGGCGCGGGATCGAACCGCGTGACCGTTCGCACCGCGGAGGTGCGGGCCTGAAGGCCGCTCCACAATCCGTCGGCCGCGGTCCCGATTGGCGTCACCGCCCCGATCCCGGTGATCACGACCCGACGCAAATTGTTCATGGTGCCCCTTTGATTTGTTCAGCCTGTGGGTGAACGACTCTCAGCAGCACGTTTGATCCCCGCGAGCGTGCGTGACGCGATCCCATGTATGAAGATCGGACCGATCACGAGATTCGCCGCCAGGCGCCCGATGAGCGGCCACGTCGGTCCCCGCCACGTGTGTACGATCTCCACTTCCACGCCTCCTTCAGAACCTCCACCAACCTCCACCAACCTCCACGCGACCTCCATGCCTCGCGTGATACCCCGCACGTGCCGATACCGGATTTCTCCGGCGGGACGGTCGACCGTCATCTCGGACACCCACCAGGTGGGATACTTCAGCAGGCCACCGCCGAACGGCCGCCATGCCGCCATTTCGACGAGGCCGTCGTCGAGCACGCGAACCCAGCGGTAATGCGGAAGGATGGTGGGCCAGCGGACGACGGTGCTCGCGGCGGCGAACACCCGAGCGAACGGTGCGTGAACGCGAATGCGATCGACGGTGCGCATCAGCGGCTGAGGCCGGCGTAGCCTCCTCTATAGTAGAGGAGCGGGCGCCGGTCGGTCGCGTCACCACCGACGACCAGGCCGATGAACACGGTGTGATCGCCACCCGGCACCGCGCTGCGCTTCTCACACTCGATGTGGGCGACGACGCCCTCGATCACGGCAATGCCCCGATCGTTCTCGCGATAGCTCACCCCGCGAAAGCGATTCTCGTCCTCACCGGCAAACCGCCGCGACAGCGCTTCCTGCTCGGCGGAGAGGATGTTGAGCACGAAGTGCGTGCCACTCTCGAGTGCCGCATGCATGTCGTGCGCCTTGTCCACGGAGACGAGCACGAGCGGCGGGTCGAGGGAGACCGACGCGACCGAGCTTGCCGTCATGCCGATCGGCTCGCCCTGCGGTGTGCGGCTGGTGAGCACCGTGACGCCCGTGGCGAAGCGGCCGAGCAGCTGGCGGAACTGCGGCGGATCGACGCCGGTCACAGGACGAGACTCGCGAGCACGCGCGGGGTCAGCGCGGCACGCGCGGGAATGCAGTTGCCGGTGGCCCGGACGAGCAGATCGGCGAGGTCCGGCCGCCGGATCAATCGCCCGACGACGCGCTCGATCAGCGCCGGCCATCCCACCGCGATACCGATCATTCGTTCGAGCAGCCATTTGCCCGTGAACTCGCGCCGCCGGGCGCGCGCGTATGGCCGCAGGCAGGCACCCGTCTCCAACGAGTGCACAATGGCGGCGGCCGCAAGCTCCGCGCCGCGCAGCGCGCTGTAGATCCCCTGGCCCGTGAACGGATCGAAGAAGTCGGCGGCATCGCCGACGAGCAGAGCGCCATTTCCTGCCGGCTGTCGCGACCAACGCGCAAACGGTCCGGTTGCGAGCACGCGCCGCACGATGCGCTTCGGGTCGAAGCGTCCGGCGACGCCCGGAAAGCGATTCAGCTCGTCGAAGAACCGATCGCCGCGGCGCGCCTGGTCGAGGGGCAGCACGAGCGCGACCGTCGTGACCCCGGCGCCGATCGGCCCGAGCCCGACATAGCCCGGCCGTCCCACGTGCATTTCGCCGAGGTCGTTCACGCCGTGCGCATCGGCGACGTGCGCGGTGAAGGCAACGCGATAGGGCGCCGTGCGAACGACTTTTCCGAGACGACGGGCGACGACGGAGCGCAGACCGTCCGCGCCGACGACCACGCGCGCGCGATATGCATCCCGCATCCCGCTTCCCGCATCCCGCGTGATCACACCCCCAACCGAACCGTGATCGTAGATGAGCTCCTCGACCTTCACTCCCTCGCGCACCTCGGCCCCCGCGGCTTCCGCGGCATGTCGCAGGATCGTATCGAACGTCGTCCGGGGCAGCGCAAAGCTGAACGTCTCGAACCGGCCCACGACGCCCGCGCCGCTGGGCGCGACCACTTTCATTCCGGTCAGGTGCGCCGGCGCCGCGGCAATCACGGCAGCGAGGACGTCTGTGCCGAGGCGCTCGAGCACGCGGGTCGATTCGGGGCTGAGATACTCGGAGCAGGGTTTCTCGCGGGGAAAGCGCGCGCGGTCGAGCAGCAAGACGCGCGCTCCCGCGCGCGCAAGCAGCAGCGCCGTTGCCGATCCCGCCGGACCGGCACCGGCGACGACGGCGTCCCAGCGCGGTGCGCCGGTGCTTACGCGATGAGTCCCGCGCATGCGGCTCCTATCAGCGTAGCCGCCAGGTTCACGGCGTCGTTGTCCACCCACCGGACCTTTCCTTGTACCGTCGCACCGAGCAGCGAGTCCACCAGCATGCCGGCGACTCCCGCCAGTGCGATGGCCAGCGGGCTGCGCTGTCCGAAGACGTACGACAGGCCAGCAACGAATCCCGCACCCGCGATTCCACCGGCGGTACCGAGAAGCGTCATCCCCCCGTCAGTGCCGGGCGGAACGCGAGTCCCATTCGTGATAAGGCGAGGCGCGATGGGTGAATGCCGTCCGATCTCCGTGGCCCACGTATCGGCCGTCGCGGCAGCGAGCGAACCGGCGAATGCGAGCCAACTACCGAGCAACGCTGAGAGCGCCGCGATTCCGCCATTGGCTAGGACCTGCCGAGCATTGCGCCGCCTCCCGCCGCCCCGCGTCAGCAGACTCGACGAAATGAAAAAGGCGAGGAGCAGCGCGAATCCCCGCCATCCGAGTCCCCAGATTGTCGCCAGGCCGACCGCGAGCGCCGCCGTGGCGCCCCGTCCGGTCAGCCATCTCACTCTCCAAACAGCTCCCGCAGGACGCGCTTCTTGAGCTCCGACGGCGCGCCCTGCGCGCGGCACCGCGCCCGCAGGAACTTCAGGAACAGCTCCTCGAAATCGTACTGCTCTCCGCACGGCGGGCAGTCCTCGAGATGCTCGCGAATTTCCCGCTCGAGCTCCGGCGTCAGCTCGCGGTCCAGGAACTCATAGAGGTGCTCGACGCACTCGCGACAATTCATGCGGGACTTCCTTTGATGTATCCCATCTCGACGGCGTAGTCGTACAGCTTGCCCTGCAGCAACTGGCGCGCGCGAAACAGCCGCGACTTCACGGTCCCCACGGGGACCTGCAGAATGCCCGCGATCTCCTGATACGACATCCCTTCGACATCGCTCAACACCAGCGTTTCGCGGAACGCGACCGGAAGCTGGTCGATCGCCCGGAGCACCTGGTCATCCACGATTTTGTCGAAGAATGCGCCCTGCGGGTCTTCATCCTGCACCTCCGAGAACACCGCGTACGGCTCGATAGCGTCCACGTCCACCGTTTCCGGGTGTCGGGTGCGACGGCGGTATTCATTGATGAACGCGTGCCTCAGGATTGTGAGCAGCCAAGCCTTCGCGTTAGTTCCCTTCTCGTACTGGTCCCAGGCGCGGTAGGCCTTGAGCATGGTTTCCTGCACGAGGTCATCGGCATCGGAAGGGTTCCCCGTGAGACGGAGGGCCACCCGATACAGCACGTCGAGGTGGACCAACGCCTCCCGCTCGAAGCTCGTCCGTTTTTCGTCGACGGGGGTCTGAGGAGTGGTCATGGGCGTTCGGAGAAGGCTCATGCCGCGCGGCGAGTTCCGCAATGGGGGAGGGGATGCTACGTTTCGCGCGCCGTGGTGCACAGCATCGTCCCGCTCGCCGTCCTTGAGGCGGTCAAGAATCTCGATACTCCCGTCGAAGATGGGCTCAGCGAGTTCGCCGAGGAGCTCCTGGTGAAGCGTCTGGGGTTGTCTCCCACCGTCCAAATGCAGCTGTCGGAATACGAACTGCTTGCCCGCAAGGACGCGCGGGTCGACGCGTCCCACGTGGAGGCGCTCCTACGCCTGGTCGGGCGCCGGCCGGATGCGGATCTCGTGTTCGCCGATGCCGGGCGCCGCGCGGCGCGCCGCGCGGTGCGGCGGATGTCGGGCGTGTCGCGTTTCGCCGCCCATACCGCGCCGCGCCTGTTCGGCCATGGCGCCGCGCGGCGCGCGGCGCGCGCCGTGCTGGGCGCGGAGCTGGGTCGCGAGCAACGACTGCCGGTCGCGCGCGTGAGTGATCCGATTGCCATCCAGGCCACGCCCGACGGCACCGCGTGCGGGTTCTACGGCGCCAGTCTCGTCGAGCTGCTGCGCCTGCTCGTCGGCTACGAGGGGGCGATGCTGCACGTCGACTGCCGCGCGCGTGGCGGCGCGGCCTGCGAATGGCGCGCCGTCGGCCCCGATCCGCGTCACCAATGAAACCGCTCGAAGGCTTTGATTTCGCGGCTCTGCGCGAGCTGCTGGGGAGCCTGCACGCCGACGCCTGGCTGTTGTACGACTTCCGCGGCATCAACCCGGCGGCGACGCGTGTGCTCGGCATCCACGGGATGGGGACGCGCCGGTTTTTCGTTCTCTTGCCGCGTGAAGGGAAGCCCGTCGCGCTCGCGCACCGCATCGAGCTGGCGGCATTTGATGGATTTCCGGGCGAGGTCCGGCCGTACGCTGCGTGGACGGAATTGGATGAGAAACTGCGTGCGCTGGTGGGTGGCAAGACCGTCGCCATGGAGATCTCGCCCAAGGACGCCGTTCCCTACATCGACCGCGTGCCTCATGGCGTCGTCGAGTTGATCGAGGCGTCGGGCGCGCGTGTCGTATCCTCGGGCGCCCTTGTGTCGCGTTTCGCCGCGCGCTGGTCGCCCACGGAACTCGCGGGGCATCGGCGCGCGGCCGAGGCGCTCGCGGAAATCGCGGTGACCGCGCTGCGCTGGGCCGGCGCCGAGCTCGCGCGCGGTGTCGCGGTGGGCGAGGTGGCGACGCAGTCGCGCGTCATGGATGCGTTCACGCGTGCCGGCCTCGTGACCGATCATCCACCCATCGTCGGCTTCCAGGTGAACGCCGCCAATCCGCACTATGAGCCGCGCGCCGGCAGCGACCGCCGCCTCGCCGCGGGTGATGTGTTGCTCCTGGACCTCTGGGCGGGCGTATCACCAGGCAGCGTCTTCGCCGACCAGACGTGGATGGCGTTCGCGGGGCGTGAGCCGAGTGAAGACGTGCGTCGTGCGTGGTGCGTCGTGCGTGATGCCCGGGATGCAGCGGTTGCTTTGCTTCGAGAGCGTTGGATGAACAAAGAGCCGGTGACGGGCGCGGCGGTCGACGATGCCGCGCGCGGCGTGATCCGCTCCGCGGGATTGGGCGAGTACTTCGTGCATCGCACGGGGCATTCGATCGACCGCGACCTCCATGGCTCGGGACCGCACATCGACAACTTCGAGACCCGAGACGAGCGAGCCTTGATTCCGGGTGTCGGCTTCTCGATCGAGCCCGGCGTCTACTTGCCGGAGCGGTTTGGGATTCGCAGCGAGATCAACGTCTATCTGGGAGAGTCTGGCCCGGAGGTGACGCCGCGGCAGCCGCAGCAGGAGCTGCTGCTGGTCTGAGCGCGGAAGTCACCACTGTGGCCCACACTCCCGCGCCGACGGCGGCATGCGCCGCCTGCAGCGCGCCGGGGAATCCCAGCTCCACCATCGTGGCGGCGATCGCGATTTGCACGGCGACAATCGCGAGCAGGACTCCTGCGCGCCGCGGTTCGCGCGACGCCCACCAAATCGCTGCTGCCAGCAATGCGTATGCGAGCACCCGGTGTATCCACTGAATGACCGCGAGCGGACCGGCGGTCGGCACTACCTGGCCGTTGCATAACGGGAAGCCGCCGCACGCGGCCGTGGCTCCCAGATTCGCGGTCAGGGCGCCGAACAACACGGTAGTGAACGTGAGGCCGACCAGGACCGCGGAGGCTGTCGTCACGGTCCACGCCCCCCCCCCCCCTCCCCGCGCGCCGTGCCGATCAGGGTGGCGAGCAGGAGCATGGCGGTCGCGAGATGGATGATCACCATCACCGGCGTCAGCCCTGTCCACACCGTCACCGCACCCAGCAGGACTTGGAGGACCAGCAGCCCGACCGCGGGGCCAGCCCGGCGCCAGTTCAGGACCGCCAGACCAAGCACGAGGATCGACACGAGCGCCGCCACCAGCCGGTGACTCCACTCGATCACGGTGGGTAAGTCATTTAGGGGCGGAAAGAGGTGGCCGTTGCAGAGTGGCCAATGTTCGCCGCAGCCCAATCCGGACCCCGTGATCCGGACGACCGCGCCCAGGACGACCAGCAGGTAGGTGCAGGCGGCGGCAACCCACGCCAGCGTGACGAACCGTCGTGCCATGGCCGTGGAATATCGCAGGAAACATTTGACAACAGGGGCCTTGCGGGCCTTGGTTCGTTGCGCCAAAATCTGGAGTTATCAGCACATAGGCTGCTCCCGCCGTCGGGGCCCTTTAGAAACCGCAGCTGAAGGAGGAAGTGTATGGCCGACAATCGTTGGTTCGTTCGATTCACTCTATCACTTGGCCTCGTCCTGCTCGGACTGATTCCGGCCGTCGCGACTGCGCAAGGTCCGACGACGGTGACCGGGCGGGTGACGGCCAGCGTGGGAGGCTCGCCGCTGTACGGCGCGATCGTGAGCGTTCCCTCCCTGCGCGTCAGCGCCAGTACGAACGGCGAGGGACGATATCAACTCATCGTCCCTGCCGGAACTACCGGCCCCGTAACCCTCAGCGCACGGCTCATCGGCTTCAAGACGCAGTCCGTGCAAGTCAGTCTCACGGGACCAGCCGTGCAGCAGGACATCGCGCTCGAAGAAGGCGCGATCGAGCTCGAGTCGAAGGTCGTGACCGCGCTCGGCATCGAGCGGGAACAGCGCAGCCTCTCGTACGCCGCGCAGACGCTCGGTGGCGACCGGCTGTCCGATGTCCGCTCGAACAACGTGGTCTCGTCACTGCAAGGCAAGGTGGCCGGCGTGCAGGTGACGAACTCCGCGAACCCGTTCGGCTCGGCGCGCATTGTCGTGCGCGGCTCGAGCTCGATCCTCGGGCAGAACCAGCCGCTGATCATCATCGATGGTATTCCCATCGACAACGCGGCGCCGGGGAACACGGGATACGGTCCGCAGGGAACGCCGACTCCGGGCAACCTGGGCGGGTATGACATCGGCAACGCGGCCTCGGATCTCAATGCCGACAACATCGCGTCGGTGACCGTCCTGAAAGGCCCGAACGCAGCGGCGCTGTACGGCTCGCGCGCGGCGAACGGCGCGATCGTGTACACGACCAAGAGCGGCCGCGGGGCACCACAGCAGGGCTTCGGCGTGACCGCGTCGTTCGGCGCGACCGCGGAGATGCCGCTGCGACTCCCGGATTATCAGAACCGCTACGGCCAGGGCTTTTACGGCGAGTTCGACTTCGTCGACGGCAACTTCGGCGGCAAGAACGACGGCGCCGACGAGAGCTGGGGGCCGAAGATGGACGGCCGGTCGACCGGGTGCGTCAGGGTGAAGAGCGACAGCGTTATCGGCGTCGGCCTGCCCACCGTGTACGACGGCACGCATGCGTGCAATCAGTTCTTCGGTCCCGGTCCCTGGGTCGCACACCCGAACAACGTGCGCGACTTCTGGCAGACCGGTCTCATGGTCAACGCCAATGTCGCGGTGGCACGCAGTAGCGACCGCAGCAACGTGCGCCTGTCGGTCGGCCGCACCAATGAGAGCGGCATGTATCCGAACAACACGAACAACCGGACGGACGTCGCCCTCTCCGGCGGTACGCAGGTCTCGGATCACTGGAGCGCCGAAGCATCGGTCAACTACATCAACGACGGCATGAAGAACCAGCCGTCGCAGGCGTACGAAGAGATCGATCCGATGCAGGGCTTCATCTGGTTCGGTCGCCAGGTGGACACGAAACTGTTGCAGCAGAACATCTACCGCGATCCGAACGACGCATTCACGAAGCAGATCCTGGTCGGCAATGCGTTGCTGCGCCGTGATGCGCCGATTCCTTACAGCTGGAACTACAGCTATCACCCCAGTCCGTACTGGATGACGAACGTCAAGACGACGGATTACGGCCGCAACCGCGGACTCGGGCACGCGTCCGTCACCTACAAGGTGAACGACTGGATTAGTGTGACCGGCCGTACGGGGCGTGACTGGTATCAGAACCAGTTCCGCGCCAACTACCCGGTGAACGACATCTCGCCGTTCGGCCAGGGCGGGTTCCTGGACGTGGGCGAGACGCGCAGTGAGACCAACAACGACTTCCTCATCACCGCGAACCGCGCGCTCACGCCGACGCTGAACCTGTCGGTGAACGCGGGCGGCAACCAGCGGAAGAATGATTACAACACGAACATGGGGCAGGTCAGCGAGCTCGTGATCCCCGGCGTCTACACGCTGGCCAACTCGAACGGCCAGCCGTTCACGCAGCTGTACGTGACCCACAAGAAGGTCAACTCGCTGTACGGCTCGGCGAGCTTCGGCTATCGCGACTGGCTGACCGTCGACCTGACCGGCCGCAACGACTGGTCCTCGACGCTGCCGAAGAACGCGAATTCGCTGTTCTATCCTTCGGTGGGCGCGGCGTTCATCTTCACCGACGCCCTGGGGCTGCAGAGCAGCTGGCTGTCGTACGGCAAGCTCCGCGCGAGCTGGACGCGCGTGGGGAACGACACCGATCCCTACCAGCTCGCGGCCGTGTACGGCTCGGGCACGGCATGGGCGGGCGCCCCCAGCTTCACTGCGCCCGACCGGCTGCCGAACTCGGCCCTGAAGCCCGAGCAGACGACCGGTGAGGAAATCGGCGCCGACCTCGGCTTCTTCCGGGACAAGCTGATTCTGAACGCGACAGTCTATCAGAAGAACACGACCAATCAGATTCTGCCGGTTTCGATTTCGCCCGCGACGGGGTACAACAGCGCCGTCGTGAACTCCGGTGAGGTCCGCAACCGCGGTTTCGAATTGGGGTTGACCACGACGCCGATCGAGCGGCCGGATTTCCGCTGGAACGTGGTCGTGAACTGGTCGAAGAACAGCAACAAGGTGCTCTCGCTGTACGGCGGCGTGCAGCGCATCGTCGTCGGCAACTACTGGAACGTGAACGTGACCGCCGACTCCGGTCAGCCGTACGGCAACCTGGTCGGTTACAGGTGGCAGCGGGATGGGGCGGGCCACATCGTCGTCGGCTCTGACGGGCTCCCGATCCGCGATGCGTCCCAGCAGGTGCTCGGGAACTACAACCCCGACTGGGTGGGCGGCATCACCAACACGTTCAGCTACAAGCGCTTCAACTTCTCGTTCTCCTTCGACGGGCAGTACGGCGGTCAGGTGTACTCGGTCACGAAGTGGTTCGGCCAGTACTCCGGCGTGCTCGCGAACACGCTCGCCGGTCGCGAAACCGACTGGAACAGTCCGGGCTACGTCGTGCCGAACGCCGTGTACGCCAACGGCCAGCCCGACACGACGCACGTGTTGGCGCAGGACTACTGGCACAACACGTTCTACGCCCAGGAGCCCGGCATCTTCGATGCCACGTACTTCAAGCTCCGCGAGGCTCGCTTGGCGTACACGCTCCCGCCTTCGGTCGCGCGCTTCCTTGGCTTCTCGGATGCGACCGTGGCCTTTGTCGGGCGGAACCTGCTCCTGTTCGCGAAACAACCAACGATCGATCCCGAGACCGCCTTCGACACGAGCAATCGTCAGGGTGTCGAGAACGGCCAGCTGCCGACCGCGCGCAGCATTGGCTTCACCATGTCCGTGCGGCCGTAGCCGCTTAGGAGAGAGACCACTATGCGATACAAAATCCTGAGCGTCTTCGCCGCGCTGGCTGCGATCACCGCGTGCGGCGATCTGACGTCCGTCAATCAAAACCCGAACGGCCCGGTCGACGTGCCGCCGCCGTCCATTCTGCCGAGCGTCATTCAGACGGTGGTAAACGGTGTCGACGGCGTGACCAGCCTGAACATCCGGGGCGGCGGGCTGTGGGTGCAGTACTACTCGGAGATCCAGTACCGGGACGAGGACAAATACATCGTCCGGCCCGGCACGAGCGGCGGCTGGGGCTTCTACAACGGCGCCGTCGAGGACGCCCAGCGCATGATCAACAAGGGCGAGGCGAGCAGCGCGCCCAACTGGTCTGCGGTGGGCCGGATCATGAAGTCCTATACCTACAGCGTCATGACCGATGCCATGGGAGATCTCCCCTACTCCCAGGCGCTGAAGGGCGACACGGTGCTCCACCCGGCGTACGACACGCAGCAGGCCATCTACAACGGCATGCTCGCGGATCTGGCGCAGGCGAATTCCGAGTTCGATTTCAGCGGTGCGGCCACCGGTTTCCCAAACGGGGATCTCATCTACGGTGGCAAGATGGCGAAATGGCAGAAATTCGCCAACTCGCTGCGGCTTCGCCTGGCC
>Ga0209235_1000334_pt1 | contig 23063 bp, 20 predicted proteins | sample GraSoi013_1_20cm_4_FD_185817 | JGI IMG/M metagenome (GOLD analysis project Ga0209235, IMG submission 185817) | Grasslands soil microbial communities from the Angelo Coastal Reserve, California, USA - Sample 09_25_2013_1_20cm (SPAdes) (version 2) | ecosystem: Environmental > Terrestrial > Soil >... | reverse complement strand
GAGGCGCTGGCGCGCGGGCGGGCGCTCGACCGGGAGGCGATCTACTGGATCGAGGAGCCTATTCGACACGACGACTACGCCGGGGCGGCGCGGATCGCGCGCGAGGTGGAGACGCCGATCCAGATCGGTGAGAACTTTCTCGGGACCCGAGCCATGGCGGCGGCGATCGCGGCGGGAGCGGCAGACTACGTGATGCCCGACCTTGCCCGCATTGGCGGAGTGACGGGCTGGCTGCGCGCGGCGGCGCTCGCCGACGCGGCAGGGATCGAGATGTCGTCGCATCTGTATCCGGAAGTGAGCGCGCAGCTGCTGGCCGTGACGCCGACGGCGCATTTCCTGGAGTACGTCGATTGGGCGGCGCCGATCCTCGCTCGTCCTCTCCACATTTCTGACGGACAGGCGCAGCCGGCGGAGGGTCCCGGCGTCGGCCTCGATTGGAACGACGAGGCGGTGGCGCGGTTCGCGCTCGAGTGATCGGGAAGGCTGAACCGCGCCCTCACCCGCCCTTTCGCATCGTCGCGCCCTGGTAATAGTCGAGCGCGCCGGGATGGAAGGGGATGGGCGCCGGACCTCGCAGCAAGCTCTTCTTCGCGAGCGGCCCGTCACCGCGAGATTCTGCGAGCGCCTGGGCGATAGCGTGCGCGCGCTCCCGGGCACAACTCTCGAGCACGACGAGCAAGTCACCGCCGACGACTGCCACCGCGCGCAGCGCCACCTTGCCACCATCGGCAAACCTGCCGCGCCCCTCCAGGGCCTCGAGGGCTTCGGCAGCGGGAAGCAATCCGACCTGGAGTTGGCCGCTGGTCAAGAGCTTCACCACCTCGACCGGCGACCGGGCCGCAGCCGGGACCGCTTTGGTTTCGGGCCAGCGCGCAGCGATCGCCGAAGCGACGGCGGCGGCGACGGTCAGCGCGCCCGGGCGAATCTCATCGGTCACTACGACCAGGTGCGTCGCGCGGTACGCGTACCATTGGCGGTACGGGGAGTGGCCAGGCAGGAGCGCCCCGGCCACTCCCAGGAGGGATAGAGTGACGAACCTGCGCATCATGGCTCTTCGAAGACGTCGAGCTGGAGGAAGTTCGACACCACGTAATTGGGCACGTCCACCAGGTTGCTGATGTGGAGATCGCAGGCGACGCTGCAGAGGAGGTACGCCTGCTCCGCCGTCAGCGGTCTCGGCGCGGGCGAAGTCGGCCCGCTCAGCAGCGCGATCATCTTGAGCAGCGCGTCGCGCGCAGCCAGCGTCACGTCTTCCGATTCGTTCCTGAGGGGGCGCAGGAGATGATTGGAATTCACGTCGATCCACAACTCCGGGGCCATCACCACGCCCGCGGGTTTGACCGGAATCCCCATCGTGGCGACGAAGTGCTCCGGATCGAGATCCTTGAGGACCCCGGCGACGGTGCTCTCGAATCGGGGCCAGTTGCCGAAGGCCGCGGCCTGGTGCTTGCGGACGTCGACCTTCACCGTGACGACCGCGTTCATCTCGATCGCGGTGCCGGAAACCTCGCCGTCGCCCTGCGCCCAGTGCACGTCACCGATGGAGAGCCCGCAGCCGTCGATGAAGCAGGGGAAGAGCAGCGTCGTTCCCTTCACCATCTGCTTCACGTCGGTGTTCCCCCCGTTTTCGCGCGGAGGGATGGTGCGCAGGCAGCGATCCTTCTCGCGCCCCATCGGGCCGCAGAGGCGGGCCGGCACCGCGTCGGTCGGTTCCGGAGGAAGCACGAACCCCTGTTTCGCCCGGAGCTCCTCCTCGCGGGCGAACGCGGCCTCGATCTCCGGCAGGCCCAGCTCGACGCCGATGGTGCCCGCGAATCCGTGCAGCGGCAGCCGCACGCCGGGGAGATCCCGGGAGGTCGCGTAGCGCGTTCCGTTGATCGGCGGGGCGCCCAGCTCCCAGTGCACGATGGCTGGGTCGGTGAAGACGTCCCGGAGAAAGCCGAACCCCGGCACTGCTACCGTGTACCCGAAATTGTCGGGTCCTGGACCGACGTCGATCATCGTCACGGCGAGCACGTCGCCGCGCCTGGCGCCCCTCACATGCAGCGGGCCGGTCAGCGGATGAATCAGGTTCAGGTTGGCACCCGCCACCGTCGCCCGCGTCGAGGAGCGGTTGAATGGATTGTCGAATGCGTCGCGAGTCTCGAAGATCACCGTGTCGCCGGCACTGGCCTGCGCCACCTCGGGGATGTCGGGATGCCAGCGATTGTGACAGGTGCCCAGCGGATCCTCGGCGCACGGGATGGGAACTCCGCCGGCCCCTCGCGTCACCGGGATCCGAACCGTCTTCGCAAACGAGGGCGCCGTCGCAGCGGCGACGAGCGCGGCCGTGAGCAGCACGCTCTTCATGGGTCCCTCCTCCGCGCGGGAGTCGCGCGGCCGGGCGGCGTCGTCGGAAGGAGGATTTCTCGAAGAAGGATCTTCGCCTTGGCCACCACTCAAGACGAAGCTGCGCGGCCCCATACGCCGCTGCGAGCGCGATTGTCAACCGGGGCGCAAGACCCACGCTATCCGAGCAGCACCGTGCGATCGACTGCGAAGGGCCCCTCGCCCTCGCGAAAGAGGAGCGCGATCGACGCAACCTGGAAGGCGAACGGGCGCCATCCGCCTCGCAGCTCCGCGAGCCTGTGGTCGAGCTGGGCGCGACCCGCTGCCTGACCCACGCTCAGGTGGGGTACGAAGCCGTTTTCGTGGCGGGACACTTCGTCGCAATCGGGAAACTGCGCTTGCAGCGCCGACTGGAGCTCGACGAATGGTGCCGCGGGGTCCGGGGCGAGCCACATCGTGAATCGATCCCTCCCGTGCGCGAAGAATTGCATCTTCGCGAGCGTCGCGCGAAAGCGAGGCACGGATGCGCAAGCGCGGCGAAGAATGGGATCCGCCTGATCGAACATCGTCCGCGGCCAGAACGGATAGAGCAGCGTGAGGTGCGGCATCCAGCGCTCGAAGTGCCGGTCGTAGCGCCGGCGGATCGCCTGGATGGGTTCCCACAAGTCGCGCTCCGGAATCACGACGACGGCGGCCTCGTGCGTCTTCATGGCCTTCCTCCTGCCTCGCGCGCAGATTACGTCGGCACCGGCTGATCGGGTGTGTGATGGGAGAACACAAGACCCAAGCCCGGATCGCGGCGCGAGGTGGCGGATTGAATTAGAGTGAGGCAGTGCGTGATGCTCTCCCCGCTGGCAGTGTGGCGAAGCTCTACGCGACCCTCTGGCGGCATGCGGAGGGCCGGCGCGCCAAGGTCGTGCTCTTCGTCGTCCTCCTCGTCATGGCCCAGGTGGTCAGGCTGACCATCCCCTGGTTCTTCGGCGAGGCGGTCAACGCGCTCCAGGCGCAGGGGATGGAAGGGATCACCCGCGCGCGGAATGACTTGCTCCTGATGCTCGCTGCCGTCGGCGTCGCCTGGACCATGCATGGTCCAGCGCGCATCGTAGAGCGCTTCACGGCGCTGGTGGTCCGCGAGCGGTTCGCCGACGCGCTCCACGCCAAGGCGCTTGCTCTGCCGGTGCGCTGGCACGAGCAGCACCATTCCGGAGACACGCTGCACCGGATGACGAGGGCGACGAGCTCGCTGGCTTCGTTCGCGCAGTCGCAGTTCATCTATCTGCAGAATACCGTGAGCGTCGTCGGGCCCATCGCAGCTCTCTTCCTGATCTCCCGGGCGACGGGTGCGGCGGCGATGGCCGGTTACGCGGCCATCGGCTACTTCGTCGTGCGGATCGATGCCTTCATGGTCCTGCTCGTCCGCGAAGAGAACCGCGCCGAGCGCCGGTACAACTCCGCCCTCGTCGACTGCCTGGGGAACATCGCTACCGTGCTCACGCTGCGGGTGCAGGAGCCGATGCGCAGGATGCTCCGGTCGCGGCTCCTGGCCGTCTTCGCTCCGCTGCGCCGGAACATCGTCTTCAACGAAGTGAAGTGGGGCGGCATCGACCTGCTCAACGGCGGGATGCGCACCGGCCTGGTCGCTCTCTACGCCTGGCTGGACTTTCGCCAGCGCGGGACCATCAGCGTCGGCACGGCTGTTGTCGTGCACCAGTACTCCCAGCAGGTCGGGAACGTGGTCGCGGCCATGGCGATGCACTGGAACGACCTCGTTCGGCAGAAGACCGAGGTCGCCGATGTCGACCCGATCTTCACCAGCGCCGAGCGCCGGCTGGATACCGCGGCCGTGCCGGAAGACTGGCGCGAGATCCGGGTGGAGGGCCTGCGCTTCGTCCACCCGGGAGCTGGCGCGGGGCGGCCGGCGCTCGAGGGCGTCTCGATCGAGCTGCGCCGCGGACGGCGGCTCGCGTTGATCGGCGAGAGCGGGGCGGGAAAGACCTCGCTGCTTCGCGTCCTCGCCGGGCTGGTCGACGCGGAAGCCGTGTCGATCGCGGTGGACGGAACGCCCCATCCGCGCCTGAAGCACCTGGGCGCGACTTCGCTGCTCTTGCCGCAGGATCCCGCCGTGTTCGAGTCCACCGTCCGCGAGAACGTGACCATGGGGCTGCCTTACACGCAGAGCGAGATCGAGCGCGCTTGCGAGCTGGCCGGCTTCGCGTCGGTGATCGAGCAGCTGCCGCAGGGATTCGACACGGTGATCTCCGAGCGCGGGCTCAACCTTTCGGGGGGGCAGAAGCAGCGGCTCGCTCTGGCGCGTGGGTTGCTCGCGGCGAAGGAGGTGGGACTGGTCCTCCTGGACGAGGCGACGAGCAGCGTGGACGCTTCCACCGAGGGCGAGATCTACGATCGGGTGATGTCCGCGTTCGGCGGCGCCTGCATCGTGTCGTCGGTGCACCGGCTGCACCTGCTGCGGCGATTCGACACCGTGATCGTGATGGAGGACGGCCGCGTCATCGACAGCGGCGCGCCCGACGAGGTGAAACAGCGCCGGCCCGAGCTGTTCGCGCACGCGGCGATGGAGGTCGTGGCGGAAACGCGCGCAGCTTGATAGGAAGACCCACCATGAAGCAGGCCGTCATGACCGCGCCTGGGCGGATCGAGCTCCGCGACGTCCCGGCGCCCGAGGTGGCGCCGGAGCAGGTGCTGGTCCGGATGAAGCGCATCGGCGTGTGCGGGTCGGACATCCACGTTTTCCATGGCAAGCACCCGCTGACGCCGTATCCGGTGGTCCAGGGGCACGAGGTCTCCGGCGTCGTCGAGCGCACCGGTTCGGCAGTGCGCGGGCTGAGCCCCGGCGATCCCGTCACGCTCCAGCCCCAGGTGACTTGCGGCGTCTGCTATCCCTGCCGGCACGGCGCCTACCACATCTGCGACCAGCTGAAAGTGATGGGGTTCCAGACCACCGGCGCCGCCTCCGAGCTCTTCGCGGTCGACTCCTCGAAGGTGTTGCGCTTGCCGAAGAGCATGAGCCTCGAGCAGGGGGCGATGGTCGAACCGCTCGCCGTCGCCGTCCACGCGATCGAGCGCGTCGGCGGCGCGGCCGGGAAGAAGGTGCTGGTGCTCGGGGCCGGACCGATCGGAAATCTGGTGGCGCAGGCTGCGCGAGGGCTCGGGGCGGCGGCCGTGATGATCACGGACACCAGCGAGTACCGGCTCGAGCTCGCAGCCCGCTGCGGCATCCCGCTGCGGGTGAACCCACTCAAAGTCGACCTCGCCGAGGCAGTCCGGGAGAAATTCGGGCCGGACAAAGCCGACCTCATCTTCGAGTGCGTCGGCGTGCAGAAGACCGTGGAGCAGGCTGTCGCCGTCGCACGGAAGGGCACCGACGTCGTCGTGGTCGGCGTCTTCGGCGAAAAGCCGGTGGTCGACATGGGCACCGTGCAGGATCGCGAGCTCCGCCTCGTCGGCACGCTCATGTACCAGCAGCCGGACTGGGTGAAGGCGATCTCGCTCATCGACCAGGGAAAGGTCGATCTCGCCCCGCTGGTCACGGACCGGTTCGCGTTCGCGGACTACCAGAAGGCCTACGAGTACATCGACGCGAACCGCGAGCGGGCGATGAAGGTGATGATCGTCGTCGACGCCTGAACCAGCCGACTCTGCGATAGCCTCCAGCGGTGCTCTATCGCTTCCTCGCCGACGTGGTTGTTGTCATCCACCTCGGGTTCGTCTTGTTCGTGGTCGCCGGTGGATTCCTGATCCTGCGCTGGCCTTGCATCGCCTGGATCCAGATCCCGGCGGCATTGTGGGGAATGTTCGTGGAGTGGTCCGGCTGGATCTGTCCTCTGACCCCGCTCGAGAACTGGCTGCGTGCGGAGGGTGGCGGCGCGGTATACGCGGGAAGCTTCGTCGGGCACTATCTCCTTCCCGTGCTGTACCCCGGGAGCCTCACGCGCGGCGTACAGATCCTGCTCGGCGCGACGGTTCTGGCCCTGAACTTCATCGCCTACGCGCTCGCGGTCGCTCGCTCCACCGCGTCGCGCCGTTCGTGACGTCTTCGACCGCGCCCGCCGTCAGCGCCGCTTGAAGAACTGGACGGCCCGCTCGCGGCCGCGAGCGACTTGAAGGTGCCGAGGTTCTTCCGCTTGCCGGTGCGCGGATCCTTCTTGCGCGAGTAGAGGCGGAACCCGCCCGATTTGAGCTTCCGGATCATGGCGGCAAGGTGGCCATGGTGTCCCTGTGGCGCCAGCCCGTCGCTTTCGGGGTGCTACTTTCGCGCGGCGGGCTTTCGCTTCCTCTTCGCCGTCCGTGACGTCCGGCGGCCGCGTTCCGCCGCCCCGTTTCCCGCCCGTGCAAGCTGCGCCTTGGCGTGGCTCAGCCAGTGTTGCCGGTACTCCGCCGCTCGCCGGAGGATCCGCTCGAGGACGTCCTTCCCGTTCTGGACCGTCTCCGCGTTCGCGCTGCCGCCTTCGGGCCGGATCTTCAGCTCGCTCAACCGGTTGAGCACGGGTTTCATCGCCTTGTCGGGATTGACGAAGAACTCGCTGCCGCGCACGCGCACGAAGCTCCAGCCGAGCCGCTCGAGAATGGCCTGCCTCGCCATGTCCTCGCGGAGCTGGTCGACGGCCGCCGGCTTGTCGCCATCGCATTCGATCGCCAGGCGGCGTCCTCCGCCCTCCACGACCAGATCGATGGTGTAGTAGCCGACCCGCCAGTGCGGCAGGACGCGATAACCGGCCTCGAACAGGCGGTTGTGGACCTCGTGCTCGAGCGGCGTCTCGGAGGAATCCTCTGACTGCTTCATCAGGAGCCGGACCGCTGCCGGATCCTCCGCGTGCTGGATCAGCCGGCGGCGCAGGTCCTTCGGCTTCAGATCGGCCGGATCGAGCGAGTGGACCACCCACATCTGATCGCGAGCCCGGCTCGCCGCCACGTTGAAGCGCTGCTTGAACATCGGCTCGCTGCGCAGGCGGAGCTGGTTCTCCTCGGCGCTGTCCACCACCGAGAGGAACATCACGTCGCGTTCATCGCCCTGGAACTGCGCCGCGTTGCCGCACAGCACCCGTCGCGACTCGTATTCCGCCGGCGGGAGGTGATGGAGCAAGAGGCGCTCGATCTCCAGCGCCTGGTCGTCTCCCACCAGCGAGACCACCCCGAAGCTCTTGCTCTTGTACTCGGGCTGGTCGATCGCCGCCCGGATCAAGGAGGCGATCGCCAGCGCTTCCGCCTTGTTGGTCTCGTTGATGGCGCGGCCGTTCTCCACCCGGTGCGAGATGATGTGCGGCTTCAGCGTCGCCTTGCTCGGGTCGCGCAAGGGCCGGATCCTTCCCCCGTAGCAGAGGTGATTGCTGAACTCGATGATCTCCGGGACGCAGCGGAAGTGCTCGGTGAGGCAGATGGCGCCGCCGAACGACTGGCGCGCGAGATCGTAGACGGAGATCTGGCCGTCGTAGAGCACCGAGTTCGGGATGTCCTCGAGATGCTCGTCGATGAGCTGCTGGACCACGGCCACGTCCTGACCCACCGCGGACGGGCTCACCTGCTCGTGATCCCCGACCACCACGACCCGACGCGCCATGTAGAACGGGATCAGGGCCATCACGTCGGCCTGGCTCGCCTCGTCGGTGATCACGACGTCGAAGCGCGTGGTCGGCTCGAAGGTTTCCACCGCGCGCGCCAGCGGCATGATCCAGACGGGGACGGCCGAGCGGCACTCGGTCATCTTCTGGCTCGCCTCGACGATCAGGCGGGGAACGCGCTTTCCCATCCCCTTGCCGATCCGGCGGACCATGTCGAGCCAACCGACCAGCGCCTGTTGCTGCTGGGACGTCGTGCGCCGCACTTGCGCTCCCCAGGCGCGGCGCTCGATCAGCTCGGCCGTGACCCTTCTCAGCTCGGGGCCCAGCCGGTCAATCTCCTTCTGTAGCGCCGGGAGCGAGGCCCTCCCTCTCCGCTCGAGCTCGTCGTGCAGCTGCCGCCAGAGCCATGCGGCTTGAGGGTCACCCGGCGGAGTCGGTCCGTCGTGCGGCGCGCGGCGTTCGTGGATCGCTTGCGCCCAGTCCGGCGCGAACGACTGCAAGGCGGCTAGCAGGTCGCGTCGCGTCGTGGCGGTCTTCCTCTGGCCATCGAGCTGGACCAACCGTTGGTACGCGTCGCGGTAATCCGACGGCGTGAGCCGCTCGGCGGCGCGCGCGAGCTTCGCGAGCACCGGCGCCGGCGTTGCGTCTTTCGGGACCGTCAGCGCCGACCGCAGCTGCTGAAGCTGCGCATCCACCTCGCTGAAGCGCGCCATGTCCATGCGCGCCTGGAAGGCTTGAGGCAGCTGGACGCTGACCAACTCCTTGAGCCGGTGCAACAGGGCCGCGGCGTCGCCCCGCTGCTCGCCGAAAAACTCGCGCCAGAGGAATCCCCGCTCTTTCAGCTCGTTCTCGACCGGCTGCCATTCCTCGGCGTGCCAGCAGAGGCAGCGGCGGATCTCCTTCGCGAATTGAGCAGCGCCCTCCAGCGGCTTTTCCGAGAGCGCCGCCCAGGCGGGCGCGCCCTGCGGGACCATCTGCCGGTCCCATCTTCCTTCGAGATCCCGCCGCATGATCGCCAGCAGGATGTGCGCGCGCAGCGCCTGGAAGTGAGCGGCGCTCTTCGGTTCGCCCGACGCGACCTTGGTTTCGCCGATGAAGCGCTTCCACGCGCCGTGGGTCAGCAGGGCCAGCTTGCCGACGCTCTTGTTCTTCTTGAAGTAGGCGAGGATCTCCTCGGTAATCTGGAGTTGCTCCTCGAGCGGGATGCTCCCGGAGAGCGCCGGAGCATGGCGCAGCGCGCTCTCCTTCGCGTCGGCGGTCTGCTCGATCAGCTGGTCGAGCATCTTCACCAGCTCGTCCCACTCGACGCGCGCGGTCCCTCCTTCGTTGCCGGCCGCCACGGCGCCGATCTTCCAGCGCCGTTCCCGATCGAGCACTTCGACCGCCTTCACCGCCTTCGCCAGCAGCTTGTCCAGCGCCGCGGTCATCGGTTCATCCAGCGGCGCCTTCCACAGCTCCGGGCGGTAATTCCGGCTCGCCTTGGACAGCCGGTCATGTTCCCCGGCGATCTTCTCGAACTCATCCGGCGGGACCAGCGCCTTCAGTTCGGGAAGAAGCCGGGCCAGCTCCGCCTCGTCCTCGGCGCTCAGCGCCTCCGTGCTCGCGTACAGCTCGCCGATCTCCGCCGCCGACAACGGCAGCGGCGCTCCCGGCTGGATGGAGCCGGGGATCCAGGCCTGGGACTGCGCCTCGGCGGCGACCTTGCGGGCGGCCTCGATCGGAGAGAGCTTCGTCTTGAGGAAGACGACGTCCCGGTACTCGTCAGCCCGGGCTTCGAACAGCTCCTGCCGGTGCTTGCGCAATTGGGCGAGGAGCTCCGAGCGCTGCGCGGCGAGCTGCTCCGCCTCTGCGTCGAGCTTCTTCGGATTGCCGGTGGTGAGGCGCTCGATGATGGTGGACACCGCGCCCTCGAGCTGACTGCGGCTCTCGATGTCGCTTTCCAGCACGCTGACCGTGAGCGGCCGCAGCTTCTCCACCACGTGGTCGCGCAGGACGCGAAGCGCCTTGGTGGTGTGGCTCGTGACCAGAACGCTCTGGCCCTGGGCGAGCAGGTGGCCGATGAGGTTGGCGATGGTGTGCGTCTTGCCCGTGCCCGGAGGACCCTGGACGAGGACGCATCCCTCGCGCTCCAGGCGCACCGCGATCCGGATCTGCTCGGGGTTGGCGGGCTTGCTGAGGAGGACTTCTTCCGGCTCATCGCCCGGTTCGAAGCTCTCGGCCTTCTCGTCCTCCTCGGGCGGCGGATCGAGACCGACGATCTTGAGGAGCGCCAGCGGCAGATCCTGCCGGACCGCGAGATCGTCGAGCGTTCCCTCGATGGCGGTGGCGAAGCCCAAGGTCCGCGTACGGAGGAAGAGCACGGGCGCGCGGCCGATCTTCGGGTCCTCGGACTCCTTCTGCGGAGGCCCTTCGGCGAACTGCCCGCGCGGCGAGAGCTGCACGACGAAGCGGCGGAGGAACTCGAGCGTGTCGGTCCCGCCCAGCGGGTGGAATCCGCCGCGATCCAGCTCCTCGCGGCAGCGCGCCAGCACTTTCGGTTCGATGTCCGGCATGGAGCGGAAGAGGGCCGAGTACAGCTCCACTTCCTTTCCGGTCTCGATGAGGGTGAACTCGGGCACGCTCGGATCGAAGGCGAGCTGGATCCGCTGCAGCAAGATGGGATGGTAGATGCTGCCGTCGAGCCGCTTCCAGCTGAGGATGCCGTCGCCAAGCACGAGCTCGATGTGCTCGGCCTCGCGCTCGATGCGGCCGTACAGCTCGTAGAGCTGCTCGAAGACCTTCATGGTCGCGCGCGCCGGGCGCTCGGTGGCGGCCCAGTTCTGCTGCTGCGTCTTCCAGCGCTCGTAGGCTTCGACGCGTCGAGGCTCCGCGTCGAAGCGCAGAGGCTCCGCGCCGTTCGCTTTCATCTCGTAGACGGTGACTTCCGCGTCCGGATCCTCCCAGTCGCCCTCCAGCCAGTCGACGATCGGCAGCGGCGGCTGCGGCGCCTGGGTGAACGTCGGCCGCGCTACCTTGAGAACGAAGTCGGCTTCTTCGTGCCCGTTCGAGAACCGCCGCTGGATCCCGGGGTGGTCGGGCAGGTGGCGGAACCAGAGTGTCCAAGGCTGTTCCGACAGATCCCGCTTGGCCGGGTTGCGGTGCTCGTTCAGCGCCTTGAGATAGCGGAATACCCGCGCGATCCGCTCGCGGCCATGCTGTTGCGACTTCGCGTCCGACATATCCCCTCGCGTTCGGAGACTGCGCGTTGACCCGAAGGAGACAGCTTGCCCTCGAAGCGGGCTGCTCCGCTAGGAATCGATCACCCACAGCGGAAGGAGTGGAGGCGCGGCTCCTACCCGGGGACCTGCGCGTCATCATTACAGCGCCGATGTGCGCAGGTCGCGCAGTGGACGGGGCGAGCAGCCGTACTAGTGTGGCGCGGACCACTTCAATGCTGACCAAGAGCCTCCGGCAGTGTCACGCATGTCGTCTGACTTGGTTTCCAACTGGGGGAGCCGGAGCGGCGTGTCCTGCGTGCGGAGGAACGAGGGTCGGCGGAACGCTCGAGCTGTTCCACGTCGGGATCGCGCTCATCGCGCTGGGCGCGATCGGCTGGTGGCTCCGGCACGGGCCGTTCAGCGAGAGCCTGGGAGTCGCGGGTCCCGCGGTGATCCAGGCGAAGGAGTTCACCGCGAACGTGGAACGCGGACCCTCCCAAGGACAGCCGGTGACGCTTCACCGTGGGGAGGAAGTCACCGTCGTCAAGCGCGAGGAGCGCCGGGTGCTGGTGAAGGACCGGCGTGGCAACCAGGTCTACGTCTCTTCCAAGAAGATCAAATCCGCAAAAGTCAAACGACGCCAGAAGAAGGCGAAAACGAGGAGCAAGCATGTACAGCGCTGAGATCAGCCGCAAGAACCCGGGGTGTTTCATCTTCCTTTTGGACCAGTCGGCCTCGATGGAGGATCCATTCGGTGGCAGCAGCGAGCGGCGAAAGGCCGACGAGCTGGCGACGATCATCAACAAGCTCATCCACAACCTCTCCATCCGCTGCGCCAAGGGCGATTCCATCTACGACTACTTCCACGTGGCCGTGATCGGCTACGGGCAGGACACGGTGGTGAAATCGGCCTTCGACGGACCGCTGACCGGCAAGGACCTGATCCCGATCAGCGAGCTCGCCAACAACCCGCTCCGCATCGAGGACCGCGTGAAGAAGCAGGACGACGGCAACGGCGGGCTGGTGGAGCAGTCGGTGAAGTTCCCCCTCTGGTTCGAGGCCAAGCACGCGGGCGGGACGCCGATGAGCTCCGCGTTCAAGATGGGGGCGGAGATGGTGCAGAGATGGGTCGCCGAGCACCCGAAGGGGTTTCCCCCGATCGTGATCAACATCACCGACGGGGAAGCGACCGACGGCGATCCGGTCCCGGAGGCGAAGGCGCTCTGCTCGCTGGGGAGCGACGACGGCGCCACCCTGGTCTTCAACATCCACCTCTCCTCGGCCGCGGGCAATCCCATCGAGCTGCCGGCGAGCGACGAAGGCCTGCCGGACAAGTTCGCCAAGCAGCTCTTCGAGATGTCCAGCAGCCTGACGCCGTTCATGATCGGGCGCGCCAAGGAGCTGGGGATGCCGGCGGGCGACGGAGCGCGCGGGTTCGTCTTCAATGCGCAACCCGTGCAGGTGATCCAGTTCCTCGACATCGGAACCCGTCCCGCGAACCTCCGGTGATCGACGCTCTTCACCCGAACGGCGCGGCGCCGTTCTCGGTGGAGGCGTTCTCCTGCCAGAAGGCGGGGAACGCCCGAACCGAGTACGAAGACGCGTGGGCGATCCGTGGCTCGGACTCGCCCACGCGCTGCCGCGTCGCGGTCGCCGACGGCGCCACCGAGAGCAGCTTTTCCGCGCTCTGGGCGGCGCTGCTCGTCGAGAGCTTCGTGCGGGGGCGGGTACACGGGCCCGATTTCTTCGGCCGGCTTGGCGCCATTCGACGGCTGTGGCGGCGGAAGATCCGGGGCCGTCCGCTGCCCTGGTATGCGGCGGAGAAAGCGCGCCGGGGCGCGTATGCGGCGTTCGTCGGCGCATCGCTGAACGCGGTGAACCGGGGGTGGCGCGCGGTGGCGATCGGCGACTGCTGCTTGCTGCATGTGACGGGCAACCGGGAGCTCGCGAAGGCCTTTCCCTTGAGCCACTCCGAAGAATTCGGCTCGAGCCCGTTCCTGGTCGGGTCCATGACGAAATCGGATGACGATCCGCTTCCGCACGTGCGGGTGAGCGAGGGGGTCCTGGAGCCGGACGACGTCCTCTTCTTCGCTTCCGATGCGCTGTCGGCGTGGCTGCTGCGGCGCGCGGAGAAGGGCGAGCCCGCCTGGGAAGCCATCGGTCCGGAGGGGATCCGGACGCGAGAGGACTTCGAGGCGCTGGTGGCGCAGGCGCGCGACGAGGGGACGCGCAACGACGACATGACCCTGGTTCGGCTCATGCGGCGCGCGGACCGGGAGAAGGGCGCGAGCTAGCGATGGCCACCTGGCCCGATCTCACCGAGTACCACGAAGCGATGCAATCGCCGCAGCGATCGCTCGGCGATCCCGAGCTGCAGAAGGCGCAGATCGACAAGGACCGCTTCGGGATGCCCAAGCCGGCCACCGGCGGCAATGCCGTCGTGTACAAGGCCACGGTGGGGCAGAACGCCTGGGCGGTGCGGTGCTTTCTGCGGCCGATCTCGGACCACGCCGAGCGGTACGCAGCCATCTCCAAGCACTTGCAGAAGAACCGCTCCGCGCACAGCACCGAGTTCGTCTATCTGGCCGATGGCCTGCGGATCAAAGGCGGCACCTTCCCCATCGTGAAGATGGCGTGGGTGCAGGGGCTGCACCTCGATCGGTGCGTCGAGGGGCTATTGGACAAGCCCCGGGAGCTGGCGGCGCTGCGGGAGAAGTTCCGGACGCTGGTGAAAGACATCGAGCACGCGAAGTTCGCGCACGGCGACCTCCAGCACGGAAACATCCTCGTCACCGGCAGGGATCTTCTGCTCATCGACTACGACGGCATGTGGGTGCCGGCGTTGATCGGGCGGCAGGCCACCGAGATCGGGCATCGGGCCTATCAGCACCCGAAGCGCGGCATGACCGATTACGGTCCGCATCTGGACCGGTTTTCCGCGCTGGTGTTCTACTTGTCGCTGCGGGCGTTGGAGATCGATCGCAAGCTCTGGGACACGTACTACACGGGCGACAACCTTCTCTTCGTGCGCGAGGATTTCAACGAGGTGGGGAGGAGCCCCGTCTGGGGGGATCTCGCGGCGCTCAAGAATGCCGAAGTGACCTATCTGGCCGGCATCCTGGCCGCGATGGTGGGACGGCCGGTGAAGGATCTGCCGCGCCTGGAAGCGGTGCTCTCGCAGTCGGCGGGGCTCAGGCCGCTCGAGTTCAAGCCGGTCGCCCGGGCTCCGGAGAAGCCGAAGTGGAGCGGGAAGCCGTCGAAGAGCGGAAGCGCAGCGGACCTCGCGTCGCAGTGGAAGGTGGTGTGGTCCCGGCCGGGGGAGAAGATCGAGACGCGCTGGAAGAAGGAAGTGAAGGACGGGCCGGTGGAGGTGGAGAGCGAAGTCGAGGTCATGGCTCCCAATCCGTTTCCCCTCGCGATGATCACGGTGGGCGGGCTCGCTGCGGGCGTCCTGATCGGGGTCTCGGTCTCGCCCGAGCTTGGATTGGTCGCCGCGGGTGGCGGCCTGATCTTCACGCGCGGGATGTCGAAGGTGCAGAAGAAGAGGGTCAAGCACATCGCCATCCGGCCGGTCGAGCAGCAGGTGCTGGAGCAGCTCAAGGTGGCCGTGGCTGGGCACAAGTCGGCCGTGACGTCGCTGCAATGCAGTGCGGACGGCAGGCGTCTCGCGGTGGTGACGAAGTTTGGCGAGTGCGCTTTGTGGGAGCTGGACACGGACGGTTACAAGGTCAGCGCCGTTCGCCTGCCGCCGTTCGAGCAGTCGGCCCTGGCATCGGGCACGCCGAAAGCGGCGGTGGTCACCGATAAAGCCGCTCTGGCGGCGGATCTGGCTTCCGGTTTGAAAGTGGAGTTCCCGGTGGACAGCTCGAACCGCGCCTCGGCGGCGGCGATGACGGCGGACGGCGCGAAGATCGCTCTCGGCCAGCAACTGGGACAGGTGCACGTCGTGGAAGTGATGACGAAGAAGACGCTCATCCAGATCGCTGGAATGAGCTCGCGCGTGACCGCCCTCGCCTTCTCGGAGGACGGGGCATTTCTCGGCATCGGATGGGCCACCGGGATGGTGCAGATCCATCGGCTGACCCCCAAGGCGGAGAAGGTCGGGGAGGGGACCCAGCACCGGACTGCGGTGACGGCGCTGGCTGCCGCGGCGAAGGGACAAGCTTTCGCCTCGGCCGACGACTCCGGCCAGGTGGTCATCTGGGGAAAGAACGGGCAGAGGCAAGCGGCCGCGAACGCGGGAGGTCGTGGCGTGAAGTCGCTGCTGTTCCTGGGCGAGCAGGCGGTCGCGGCCGGTTGCGGTGACGGGACGGTGAAGATTTTGAACCCGTCCAGCGGGGCGGTCCTCGCGACACATAATGTGGGGGCGGCCGGGGTCACGGCGCTGGCGTTCGCGAAGGAAAAGATGGCGCTCGCGGTGGGGACCCAGTCCGGCCAGGTGACGCTGCTCGCGCTGGAGGCGTGAGAGCCCCCCACATTTCACCACGCAAGTACCCGGTTGGCCGCGCCTTTTTTCCAGGCGATCCGCTCCGGCGCGCCTGTACGGCCGGGCTGGTTCAACCGGTTGAACTGGGAAGGGGCCAAGCCGGTTCAACCGGTTGAACTGGACTGCGCCGTGCTGGTTCAACCGGTTGAACCGGACCGTATCGAGTTGGCTCACCCGGGTGAACCGGGCCCCGGCGCAGCCGTCGCCTGTGGCGCGAGCGCTATGGGCGATAAGCCCCGGCTCGGCGCCCAGGCCGGTCCGTCGACGCGCTCGAGTTACGAAGCATCGGCGGCGCGGTGGACGCGGAGTTGCGAGCGACCGGGGGCGACCTCGACTGCAACAGCGCGCCGACTGTGGCCAGCTCGGAGAGCGTGTACGCCGTCGCGAGCACCCAGATGAGGACGAGGATCATGGGACGCACCCAGAGCCTGATCTGCACGGAAATCCTCCTTCCCGTTTTGGACCCGCCTGTTTTGATGCCGCCGCGGCACGCCCGCCAGTCGATCTGGGGCGCCTCGGGCAGTTGAGATCCGCTGCGGATCGGACGATCCTCCAAGGATCATGCTGCGCTCGGACCTCGGACGCCTCAGCTCCATCCAACGGACCGCGAAGCTCATCGCCGCACTGCTCGCCGGACGCGATCTGACCCGCTCCGAAGCGACGGCCCTGCTCGGAGTACGCGTCGCCGCGGTCGATCGGCAGCTCGAAGCGATCGGCCGGCACGTCCCGCTCGTGCGCGAGCGGAGGAAAGGACAGGTTCACGTCCGCATCGACCGCTCGAAGATCGCCGGCGGGGCGGAGCGCGTCCCCGTCGCCACGATGATCGCCGCCTGTGTGGGCGCGAGCCTGGCCAAGCTCTTCGAGGGGACGACCTACGAGAAGGGCATGCACGATCTAGTGCAGTACGTCAGCAGGGAAGCCGTCCATCCCGAGCGGTTCCAGGACTCGCGGCGTCAATTCGTGTTCCTCGTCCGCGGCGGCGAAAAGGCGCTCCCAGAGAAGGAGGACGTCCTCGAAGAAGTGGTCGACGCGCTCCAGCGCCGCCGCGGCCTGCAGATCAGGTACCGGGACTTCGTCGGCGCGCGCAAATCGGTGCGCATCGAGCCGTTGTCGCTCGCCGTCTACGATCATCAGCTCTACGTCATCGGGCGGCCTCGCGGCGGCCCGACGCACGCCTATCGCTTCTCCCGGATCGAGACGGCGGAGACCGTGGGCGGCACCTTCCCGTACCCGGACAAGGACAGCTACGACCCGGAGCGCGTCTTCGCCGACAGCTTCGGCATCATCGTCGACGATAAATACCCCATCGAGCAGATCGAGATGAGCCTGGCGCCGCGCTGGACATCGTACGTCCGCAGCCACCGCTGGCACCGTTCGCAGGAGTCGTTCGTGCATTCGGGAAGGGTGCACGTGCGCCTGCGGGTGAGGGTCTGCCCCGAGCTGGTCAGCTGGATCCTCGGGTTCGGTCCCGACGCCCACGTGATCGGTCCACCGCGATTGAAGCGGCAGATCGGCCGCCTCGCGCAGCGGATGGCACGGACGCACCGCGCGAAGGGCACCGCCTGAAACCCAATTGATGCAGCCGGGCGTGGCCTACTTCTCCTTCACGATCTTGCCGAGCAGTTGCTGGGCGTAGTCCTTGTCCCATACGGCGATGTTCTTCCGCGCCGAAACCTCCGTCTTCGTGGTCTGGCCGCCGCCCTGCCGCTCCATCGAGACGGTGATATCGAGACCCCCCTTGGTGCCCTTGATCTCGCGCTTGTCACCGCTGTTCTCGATCTGCGACCCGGACACCGGGATGCCCTCCGCAGCGAAGACGGCGCGGGCGCGCCTTTCCACATCCGCGACCGAGCCTTCCACGATGGATTCCGCGCCACGGCTGGTGAAATAGACTCCGGTTCCCGCGCCTGCGGCCGCAGCCCCCGCGGCCAGACAGCCGGGCAATCCGGCAGCGAGAGCGATCACCAAAGCGCAGCAGACCCGCCAATTCGACGTGGATTCCATGTCGTTGAAGCTAAGCAATCCGTCTGCCGGACGCGACCTATTTCAGTTGTACAGGTCCAGGTCTCCTCGCCGCCGCGCCTTTGCCGACGCTCCGCACCGCGGTTCCTGGGGCGGAGGAGGGACCTCCTTTCGGCGCACCAGCTTGACGTTCGCTCGGTCCAAGCGATGGGTTGGTCCGGTCGCCCGACCACCGGAACCGGCGGCAAGTACACGCGCCGCGAGACTCTCCTGCCGCGCTGGTTCAACCGGTTGAACCGAGTCCCGATTCATCTTCAGGAAGAACGCAGACCTGCGCGCGATGCCGCGCCGCAATGGAACCACCCTGGCGCCGTCGCCCAGGACCAGTTATGCGTGCGCCCACCATGGCCTGGGACATTCGCGGCAAGAGGGTGGTGGTGACGGGCGCCACGAGCGGGATCGGTCTCGAGGCTGCGCGCAGCCTGGCGAGACAAGGCGCCAAGGTGGTGCTGGTCGGGCGCGAGCCCGCGAAGACGGCCCGCTGCCTCGCGGACGTCCGTGCCAGCGCGCCTGGCGCGGAAGCGTCGTCGCTGCTCTGCGACTTCTCCCGGCAGAAGGAGGTGCGGCGCTTCGCGGACGAGGTGCTCCGGAGCTTCGATCGCATCGACGCCCTGGTGAACAACGCCGGCACGGTGCTCAAGACCCGCACCCTGACCGAGGACGGGATCGAGGCCACCTTCGCCGTAAACCACCTCGGCTACTTCCTTCTCACCCAGCTCCTGCTCGAGCGGATCATCCAGAGCGCTCCGGCGCGCATCGTGAATGTCGCTTCCATCGCCCATCGCCGGGCGACGATGGACTTCGACGATCTCTTCTTCGAGCGCGGTTATTTGCTGATGAAGGCGTACGGCCGCTCCAAGCTGGGCAACGTGCTGTACACGCGACTGCTCGCGCAGAAGCTCGCCGGCACCGGCGTGACGGTGAACTGCCTCCATCCCGGGATCGTCGATACCGCCATCTGGTCCGGCACCCCGGCCTGGATGAAACCGCTCATCGCCGTCTTGCGGCGGTTCGCGTTCATCTCCGCCGAGGAAGGCGGCCGGCGGATCGTGCAGCTCGTGGCGAGCCCCGAGCTGTCCGGCACCACCGGCCAGTATTTCGAGAACGGCAGGATCGTCGATCCGGCGCCGCTCGCCCGGGACGATGGGCTCGCGCGACGGCTCTGGCAGGAGAGCGAACGACTCACCGGGTTGAAACCGGGCGCCCGGGAAACGACCGCGCAAGGGCCGGCCGCAGCGACCGGATTGTAGAGGCGCCCGCCGCGGCCGTCAGTGCACGGCGGCCGCCGCTTCCTTGCCGCGGGCGCCGTTGACGCGCGAGAACGAGAGCACGTCGTTCGACGCGCTCGCGTCCACGCGGATGGTGTCGCCGGGCCGGAAGTCACCCTGCAGCACTTTGATCGCCAGCGGATCGAGCACCATGCGCTGCAGCGCGCGCTTCAGCGGCCGCGCGCCGTACACCGGATCGTAGCCCGCCTTCCCCACGGCTTGCTTCGCCCGATCGGTCAGCTCCAGCTTGAGCTGCTTGTCGGAGAGCAGCTTGGAGAGACGTCCGAGCTGGATCTCGACGATCTTCGCCAGCTCGTCACGACCGAGGCTGTGGAAGACGACGATTTCGTCGATGCGGTTCAGCAGCTCCGGCCGCAGCTCCGCGCGGATCGCCTCCCGCACCCGCTTCTCTTCCTGCTCGTGCTCCCCGCCGGTCAGGTGCTGCGACCCGAGGTTGGAGGTGAGGATGATGACGGTGTTGCGGAAGTCGACCGTGCGGCCCTGGCCGTCGGTCAGCCTTCCGTCGTCGAGGATCTGCAGCAGCACGTTGAAGACGTCGCGGTGCGCCTTCTCGATCTCGTCGAACAGCACCACCGTGTACGGCCGCCTGCGCACCGCCTCGGTGAGCTGGCCGCCCTCGTCGTAGCCGACGTAGCCGGGAGGAGCGCCGATGAGCCGGGCCACGGAGTGCTTCTCCATGTACTCGCTCATGTCGAGCCGCACCATCGCCTGCTCGTCGTCGAAGAGGAACTCCGCCAGCGCCCGCGCCAGCTCGGTCTTTCCCACCCCGGTCGGGCCGGCGAAGAGGAAGCTGCCGATGGGCCGATTCGGATCCTGCAGCCCGCTGCGCGCCCGCCGGACCGCGTTGGAGACGGCGCGCACCGCCTCCTCCTGTCCGATCACGCGCTCGCGCAGCCGCTCCTCCATGTGGACGAGCTTCTGCATCTCCGCCTCCATCAGCTTGGAGACGGGAATCCCCGTCCACTTCGAGACGACGTGCGCGATGTCCTCGGCGTCCACCTCTTCCTTCAGCATCCGCCGCTGCGCCTGAAGCTCGTTGAGCTTCTTGTTCTGAGTGTCCAGCTCCTTCTGCAGGCCGGGCAGCGTGCCGTACTTGAGCTCCGCGGCGCGCCCCAGATCGCCCTTGCGCTCCGCTTCCGCCATCTGCTGGTTCGCGTCCTCGATCTTCGCCTTCACCTCGCGGATGCGCTGGATGGCCTTCTTCTCGTTCTCCCAGTGCGCCTTGAGCGTGCTCATCTCCTCGTTGAGGCGAGCGATCTCGCGGCTGATCTCGTCGAGGCGGCCCTTGGAGAGCGGGTCGGTCTCCTTCTTGAGCGCCTGCTCCTCGATCTGCAGCTGCATCAGCTTGCGGCGTACCTCGTCCATCTCCGCCGGCATGGAGTCGATCTCCATGCGCAGGCGCGAGGCGGCTTCATCGATCAGGTCGATGGCCTTGTCCGGGAGGAAGCGGTCGCTGATGTAGCGGTTCGAGAGCGTCGCTGCGGCGACGATGGCGCTGTCCTGGATGCGCACGCCGTGGTGCACCTCGTAGCGTTCCTTGAGTCCGCGGAGGATGGAGATGGTGTCTTCGACGCTCGGCTCTCCGACCATCACCGGCTGGAAGCGCCGCTCGAGCGCGGGGTCCTTCTCGATGTGCTTGCGGTACTCGTTGACGGTGGTCGCGCCGATGCAGTGCAGCTCGCCGCGCGCCAGCGCCGGCTTCAACATGTTGCCGGCGTCCATGGCGCCTTCCGCGGCGCCGGCGCCCACGATGGTGTGCAGCTCGTCGATGAAGAGGATCACCTGGCCCTCGGAAGCGGTGACTTCCTTGAGCACGGCCTTCAGCCGCTCCTCGAACTCGCCGCGGAACTTCGTGCCGGCGATGAGCTGGCCCATGTCCAGGGCGACGATGCGCTTGTCCTTGAGCCCTTCGGGAACGTCGCCGTCCACCACCCGGCGCGCGAGCCCTTCCACGATGGCGGTCTTGCCGACGCCAGGGTCGCCGATGAGGACCGGATTGTTCTTGGTGCGCCGGGAGAGGACCTGGATCACGCGGCGGATCTCCTCGTCGCGACCGATCACGGGGTCGAGCTTGCCCTTGCGAGCGCGGTCGGTGAGATCGATGGCGTACTTCTCCAGCGCGCGGTACTGGGACTCCGGATCGTTGGAGGTGATCCGCTGCGAGCCGCGCACCGCGGCGAGCGCCTGCGCGATGCGATCGCGCGTGACCCCCACGCTCTTGAGCGCCTCCGCCGCCGCGCCGCGCTTCTCGGCGACGAGCGCGAGCAGCATGTGCTCGGTGGAGACGTACTCGTCCTTCATCTTGCGGGCCTCTTCCTCGGCCGCGTCCAGGACTTTCAGTGCGCGCTGCGAGAGGTGACCCCCTTCGCCGCCGTGCACCTGTGCCACCTTCCGCAGCTCGTCCTCGAGGCGCTGCTGGAGCAGGCGCGGCTCGACTCCGACGCGCTGGAGCAGCGGAGGGACCAACCCGTCCTGCTGCTGGAGCAAGGCAGCGAGGAGGTGCTCGGGGAGGATCTCCTGGTGATCGCGCTTGCGAGCGATCGCCTGGGCCTCCTGCAGGGCCTCCTGGGCCTTGACCGTAAACTTGTCGAGTTTCATGGCGCCAAGGTAACGCAGCGACGCGCTGTGGCAAGGCGCGCGCCGAGGCCGGTTTCGACTCGTCCCGGGACGAGCTGGGCCCTAGGCGCCCCTCATCGCCCGCTCAGCGAACCAGAGGTCGTACCTCGTCTGAAGATTCATCCAGAACTCGGCGGTGGTCTCAAAGAATCTGGCAAGGAGAATGGCCGTCTCCGGAGTCACACCTCGCTTGCCATTGATCAGCGAGTTCACGCGCTGAAGCGGAATCCTCAGCTTTTCCGACAACGCGACCTGCGTCATCTCGCGCGGCTTCAGGAACTCTTCGAGAAGGATCTCGCCGGGATGAGTCGGTGGGCGGTTCTTGGGCAGCATGAGAGGGTCTCCTCAGTGGTAATCCACGATCCGGACTTCATCGGCGTTCCCGTTCGCGAATCTGAAGATCACCCTGTACTGCTCGTTCACGCGGATGCTCCAGAACCCCGCCGAGTCCCCTTTCAGCTTCTCCAAATGGTTCGAGGGGGGAGCCCTGAGGTCCATCAGATCCCGGGCCGCATCCAGCATGTCCAACTTTCTGTGGGCGACCCTCCACAGTTCCTTGGGGATGGAACGCGCCTCCTTCGAATCGGTGCCGTCGAACACGTCGCGAGTGGCCTTGTCTCCAAAGCTCGCGATCACGCATCTGAGTATACGGATTGCACGGATGCCGTGCAAGCGTGAAACAGCACGTACCCTTGGCCACCCGCTCGCTGTGGTATCCGGCTTTCATGGACGAGTTGGCTGCCGTACTGGCGCAGGCGCGGGCGGCGCTCAAGTCGGGCGAGACGCAGACCGCTGTGCGGCTGTACCGGCGCGCGCAGGAATTGTCGCCGCGCGATCCGGAAATCCCGCACGAGCGCGGAATCGCCTTGCTGGAGACGGGCGAGGTCGGGTTGGCGGCCGTCGCGCAGGCGGAAGCGCTCGCACTTGATCCGGCACATATTGGCGCGCGCGCGCAGCGGGCGGCGGCGCTCGAAGCGCTCGGCGACGATGAGGGCGCCGCGCGCGAGTTGCGCGAGCTCTTGTCTCGAATCGGTCCGCAGCCGGCGCTGTCCGCGCGGCTCTCGGCGCTCGAGCAGTCCGCGAAGCGCGCTGCCTCGCGGCGGCTGCTGGGCGCACCTCTGGCGCGGCTTGAAGCGAGTCCGCTGGTCGGCTCTGCTCTAGCGCGCAACATTGCGAATCCATTGACGTTTCGGTCGCCCTTCGCGGAGCTTGGAGCGCAATTGCGAAGCGACGCCATCGCAGGCCTCGACTTCGTCTTCGACTCGATGGACGTGTCGTTGGGTCGCAGCGACGTGAGCTACGGGGGCACTACTGAGGACGAGCACGGCCGCCGCGTTCCACTCGACGAGTTCACCGCGGCCGGGATTGTCTTCCTCAGCGAAGCGCTCGGGATCGAGACCCTCCGGGCGCGGCGCATGCTCTCGTTCCTGCTAGCTCCGGAATGCGGGCTCGGTCCGCACCGCTTCGCCGGTGTTCAGGTCGGCTGGACCATTTCGGCCTCGGACGGCGCGCGCCACTATGGGCTCTTCGCCAGGCTCTGACGGCTCGC
>Ga0209235_1000333_pt1 | contig 23068 bp, 26 predicted proteins | sample GraSoi013_1_20cm_4_FD_185817 | JGI IMG/M metagenome (GOLD analysis project Ga0209235, IMG submission 185817) | Grasslands soil microbial communities from the Angelo Coastal Reserve, California, USA - Sample 09_25_2013_1_20cm (SPAdes) (version 2) | ecosystem: Environmental > Terrestrial > Soil >... | reverse complement strand
CATCTGTTCGAGGCTCTTGGCGATTACCCGGTTTCCGACCACGTGCATCGGACCCTCGATGCCCACTTCTTTCGCGACCCGCCGATCTAGAACCGCCAAAAGCAATTGTCGTATGATCATCCAGTATATCCTGTCAGCCTCCTCCTCCATATGCAGCACCTCATCCGCCATAGCCATTCGACCCTCGACGACAGACTTGACCGCCTGTTCAAGCATCGAGCTCAGAATAATCTGCAGCCTCCGCATCAACCCATAGATCGGAAACTTGGTCGGGTCCACAAAACTCTGCAGTGTGACCGACTTCAAGGTCTGCTCTACGATGCCCAGACCCGTCAATCGTCTGCTAACACCCCGGACCTCCTCGAGATGGCGGGACGAGAGCTCCTTCTTCGAAGTGATCTGGATCGTATCATGCCCCGTCAGATAGTTCGCGGTGATAATCCTGGTCAAGAGGTTCGGACCGTCACAGAGGTCGGCGTCTATCATGTACCGATGGTTCTCCCGTTCCTTCGTCAGGCCCGGGTAGACGGTGATGCCCCCGTCAGATTCTCGTCTGAAAGTGACGATGTCGCCCTGTTTGAGGCCGACCTCTTCAACCCAGTCTTTCGGGAGAGAGACGATGAGGGTTGAGTATCCGACTTTCTGGACTTTTCGGGCCTCCATCATGAGAGACATAGTGTATACCTTCTATACGAACGAGAAGAAGAAAGTCGGATATATACTTGAGCTTCTGGGTATGTTATTTCTATACCTTGCGGAGGAGATATATGTGTCCGCGAGGCTCCCGATTTACGAACGACTGTCTCTTACGTCTTCCAAAGCGTGCGTGGAAGGTTCGGCATGAGGTTGCCGGGGCGCGGGGAGGTATTGACGGCAGCCACCGGGTGATATGTTGGCGTGTCAAGCCGGGACGCGTAGGCGGCGAGTGCGAGCGCCCAGAGCCGGTCGTCGTGTGTACCGCTCGGGTTTGAGAACTGTGTCTGGCCTGTTTTTGTCAGCTGGAATCGTTCCGCGTTCATCTCGTTTATCAACTCGGGATCGTATGCGATGTGGAGCCGTCCTTCTTCCATCAGATGTCTGAGGTAGAATAGGACGTTCTCTTTCTCTGGGACCGTTAGCGTCGTGCCGACCGCGAGCTTGACCCCTGCCTTGGCGGCTTCTTCTACAAAGTATTCTCCGACTCCCGTCTGGTCGATGTTGGTCTTCTTGACTGTCTGGAGTCTCTGGCCTAGTCTGTTTAGGTAGCCCATGACGTGGGAGTAGTCTGATCCCAGCTTGAACTGTTTCATATGGATCAGATTGACGTATCCGTCCTTCTTCTCGACGACCGCGACAGCCGAATGGTCCTGTTTCTTTCCGAGGTCACACCCAACATAGTAGCTTCCCGTTGGTGGTATCTCTCCCGTTAGGGCGATCGACTCATCATAGGTCTTCAGCTCGTATGAGACGCATGATGTCAGAAGGCTTAGCGGGAAGAATGCTTCCTCGTCTTCGGCAAATTCTGCCTCCATTTCTCTCTGCCAGCGCCAGGGATCCTCTTTCATCTGGATTCGGAGGCTCTGGACCATCTTCTCTTTGAGGGGTCCGTTGGGCTCAAGGGCGTCTCTATAACTCACGTGGTGGCGGGAAAACTCCGCAAAGAGATCGTTGTCTGTGCACATCTCGTAGAAGAGAGTGTCCCTTGAGCCTGGGGTACTCAACGCCAAGAAACGTCCGTTGGTCGTTGTGAGCGCGTATATGGTCGCATCGTAGAGTTCTCTGTCGTACCTGACGAATGCTGCTTCGTCGAGGATGATCAGATCGCAGGTCTCTCCCCTTATCGTCTCGGGACTGTTCGGTAGCGCCTCGATGCTGGAGCCGTTAACAAACTCCAGTCTGGTCTTGAGTCGTCGCCCGGCGAGGATGTGAGAGCGATTCTTTGGGATGAACGATCCGATCCGGTGAATCAGTTTCTTGCTCTGCCGCAGGCTAGGGGCTAGGATGAGGACCCGTTTCGCTCCTTCGTGGAGTGCGCAGTAGAGGCTTAGCGCCGCGATCGTGGTTGACTTGCCCGTCTGCCGAGCCCATCTTGGGACGACGAATCTGCTTGTGTCGAGTAGAATTTTCTCCTGATACTGGGTCGGAACGAGTTTCAGCCACGCCTTGCAGAAGTCTATGATGCCTCCACTGATGAGGGGCTTGCCTCTCACGCCGTCCTCTTCGAGTTCTCTCTCGACATTTGCCAATTCTCGTTGTATCTTCGTGTGGACCGAGGAGCTCATCTAGGCTTGGGACCCTTCTCGCGGCTGAGGATCGGTCTTGTTTTCGCTGGTCGTTCCTGAAAGGCCGGTCGTTGCGCCGGCCCTCTTCCGGTACTCTTCTATCACGCGGAGGCGTTTCTCCCAGTCTCTCTCCTCTCTCTCCTTGAGCACCTGACTTAGCGTGCGAGCTGCTTCAGTGTAGCTCTTGAGCCAGCCCTGGCGTGATTTCAGGTCAATCCTCTCGTCCCTCATCATCCTGTACGCCATGTTGGCCGATGTCTGGAGTTGCCGGATTGTCTTGTCTCGGAGCTTCTCCTCGTCGATCTCCCTAGTCTTTCCCAGCGCGGATCTTATCCTCTTCTAGAGTTCTCGGGATCTTTCCGGAAGAATCAACAAGATCTCTGTTAGTGCGTCTCGTCTGATCTTCATCCAAGGTCTTCAGGTAGAGGCGTATGGATCGGATCGCGGTACCGCCCAGCAGCCGCATCTCTTTCGGGTCCATGAGCCGGTTCTAAGAACCCTCTTGCAGATTGTCGAGGATGATGCTAGTCAACCGGCGGAGATCGGCCAACGCCTCCTTCCGCTCCGAATCGCTATCCGAAACTTTCAACCCGTCTCCACGCTCCACCAGGGCCCTCTGCGAACACGATGGTCCCGTCCCGTAGTCCCAGAATCATCATCAGAACCTCGCCGGATTCCGCTTTTCTAGACTACCAACGTCCCATGAACCAAGGGACCCGACCTCTCTGCCTGCAACTCGAATAAAGGGGTCCTTAACCGAGACAAAATCACTCGCGGGTCATGTGGATAGAATAATTATTTTCACCCGCCTCCCTCCAAAAAATCGTAACAGTCAAAACCGGAACCGGAAAAAAACGGCGCGCAGAAAAACCAAGAATTCTTAATTTCAAAAAGAGAACCGGGAGACACGGCGCGCGGCCTACGGGACCCGCGCCACGGGACCCGTCCTCACATGTACTTTTTCAGCGTCTCTTCGATCCGCGCCTTCGGAACAGCCCCGACGATCTGGTCAACCTGCTTCCCATTCTTGAACACTAGCAAGGTCGGAATAGCCATGATATCAAACCGGCCAGACGTCGCCGGGTTCTCGTCCGTGTTCAACTTCCCGAACGCCACCTTGCCGCTATACTCTTTGGCGAGCCCGTCGATGATCGGCGAGACCAGACGGCAGGGCCCACACCACGGAGCCCAACAGTCAACTAGGATCAAGGGATACTTCGAGATGAACGAGTCGAAGCTGGAATCATCAACCTTCACGGGCGAATCGGGCGAACCAGTCATAACAGCCTAGCCGTCCAAGCCATAATATAATCCTAACACGGAAAACGCCCCACTATCGATAGAATCCTATTCGGCCTTCCCCGCCGCCTCGCTACCACTGGCCCCGGATCCGTGGCAGTGTGGGCAGTAGACGCTCTCCGGCGGCTTCCCAGCAATAACATCCTTCGACCACCGGCCAGCCCCGGCGCAGTAAGCGCACTTCTGACCATCCGCAACACCAGTCGGTGGAGTCGCTGAAGCAGTTGACATTTCTTCTAGTCGATATCCGGCTTCCCGGTCAGCTCGACCTGTCTCTTCCCCTTCATCAACCGCGTGACCCACAAGACGCCAGCCATCTCCAGCCGCATCAAGTTCGTATTCAACTCGCGGAAGCTGACCTCGCCAAAGTTCGACCTCAGCTCCTTCTGAAGATCAATATCAGTCATCGAACCTTTCCTCTCCAACACCTCTACGATCGAGAGGGATATGGGCCTGGGACTCCAGACCTTGCTCAATGCCAGAGTCACCAGGACGAGCCTTTCCCCAGCATCTACGTGATCGGCACGGGAGCCCGTTCCTTCTTGAACCGTTTCGTGAACGACTGATACCAGTTCTCCATGTCAGGCGTCACAGACGGCTTGACTCTCTCCAGACCATCCCGGAAATCCTCGATCGTAACACTCTTCGTATCCATATCCCGCCTCAGCGAGATCAAGCCCGCCTCCCGGCAGACCGCTTCAAGATCAGCGCCCGAGTAGCCGGCGGCCTGGCTAGAGATCTGCTCCAGATCAACATCCCGCGCCAACGGCATGTTCCTCGTATGAATCTTTAGAATATTCAGCCGCGTCAAATGGTCCGGAGCCGGCACATAGATCAGCCGGTCAAACCGTCCCGGACGAAGAACCGCCGGATCAATAATGTCAGGCCGGTTCGTAGCACCAATAACGACAACATTGACCAGAGACTCTATCCCGTCCAGCTCCGTCAACAACTGGCTAATCACCCGCTCCGAGACGCCGCTATCGCCAAAACCCATGCCCCTCCTCGGAACCACAGAGTCGAGCTCGTCGAAGAAGACGATAGAAGGAGCAGCAGTCCGCCCCTTACGGAACACCTCCCGGATAGCCTTCTCAGACTCGCCCACCCACTTGCTGAACAGCTCCGGTCCCTTGATCGAGATGAAGTTCGCCTCGCTCTCCGTCGCCACCGCCCGCGCCAGCATCGTCTTCCCACAACCCGGAGGCCCGAACAATAGAATACCCTTCGGCGGCCTAATACCCACCCGGGTGAACGCCTCAGGCTTCTTCAGAGGCCACTCAACAGCCTCCTGAAGCTCCTGTTTAACATCAGTAAGCCCCCCAACGTCCGCCCACGTCACCGACGGCACCTCGATGTAGACCTCCCTCATCGCGGTCGGCGTGATCTCCCGATACGCGTCCGTGAAATCCTTAACGTTGACCTCCATCTTCTCCAAGATGCTACTGGGAATCCGTTCTTCCTCGAGATTGATCTCTGGAAGATACCGTCGCAGCGCTTTCATCGCAGCCTCACGACAGAGCGAAGAAATGTCCGCCCCCGTGTAGCCGTGGCAAATATCCGACAACCGGTGAAGATCCACATCCGAAGCCAGTGGCATGGTTCTCGTGTGAATCTGTAGAATCTCGTATCTTCCCATTTTGTCCGGGACCCCGATCTCGATCTCCCGGTCGAATCGTCCCGGCCTCCTCAGAGCAGGATCAATCGCGTTCGGCCGGTTCGTAGCACCAATCACAATGATATTGCCCCGCGCTCCCATTCCATCCATCAAAGACAAGAGCTGGGCGACGACACGCCGCTCAACCTCTCCAGTCACCTCTTCCCTCTTCGGCGCTATCGCGTCCATCTCGTCGATGAATATGATGCTCGGAGCAGTCTCCTGGGCCTTCTGGAAGATCTCGCGGAGCCTAGCCTCGGACTCGCCGTAGAACTTCGACATGATCTCTGGACCAGAGATGACGTAGAAGTTCGCGTCCGACTCGTTAGCCACCGCCTTTGCAAGCAACGTTTTCCCGCATCCAGGCGGACCGTAGAGGAAGACTCCCTTCGGAGGCTCTATGCCCAGCCTCTGGAAGAGTTCCGGATGGCGTAGTGGTAGCTCGACCATCTCGCGGATTCTCTGGATCTCGCCGTGAAGCCCTCCGATGTCCTCATAGGTGACGATCGGTATGCCCTTCTTCTCGGGCGTCGGCTCGCTCATCACCTGGACTACAGTCGACTCGGTGATCTTGACGGGCCCGTGCGGACGGGTCCTTGTCGCTATGAGCGGGACCGCACTCCCGAATATGCTGAGGAGGGTCATGTCTCCCTCCATAAACGGCATGTCCATGAACCGGCGCTTGACGAAGCCCACGAACTCCTCGTCAACACTCAGCCGGACATCGGTAGGAGCAAAGACAATAGTCTGAGCGTCCTTGACCTCCGCCTTCTTGATCGTGATATACTCGTTAAGCGCGACGCCCGCGTTTCTACGCAGAAGCCCGTCCATCCGGACAATCTCCTGTCCCTGGTCCTCGGCATACGCAGGCCACGCGATCGCAACAGTCGTCCGTTTACCGTGAACCTCGATAAAGTCCCCTGCCGTTATGGCAAGCTTCTGCATCGTCTCGTTGTCAATGCGGACCTTGCCATGACCCACGTCCCGCTGCTTAGCATCAGCTACCCTCAGCTGTACTTCCTTTGACATCGCTATTCTCCCAACTCCATGACGGTGATCGCGAACACGTCCGAGACGAGGACTCGACCCCTCGTGACTCCCAAAACGCCCCTATTCCTAACGTTCAACTGGTTATTGCCCCTCAAAAGACTTATCGTCATCATTAATGGAATCCGTCTCCCTGATTAGCCTCCGGGTCCCCAGAGACAGCAATAGAAAGCTGCCCAGTCCGAGCGGAGAGAGACTATACCCCCTGCCCTCTTTCACTATCAGCTCTCTTCGCGAGGACCTGTTTACCAGATCTGAGATATACTTAGGATTCACCGCGACCTTCAGAAGGTCCGTAAATGATGCGGAATTGTTACAGTTCTTGACCATGTGGCTGAGAATCTGGACCCGTCGTTTATTCGAGAAAAAGTCGCATATGTCGCACAAAGCGTCCAAGTCTGCCTCTGAATCATCCAACTCCCTCGTTATGAGCTGTTTAGTCGCAGGGTTCCACGCTACCTCCGACAAGGGCAGGTCTAGTAGAACCTCCTCATCGTTCTGGAGCGTTAGTCTAAGACCCATCTCTAACTCAAAACGTAAGAGAATCTCTGGTTATTTAGAGTTCCTGTCACTTAATTACCGAAAGTTAAGTATTAGGCAATCCTGCGCGAGACAATGACCTGGAACTCGCTAATGCCATCGGTCTGCTTCAACAGCTCCTCAACCTCGTCCATCCTTCCTTGAGCCTCCTCTGGGACCAGAACGTGGGCGATGAGAGCGACTAGTCCGAAGGCGACCGGCTCCTCCTCATACTTGTATATCGCGGCCTTTCCCTCCAACGTCTTTCGAATCTTCTCCTTCAAAACCGACATGTCCGCATGCGCATCTGAGGGGAATATCTTGATCGTGACCAGTACTTGCGTCATCGTCATCTATGGTCCAGTAAACCCGCACTTTGGACACTTGTACGGTCGGCCGAATCCACGGCACTTTTCGCAGCGCCAGATCGTGACCTCGCCGCACTGGGGGCACGGAAAATGGACAGCCCCTTCGCGTGGCAGTATCATGCGTCCGCACCAGTTGCACGAGGGCATTCGAACTGTACGGACTTCTGCCATCATCACGACCGCGGTCCGGCATCGAACCTCATCGGGATAATATGTCTTCGTCCAGACGGCATTCCTCCGGCTTCTTGTCGGGTCTGAGTCGCTCGAATCTTGGAAACCTCAGTTTCTTGTCTCGTGTGAAATTGGAGTACAGGATCTCACAAACCAGGCGGGGTTTGCACCAGAGAATCGGCGATGGAGCTTCGACTGTTCCTTTGATGATCGGGGATTTTGCAATTATCCTGTCCAGTCTTGACCTTAACGACTCTAGTGTCTTGTTGTCGAATCCCCCGCCAACGTTGCCAACGTGGGTGAGATTTCCCTTTTCGTTGAACATTGCCATGACTAGCGAGCCAAAGGTTGAGGCTCGTGCACCCTCACCGATCGTGTACCCCACAATGATCGCATCTATGGTTTGAGAGCCTTTGATCTTAATCCAAGAGCTCGTCCGGGTCCCTGGCAGATACGGTGAGAGTCTCTCTTTGGCGATGACTCCCTCGAAGCCCAGCTTCAATACCCCAGAGTAGAATTTTGAGCCTTCACCTTCGACATGATCTCCGTATGCGAGGTGGGGCCCTTCGACGAGTATCTCGCGCAAAATCTTCTTTCTTTCTTCCAAAGGATTCCCAACAGTGTCTTTCCCATTTAGATGGAGAAGGTCAAACGCGACGTACGTGGCGGGATTCGTGCCCCGGACCAGATCCACTGTCCTCGGATCGTTGTGTCCGAATCTGGTCTGCATCCTTCCGAAGTCCGGAATCCCCCTTTCGGTTAGCACGACAACTTCTCCGTCAACGACCGCTTTTCGGGCCTTGATCTTTGCCGCTACGCCACGGATTTCTGGGTAGGAGGCGGTGACGTCTCGAAGATTCCTGTTCTGAAGTCCGAGCTTTCCTTGTTCTAAAAATAGAAGCGCTCTGAGACCGTCCCACTTCACCTCGAAAAAATAATCCTTAGAATCGAAAGACTCTCCAGTCTTCGCCATCATCGGCTTTATCGGACGCTCTTGGAAGAGCGTCATCGTTTCTCTTGTGCTTTGATGCTCGCCTTGAGAGCTTCCATCAGATTCTTGGTCGGCTTTATCTCGGGAACTCGCAGCTCGATGACCTCTTCTCTGCCCTTCATCTTCGCTTCGACCAGTTTCATCAGATTCTCCTGGTACCTGTCCCTATACTCTTTGAAGTTGAAGGGTTTCTTCATTATCTTGATGAGCTGTCCTGCGAGTTCGAGCTCCTCCTTCTCAACCTCTGGTGGCTTCTTCAGCTCGGGAAAGTCTCTCGGGGTTCGGACCTCGTCGGTGTAGTGGAGTGTTGTCATGAGAATTGCGCCGTCGTAGGGTCTCAGCGCGACGAGGTGTTCCTTCTCATGCATGACGACTCGGCCGACCGCGACCTTGTTGTTCTGTTCTAGCGCGCCCAGCATAAGATAGTAGGGCTTGTCGCCGTGCTCGTCTGGGACGAGATAGTAGCTGTTGTCATAGTAGACCGCGTCGACTTTCTCAGCGTCTACGAACTGAAAGACCTCGACCATCCGTCCAGACTTTAGCTCTATCGACTCGAGCTCTTTCGGCGTGATGGGAATGTATTTTCCTTTCTGGACTTCGTAGCCTTTTATGACCTCCTCCCATGGCACCTCCCGGCCCTCCTTGGGGCAGATTCGTTTGAACTGCAGCGGGCTCTTGTCCCTTGGACACATTAGTCGTAGCCCGGTCTTGTGTTCTGAGATGGCCCCGTAGCTCTTGACGGGTATGCTGACCAGGCCGAAGCTTATCGCGCCTTTCCATATTGGCCGAGGGGGCAGATTCTCACTCTCCTGTCTCTAGCCGAGAACATTCTTTTTCTAGCCAACTCGGATATGAGCATTACTAGCTCCGGTCAACTGGGAAGAACTCTCGTTGAAGAGGATAACTGACATTGTGGAAGTCGGTGGGCGGAAGATTACTCTCTCCAATCTCGACAAGCTGTTGTGGAGGCGCGAGAAGATCTCCAAGGCGGACGTCATTCAGTACTACGCTGCCGTCGCGTCGAGGATGGTTCCCCTTGTCAAGAATCGGCCCTTGATGCTGAACCGTTTTCCCCACGGGGTTCCCGGAAAATCGTTTGTCCAGAAAGACTGGCCCAACCATCCGAGCTGGGTTAGCATCGCCCAGGTCCGGTCTCACAGCCTAAACAAGTCCGTCCGACACGTCGTCTGCAACGACGAGGCTACTCTGATCTGGCTCGCCGATATGGCTTGGGTCCAGATCAACCAGTTCCTCTCTACGGTTCCGAGGACGGACTGGCATGATGTGGCGCTGGTTGACCTGGACCCGTACCCGCCCGCCAGCTTCGAGGACGCCACGGAGATTGCCGAAGCGGTTCATTCAGCGTTGGTAGAGATGAAGCTACGGCATCTGATCAAGACTTCTGGTGCTGACGGCTTCCATTTCTTGATCCCGATCGTTCCAAAGTATCCGATTGAGACAATCCGCAAGTTTGTCCTGATGCTGGGAGTGCTGATGGAGGATTTAGCTCCGAGAAAGGTTTCGACTTCGAGGAACCGAGCTGATCGGATCGGGAAGGTCTATGTTGACTTTTTCCAGAACGGTCTGCAGAAGACTGTCGCGGCGCCGTTTACGCTTCGACCGCTACCAGGGGCGCCAGTATCCTTCCCGATAGATCCGAAAAGGCTCAATACTCGTTTCAAGGCGGAAGAGTTCAATCTGTTCACGGTGCCGGAAGTCTTGAAGAAGGGTGGCGTTTCCGAGTTTGATATTTCTCCCGATCAGACGCTGGATGGGGCGTTCCGTGAGCTCGGTGTGGAGTTGTAGGATGGTTTTGGTGGGCCGGGAGAGATTTGAACTCTATCGACCTGGTGGTTCTCGACCCCACGGTTATCAGCCGTGTGCTCCTCGGCCCGAGCGTCGTTCCTGGTTAACCGTGCTGAGCTACCGGCCCATTGGTTTTGCGGGCTGGGCTCTGACGGGTATTAACATTTTCCGGATTTGCCGGGTCTTGTCTGTGTCTAAAGTCTTTTAGATGGTTTCTGGGCCGGGCGTTGGTTGGGTTGGGCCGGTAGTTCAGCCTGGTATGCTGGGCGGTCGTGGGCTGCCTGGGCCGTAGAACGTCCGGTTCGCATGGGGAAAATTCTCCTCGGGTGACCGGAAGGCCGCGGGTTCAAATCCCGCCCGGTCCACCAAGATTGATGCTCGTAAATTGTGATGGGTTTCTGGAGTTCTGGGATGCCCCCCGGGGAGGTCGAGAAATAGATAACAGAAAAAGAAAAGATAGTGAAAAACGGAAAGATTTCGCGTTCTAGTATTCGCTGGGTCTGTGGCGAGCGGATTGATCGCGATCGAACGCTTGTCTGCGATCATGGGACGTGCCTGATGATTCTCTTTCTTGGACGCGCCTCATACACTGGTTTTGCGTCGCGAGGACCAACGCTGATGAAATTTCTTAGAGGAGGGTCTCGCCAGTTGAAACCAAACTGAGCGAGTCTTGCGATCCAAGGCGCAGAATGCGCTGGTCGAGCGTTTTCGTTATCGTGGAGGTCAGCGTGCAGGTCAGCGTGAAAACTCCGTGAGGACAAATCGCTAACTTATGGTTTATACTCTATTTGGTAAATTTATCGTCTGATAACCTGCGCGCTTTTGCCTATAATCCACGAATTTGTCATAACCTGCGATTCACTTCATCCTACAAACAGCAGTACTGTAATCTTCTTTAGTTCAGCCCCCAGCCCAACGATTGGCCAGAGTCTTATGATGGGAAGCAGCAAGTGCCCCAACTGTGGCGAGGCTATTGGAAGTGGGTCGTCATTCTGTCCTACATGCGGAGCATCCTTAGCATCAACAACCACGTACGCGACGCCCGCGATATTCTCAAGATTAGTCCCCCAGTTCAGCGGGAACGGCTACATAGTCGAACAGAAGATCCTCGCACTGAGAGACACTTTCGGGATAAAAGATCGCAACGGGAATCAACTCGCCTACGTGAAGAAGCAGTTAGTTAGCTTCGGGCCGAAATTCTGGTACGAGGCTCCTAACGGACAGAGAATAGGCGAGATCCACGGAAAAGTTCTGACCATCCGCCCAACGTACGAGGTGTACGACTCGCAGGGACAACTGGTGGCTCAGGTGAAGAAGAAGCTGTTGAAACTTATCGGTCAAGCATGGTGGATGGAAGACCCGACAGGCCAAGAGATAGCCAAGATAAACGGGAACGTCTTGGCCCACGACTATTACGTTCAAGACATGGCCGGCCAGCCAATTGCTCATATCCACAAGAAATGGGTCTCCGTCCGAGACTCTTACGGGATCGAGATGCTCAAACCAGCCTTCGACCCCTACCTAGTCTTGTCCTACGCGATCAGCCTAGACAACACCGAAAAGAAAGATCACAAGTAACCCCTAGACTCAGCGCTCGACCCAAGCAAGCCCCCCGCGTTTTAGACTCGACCCAAGGCAAAGGCATGGTTCCCCACTTTCGTCGCCAAAGTTCAGATCATCCCAGAATACTCTGTCGAAAGCACAACTGCGGATATGCAGGCCTAAGTGAGCTTGCTAAGGGTATTTTCCACTTCAGCTTCGGCATTATCAGCTTTGATGAATATCGGGACGTTCTCCATTCCTGTTGCTATGAAACTTGAAAGTAGCCATTCGCCAGGGGCGAATTCTAGGGTCTTCTCGAGAATCTGTTTGTCGATAGTGAAAGTGTCGCTCACCACCGTCCGATCATAGGGCCGGGGCAGTGTCCCGATGAAGTAGGTATGGAGCTGTTGGAGGGCGTTCGTATTGAGATACGCTATCCTCTGTGTGGCGAGACACCCCCCGAGACCGTACTTCCGTCCCTGTCTCAACAGCGTCTCTACGACTTTGGAGCAGTCCTTGTCGATGCCTGACGAGCCGCTGAGGTCGGGGACGAATTCCTGTGCCTCGTCGAATACGAAGAGCACGTACGGCTTGACTTTGAAGGACCGTTTTCGTCGTTGGAGGAACTCGCGGGCTAGGTCCACAACTAGCTCCTTGATGACGTAGGGATCCGATATCGAGATGCAGGTGAGCCGGGACTCCTTCTCAACTAGGTCTCTGATTCCCTGTATGTCGAGCCCTCCGGTAGTCCTCTTCTCCTTCTCCGCGCGCTTCAGATTGTCCAGTAGGGTTAGCCGGCTGGTGGCCCATGCGTATACTCCGCTTCGGTCTGAGATCTTGAACTCGTCGATGGCTGTTCGTCCCCACTCGTCGAGTTGTTTGATGAAATCCTCATCGATAGGTCTGGAGTCCGTCACCTCGTGGCCGGCCTTGTAGTCTACAAGCTCCTGGCGGATCCGGTCTAGGGCGTTGACATAGTGGGGCTTGTCCAAGCTCTCGTTTCGCTGCCTGTTGAGCTCGTCGAGAATGTCGCCAAATGTCGGGATCTTGGATTCAGGTTTGAGATAGTACGTGATCTTCTTCTGGCCAAATATTTTGGCGAAGACTTTCCGCACCCGGTCATCGTCCTCGTACTCGCGCGGTTTCACGACGCTGGCGTAGAACTGCTCTGCGTTGGTGACAGGGTTTTCGAGGATAATCTTGGAGGAGATCTTGTCCTCTGCAAACAAGTCCATGAGGAGGAAGGGATACTCGCTGGAAATGTCGAATACGATCACCTTGACCTCCGGTTGATGTATCAGCAATCTTCGTAGCACGTTTGAGAGGAGGTTCGACTTTCCGGCGCCGGTAAACGCGAAGATTCCGAAGTGGTATCGGACCATTGCCTCAAAGTCGAGATAGATCGGGATCTTCTCCTCCATGGACTCGAACATCTGGATCGTCCCGATTCTCGGGTCCTTGTAGGCGTCACTCGTCGTTGTCTTCGGGTTGAAGCCGAGCTTTGCCAGTATCCTCTGATTGTACATGTGGCTGATCATGTCGCGGCTAAGAATCTGGGCCTCGGCGGCTATGACCGGATATGTGAAGCCCTTCTCATACTTGGGCTCCGCACTGTCGTTGAGAATGAGATCGTAGTTGATGGGAAGGGCACTGATCTGAACCATCATGGTCGACTTGTCGCTTGTGTCCCAGTCTTTCACGGATTGTTGTATGATCTCGAACTGCATGGGGTAGTAGCTGTGCTCAGAGAGACCCTTCAGCCCGTAATGTTCTGGCCAGACCCGGGAAATCACCATCAGTGAATATCGATGATCCTTCGAATTTGATTTGAAATTTCGGACCGCGATGAGCATTCCTTCCTCGATAAGACCCATGGCATCCTTGTGGTACTCGACCTTTATCCTACACTCGTATCGGGCGGATATGCCTGTGAGCTCGTGGGTTGCGACTGGCATGAAAGCTGGTGTGACTGCGGCGAGGCGGGCCTTGAATCGGCCGTTGAAGTCTGTGAAGTATCTAGATGTTATCTCTTCGAGCACCCTCGATCTCGCTCCTTCGCTCCCGGAACGTGCTCATGTAGAATACAAAGTGTCGCAGCTTTGGATTGTTCATAAGCCATTTCCCGGTCGTGTCTATGATCTTTCGCATCTCTTCGTTGTGCCATTTGGCGACCTTGTCGGCGATGAATAGTGGTTTGTTATGGCCGAAGAGCTCAGGGACGCTGTTGCTCGTCATGGACCCGAGTGTGATCATGACGAGTTCCTGGATCGGATTCTTGACATGGTTGTCTTTGAAGATGATGGGTTGAACGGGTTCATCGGCGCTACCGTAGGAGTGGGCGAACTTTGTCGTAGTGTCCGGTCGAAAGTCGAAATCTGGGTAGACCAGCCGATCTAGGAGCAGTACGTTGCTTCTCAACTGTGGATCGTAGGCTGTCTGTGAGAGCTGAATGTAGCTCTTGAGAAACAAGCGTTCCGGCGTGATCTTGTTCCGTATAGCGCCTCCGACAAAGCCTGCCCTCTTCTCGAAGTCGGGGACTATCATCAAGAATGAGGAGTCGTACTCTATCAAGGACCACGGAACATGAATGGATTCATGGTTGAATACGCTGAGAGTCTGGAGCAACATTCGGTCAGTGTTGGGTATACGAGACAACTGCTCCTGGCTGAGGTCTGATCTCCATAGCCGGTTAGATACCATGACTGGAAGGACATGATTTTTGAAGTCCCTGGCCGCAGTATCCTTAGTCAACCCCAGAAGCAGGATTCGTTTCTTCCAGCATTCCTCGACCAAAAGGTCTAGCGTGAAAAGCGTAAGGAACGATAGATCCTGGGTCGTTAGCCAGTGTAGGTCTCCATTCTTCATTACTTGGAGCGGGTTCTGTTTTGGTTTTTCCTCGAACATTCTACGCCCGTAGGTTTCGACAAGCTTCCGGATTCGGGGCCAAGTCTTGTTATACCGCTCTCTGAGCGTATATGTTCCCGCGGATTCCTCCAGAAATCCCTCTTTGATCAGTTTCCCGAGGAACCGTTCGACGCGCTTCTGCCGATCATCCTCCTTGATTCTAAGCTTGGAATAGAGATCGGCTGATGTGAGGAAACCGGCTCGTTCGATCTCAAGGAGGCATCGGTATCGAAGGTAATCTCCGCGGGGCGGTGGAAGGTCGAGCGCGGGATTGTCCAAGTGATGTCTTGCATATGCGAGATCGTTGATGTCTATCGGTACGTCGTCGACTTCGAGCCCGACTAGCGCCCCGTTGCTCTTCCAGAGTTTTCTCCTAGATGTGTCATAGATGAGGCTGGCCAGCATCGTGGCCAGGCTTCTATCCAACAGGAGAATCCTTGGTCCATCCTCTTCCCGTGAGAGCCGGTAGGCGAGGTAGAATTCGGAAAACGTCATTATCCAGTTGGCAACCGTCGAGTTGTTCGCGATCGCTTCGTCCGTAAGCGGACGAGTTAGAGAAATCTCGGAGACCTCACCCGGCTGGATGAAGCTCTGGTCTATCTCCGGAACCTCGTTGACGTAGACCGGAACGCAACTCGACAGTGCGCGACCGCTCTTGAGAAAGTGATCCTCGTACTCAACTCTAGGAGGACTCTTCTGAGGATAGGTTATCGTCCCACGGGCAGCATAGGAGCCGCCGAAGAAGACCACCAGATCGAAGAGTGGACGGGCATAGTCGGTTCCGTCAACAGCCGCGAACGAGACCCGGTCGGTCCCGAAGAAACGCTTCGCCGTCTCATGGCACGATTCTGAGCTAAAGTCTGTTCTGATCAAACTTTCGAAGACTCGCTCATACATTCCCTCAAGCGTCTCGAATCGAGCGCGATATCCTTCGATCTGATCCGTGGCTCCGCTCTGAAGCAGAGTGCCAGCTCTCTCGATAGCAGAACTGAGTGAGGATGAAGCGGGAGCTATCTTCTCTACAGTAGACAAGATGTAATCGCGGTTGAGCCTGGGCCTATAAAGGTGGGACTCGTCACCGTAAGTTCCTTCGCGCACGCTCCTAATGATTATAGGAACGATCCTTTGGCAAGGCTTGACCAAATGGCACGAGGAAACAGCCACATGCTGGCGGGGAAGGTAGTGCTGTTCCTGCAGTTCGGATTCATTGTTTTCCTAATCTATGCTCTCTCTGCAGAATACCAGTCAAACCAGTTCCAGCAGAGCTGGATCTCGGTCAAAGCGTCTTGGCTGCAGTATCTTCTCAACGGCTACCTGGCGGCGGCTCTAATTGGAGTCTTCATTGGCGGAGCCTTTCTGCTCGTGGGGGACATTGTGAGGAATAGGAGGAGAAGAGGGGGCCTCAAAACAGTAGTCTAGCGTGAGGCCAGGGCGATACGTTCTATCTCGTCCCGCTTACGGACGGATGCGCTCTTCGGGTCCCTAGCTGCGGCGAGAATCAGTTCCTCAGCGAGGCACTCGTCGACCGTCCGAGGATTGTTGTGGGATGCCTGACGGGACAACTGGGTAATGTGTCGAAGAGAAATGTCAACTCTCCTCTGTGGGGCTATGTCTACTGAGATCGGATAGACGATTCCACCGTAGGCGATCCTAGTAACGTCCTCAGCAGGGGCCGCGTTCTCGATGGCTCGCACGATAATCTCGATAGGATTCTTGCCTGTACGGATAGCGATGATGTCCATGGCGTTCTTGACGATGCTGCTGGCGCGGGACTTGCCGCCGCCTGCTACCCCGGGTCGCATCATATCGTCGATTAGCCGTTCGACAACGTTGATGGTTGACTTTCGGAAGCGGGCGTGCTCGTGACGTCCACTGGTGTGCGGAAGGAGTATGGGTCTCGCGGAAATGTATCGTTTGAGCCCTGGGTCCTTTGCCTCAATGTCGGCTGTCGACCATTTGCCGAACACCTTAATCTCGGGAAGCTTCTTAAGATCTTTGCTCAAACGACCCAGCGTCTTGAGCTGTCCGTCTCCATCATTTTAAACGTTCGCGGAAACAGAACCTCTAATTCTTCGTGTTGACCCTTTTGATCCGGCCGGGGTTGCACGGGATGAAAGTTCTCTTCGTCTGTGACGGCAACATCTGCCGTAGCCCAATGGCTGAGGCGTTGCTGCGTCAGACTTTAGCTGAGAGGAGTATTGACGGGATCGAAGTATCATCCGGGGGTCTGGTTGCGAGCCCTTGGAGTAAAGCGCACGCGCAACTTCGTCGAGTACTCGGTCCCGCCTACCACCTTGTCGAGAATCGACCCTCGCAATCGCTAACCGAGGAACTCGTCGGTGGCTCGGATCTGATTTTGGGTATGGAGAACCGGCATGTTCGCCAGATTCTGGAAAAATATCCCAAGTCTCAAGGACGAGTTGACAAGATTACATCCTACGCTGGGAGAGATGGCGAAGTCAAGGACTTCCCCGATAGTGGATATGGAGACGTGTTTACCTGGCTTCGCCACTGCCACTCGATTATGCTTCCTTGCGTAGAGACTATCGCTGATAGATTGGTTCATGAGAGATAACTCGTCTGTCGCTTCTGGCAAAACGGGGAAGGTTGATTAGGAAAAGCGTCGTAGACTCATCCGGTTTGTTTGACCGTTACTGAAGTTCTCGAAAGACCTGCTCCCGAGAAGCCATCAATTCCAATCGAATCGCTACTCTCAGCGAGGCTTCTGCTTGAACCCGAGAACGTGAATGATCGTATCTATTTCCTGTCGGACATGAGTGGAGTTCTGAGCCTGTATTCCATGGACAAGATTGGGAGCATTCCAGAACCTCTGCTTCCAGGCGGGATGGCGCTTGTTAATCCACACTTGATGCCTGGCGACAACTACCACGTTATTCCCAAGCTGGGAAAAATCTTGGTCATGATCGATAAACTGGGCGATGAGAACTATCAGCCTAGTCTGATCCCTCTCAACGGTGGGATTCCTGAATCGCTGCTCGGGGACAAGTATCGAGATCAACAGATTGCCTGCGTGCATTTTGACAAGGACCGGAACATCGCGTACTTCTTCCGGGACAACCGGAAGACACCCGATATCGAATGCCTCAAAGTCAACATGGAGACCGGTGAGGTCAGCTCACTCGGGACAAGCATCTACGGGAACATCTGCAACGGAGTGAGCTCTGACCATTCGACCGTGATTCTTGCGGACAACTACACGGCAGGAGATGTCGTCCTGTACTATCGGAAGCCCGGTATGACGGAGAGGAGATTGCTCTACGGCGTTCCTCTCGAACAGAGGGAGGGAAAGCAGATTCCACCGAGTGGCATCGGTTGGTGCAGTTTCGTTGACAACGACAAGGGATTGTTATTCGCGTCAACTATCTTCCATGACAGCGGGGGTCTGACCTACCTCTCACTGGACAATCCATCCCAGCCAATCGACATTCCCGTGAAGGGGCTGCAGCATTCTGGTCAAGGAGAGATGGTCGGACTGCGGAAAGTTGAGGACAACCGGTTCGTCTTGGAGTACAATATCGATGGAGCTTCCTGGGCGTACGAAGGGGCGTTCCACGGAGGAGCATCACCAGCCTTCGAAGTAGGCCGGGTCCTGGTTGGGACCCCACCATTATCGGGTGGCGTGGTACTGGGTCTTGAATGGCAGGTAACGAATCATAATCCCCTGCAGGTCGAGTATGCTTTCGCTTTCACGAAAGCCAACAGCCCCTCACAGCTCTACCTCATCCCAAGCGGAGGAAAGTCTACGGCAACACGTCTCTCAAGCGAAAAGGTCCTTGGCATTCCGGATGAGTATCTTTCTCCCGGCGAAGATGCCAGCTATACATCGTTTGACGGACTGGAGGTTTCTGCAAGACTCTATCTCCCCTCCCCAAAACTCGGTTACAAGGGTCCGAGACCTCTGGTCGAATATGTTCACGGAGGGCCGCAAGGACAGGAGAGGCCGGATTTCACATGGTTCTCGATGCCCTTGATCCAGTACTTGACATTGAATGGTTTCGCGGTCTTCGTTCCAAACGTGCGAGGTAGTACGGGCTATGGTATGCGCTACATGAAGTGGGTGGACAAGGACTGGGGCGGAAAAGACGTGCTGGACCATATTGAAGGTCTCAAGCGTCTGGAGAAGGATTCCCGGATCGACTCGAGCCGCCGAGGCGTTGTTGGACGATCCTATGGTGGATATATGACGCTGACACTGGCGTCTAGACATCCAGAACTATGGAGGGCGGCCGTTGACATGTTCGGCCCATACGACCTGCCGGCTTGGATCTCGCGCATTCCACCGACCTGGCAGACCTTCTTCCGGCTGACTCTGGGAGATCCTGTGAAGGACCGGGACTTCCTAGTGGAGAGGTCGCCTAAGACCTACATGAGCCACTTGTCTAGTCCGTTGATGATTATTCAGGGAAAACATGATCCCCGAGTTCCAGAGCCAGAGTCTTCACAACTGGTAGAAGATCTACGGAAGGACGGCGTCAAGGTCGACTATCAAGTGTACGAAGATGAGGGGCACGACGTGCTACGGTTCAAGAACAGAGTACACTGCTACAACACCATTACGGAATTCTTCCGAAAGAATCTGGGAAACTAGACAAACAGGATCGAAGGCCCGTTGGGGCCTTAGTCATCAGTAGTTGGCAGCCATTCCTCTATGGAATCCTTAATCTGACCAGATTCTCCTGGAGATCCAGCTTTGACAGCGACATTTCGGGAGGGCGATCTGGTGCTTCTCTACCAAGACCCCAGACGACACTGGATTGCCAGAGCAGGTGAGGGCCGGTTCCATACGCATCGTGGATATCTTGATCTCAAAGACCTCGTAGGGATCGAGTCGGGAGTCTCAGTCAAGACCAGCCTGGGTCAATCACTTGCAGTATTCAATCCTCGACTTTCGGACTTGGTGGACTCCTTCGACAGGCCGACGCAAATACTGTATCCCAAGGACATTGGATATGCCCTCTACATGTTGGGCCTAAGGAATGAAGACAATGTCGTCGAAGTTGGGACCGGTAGCGGCGCATTGACCGCCGCAATCGCGCAATCAGTTGCGCCGGATGGGAGAGTCTACACGTACGAGAACCGAAGAGAATTCTTGAGGGCAGCCCAGAAGAATGTGGAGAAGGGAGGCTTGTCCCATCTGGTGACATTCAGGAACCTTGATCCCGCGGAGGGATTCTTGGAGAGGAACGCGGACGCGGCGGTCATCGATCTCGGCGATCCTTGGAAGATGGTAGCGCCTGCTTGGGAAGCGTTGGTAGGAGGCGGAATGCTGGCGGCATTCACCCCTACAGTGAATCAGCTGGAGAAGCTGGCTGAAGCTCTCAGGAAGAACATGTTTCTTGTCCTTGAGGCAGTCGAGCTCCTGGTGAGAGAGTTCAAGACCGAGACTGGAAAAGTGCGGCCAGAATCCCGGATGATCGGACACACAGCATACGTGACAATAGCACGAAAGGTCGCGTCGAAAGAATAAGCGTCTATATAGTGGGAAGACGAGGTGGCTGTTAGCCTTAGGATGGTCCAGTCATAAATGGGCACCGCAAGCTTCCGAGATTCAGAAGTTGGTAAGTTAGTCCGGGGGGCAGTGGTCATTATTGCGGCAGCCTTCATGATCCTCCCCGCCTACATCAACTATGAGCTGGGAATCACAAAGCAGGGACTAGACCCGGTCGTCTCGATGGCAATAAGCTTGCAATTGTTTGCCATTGGGATTATCCTGTTCATTGTTGCAGTGGGCAAAGAAAAATTTATGCCGAAGGCCCAGCCACAGTAGAACCCGGCCCAGAACAGCCCCTCCACCGGAGGTCTTTCGTGAGTATCTCTGATCTAGACGTTAGTTACGGGTTTCTCAGTATTCTTTTCCTCGTTGGGGCTGGGCTGCAGAGAGGAAACTCTCTGGGCCCACTCTTGGACGACTTCGATCAGTTGAAGTCGTAGGTCTTCGCCCTTGAGCTGGGATCTTCTCAGGGTTCGTATATTGTCCGCAAGCAGGACCGACCCGAGCACGTCCTTGGTCCATTTCTCGAAATCCCTGCGCCCTATGTGATATTCCAAAGCTTCGAGTGGGACGATCTTGAGAGCTCCCAAGAACTCTTCGATGGACGATGCCAATACTCCCGAGTACTGCCCGAGACCAGTGTCGAAATAGAATGACTTGTCTTGTGGGACTGCTATGACACCATCGACTGTGGTGCCTGCCTGTACCTTTGTGTTGGGCCAGAGCTTGCTGCCTGGCAGAATCTTTGCCCTCTCGCCGATGTTGCAACCCTGCCCGATGATCGCCCTGTCTATTGAGACATCATTCCCCACGATCGCCCTCTCCCCAATGATGGTCGATTTTACGGAACAGTTGTTGCCAATAACAGCTCTCTCGAAGACGATTCCAGACTCGAAGCTTGTCCCAGCTAGTAACTGCGCGTTCTCCTTCAACACTGTACCCGGCCGGATTTGGACGTCATCCCCGAGTGATGCGCCATTCTCGACCCAAGCGGGACCCCTGATCTCGGCTCTCCGACCGATCGTGACATCCCCTCTGGCAAACACGCCTTCGCCTGGATCTCCAATCATCCTTGCGTCCCGCGGCGGTTCCTTGACGAGGTTTCGTAAGACCCAGTTAACACCGCTCAAGTAGCCCTTCAACTCCCCAACATCAACCCAGAACGCATCTGATGCGTACCCGAAGAGATGTTGGCCTAGTCGCATAAGGTAGGGGAAGAGATCTTTCGCAAAGTCCCACCTCTCATTCTCGATATAGTCGACGACTTCAGGTTCGAGAATGTAGAAGCCTGTGCTGACGAGATTGCTCTGAGCAGTTCCAGCTGGAGGTTTCTCGACAAACTTCACTATCTCATCATGCTTATCGAGAACTGCTACGCCGTACGAGGACGGATCCTCAACAGTCGTCAGCGCGATCGACACCTCACCTCCATGGTTGGAATGGAAGTGCGCCATTTCCTGAAGCGGTATTTCGCTAATGACGTCCGACTGGACCACCATGAACGTATCGTCTAGGAGATGTGAGGCGAGCTTCAAACTGCCCGCAGTTCCAAACGTAACTCCATCCGGCTCAACCACATGGGTGATTCCTACTCCAAATTTCGACCCGGTTCCCACGTATCCCATAATCTGGTCCTTCAAATATCCCGGAATGATGATAATGTCCTGAAATCCACTCTTGACGAGGTGTGACAATACATAGTAGATGATCGGATTTGGACCCAGGGGAAGCATCGGCTTCGGCCGGGTGAATGTAAGAGGCTGGAGACGTGTCCCCTCTCCACCGGCCAAGACTACCGCCTTCAAGGTTCATGCGATCCAGACGTTAACGCGTCGCTAGTCGCATCTGGCCTCCCATAGCAACTTGGGATGGACATGTATAAAGTGGCTAGAGGAATATCAGAGAAAATCCTCCGCGATCATCTTCAGCCCACTGAGCTCGTCGGCTATAGAGCCGCTGCCGTCCGGGCTTGGGGCTATAACCGCGTAGGAAACTCCAAGCGATTCTAGCCGTTTCATCACATTCCTGTTCTCTCCTCGGTTGGACGAGAGCATGACTCTCCTCTCGCCTAATGGTGAGGTGTACTCTGATCTATCGGCTCTGGAATTGAGACCTATACGCACGCAGATCTCTTTCTTCTTCGACTCCGGGACGCTCTCTCTGAACTCCGAGACCAGTTTCGAAAACTTGTCGAGAGGTAGGACATTTGGGTGCCAAGCATCACCCAAGGTGGCGGCCCTTTTCATAGCAGCGTGGCTAGATCCTCCTATCCATATCGGGAGTTTCTGCTGGACGGGAGAGGGCTCAAAGACTGCGTCCTTGAATTTCTGACGGAGAACCATGCTTTCGAATTGGGTCCTTCCCGCCCACAGATCTTTGATCAGCCGAATCGACTCGTCCAGTCTCTTCCCCCGGCTGTGAAAGTTTGATCCGAGATATGAGAACTCGGTGTCATTCCAGCCAGCGCCCATCGCTAGTATGAGTCTTCCATTACTCAGATTGTCTATCGTTGCGAGCTGCTTGGCCACGATTATGGGATTCCTCATCGGTGTGATGAGGGACGAGATCCCCAGCCTCAGCCTCGTTGTCGCGGCGGCAAGATAGGCGAGGGTTGTGACGCTCTCGAAGATTCTCTCGTAAGGCGTCCCACTATTCTTCGGCATCAGGACATGGTCGGTACACCATATGGAATCGTATCCTTGCTTTTCCGCTTCAGCTGCAACCGTTCGGAGTGCCTCAACGGAACAGCTCTCGCCGTAATTCGGAACGCATACTCCTAGCTTCATTCTCAGGTTTGATTGGAATTTCGACTCCGCTTAAGACTGTCTAGGGACAGACGCGCCGGAAGAATGAACCGTTAGTGGTGGCTTTCCAGATTAGAGAAGCTTGGACAACCGGTCCGTTACTTCTCTCAGCCGGTCTTTGTACGGGTCCATCTTCGACGGACTGGACCTTGCCAAGTCTTCGAAGTAGGAGACGTAATCCCGCATCTCG